>Ga0114932_10001198_pt1 | contig 29991 bp, 25 predicted proteins | sample 2SBtaG_2_FD_87286 | JGI IMG/M metagenome (GOLD analysis project Ga0114932, IMG submission 87286) | Deep subsurface microbial communities from Kolumbo volcano to uncover new lineages of life (NeLLi) - 2SBTROV12_ACTIVE470 metaG | ecosystem: Environmental > Aquatic > Marine > Volcanic ...
AACCGAAACGCCCTTCACTTCGCTTTAACATATACAGCTGCCTTTGAGGGCCGATATGCTGTTGCTCAGTTTCTATGCCCCATTGTGCTTTAAATTCTTCAATCGATTGATCAGGCTTTTCTTGCAAAAATGCAACCATATCAAAACCAATACCACCAGCACCTAAGATGGCAACCTTATCACCAATTTCAACTTCACCGCGAATAACTTCATCATAGTGATAGACCCGTTTACCATCTTTGCATGGAAATCTTGCTACGCGAGGTTTAACACCAGATGCAAACACAATATCGTCAAAATTATTGTCCATATCTGGTGTATATTCACAGTTTAACTCTAGTTCAATGTTTAATCGTTCAACCTCTTGTAAAAAGTATTTCAATGTCTTTTTAAAATCTTCTTTACCGGGAACTTGCATAGCTAAATTAAACTGACCACCAGCATGCTTATTTCGCTCTATAATTTTTACTGCATGACCTTTCTTTGCTAGATATATCGCTGCTGATAAACCTGCAGGACCTGCACCTACAACTAATACATTTTTTTCCTTAGACGCTTTTTGTAATGGGTAGTCAAGCTCATAACAAGCTTGGGGGTTAACCAAACATGTAGCTCGTTGGCCTTTGAATACATGGTCTAAACATCCCTGATTACAGCCGATACAAACGTTAATTTGTTCTGACTTATTCTGTTGGTACTTGTTAAAAAACTCGGGGTCTGCCAATAATGGACGTGCCATAGAGATAAGATCGGACTGGTTTGCACTTAAAATGTCATTTGCTATTTCAGGTGTATTTATGCGATTCACTGCAATGACTGGCACATCTACCCATTCTTTTAATCTTTGTGATGCTTCTCTAAAAGCGCCTGCGGGTACCATGCTTGCTATTGTAGGTACACGCGCTTCATGCCAGCCAATACCAGTGTTGATAATATCAACACCAGATTTAACGAGCTCTTTAGCCTGATATTCTACTTCTTTTGTAGTTGAACCATCAGGAATCAAATCCATTACAGAAAGTCTGAAAATGATCATGAATTTATCAGATACTTGGCTTCTAACGGCTTCTACAATTTCTTTGGCAAGCCTCACTCTATTCTCTAAGCTACCACCATAACTGTCTTTTCGTTTGTTAGTATGTGGTGCCATAAATTCATTAATTAAATAACCCTCAGAACCCATAATTTCAACGCCATCATAACCTGCTTTCTCAGCAAGTTTCGCTGATTTTGCGAAACTTTTAATCGTGGCTTTGATTTTGCCTATAGACATAGCTTTAGGCTTAAATGGGGTAATGGGTGCCTTTAATGCACTTGGCGCTACGCTAAAGGGATGATATGCATATCTACCAGCATGAAGCAGTTGTAGACAAATCTTACCGTCATGCTTATGAACTGCGTCTGTGTAGGCTTTATGCTTTACTACATCAAACGTTGTATTAAATGAGGATGCAAAAGGCGTCAATTTACCGCGAATATTCGGGCTGTAACCACCTGTTATTATCAAGCCTGTGCCGCCTTTTGCTCGCTCTTCATAAAAAGCAGCCAATTTCTTTCTATTTGACCACCCTTCTTCTAAGCCCGTATGCATCGAGCCCATAACGAGTCTATTTCGCAACCTTGTATTTTTTAATTCTAATGGTGCTTCTAACATTGATTAATTTCTCAAAACTGGTCGTACCTCCTGAGACCTTAGCAATTTTTAACAAATTATCAAAGTTTATCTTTTAAAAAAGCTTAATTTTGATCTAACTGTACGTTCTATAAGCTTATAAATACTTAGTTACGTTTTAGGTATAACACTCTTAAATTAACTCAGTTATTATGTATTTAGATAAGAAGGTTAGATTCAAATAATAAAGGTGAGCTTTGATTTATATAGGTAAATTCTTTAAGGGCCTTTGGGCCGCAATAAACTTTTCGAGAAAACTCGTATTAAACTTGGTTTTCTTCGGACTTCTTGCACTGATATTGTTATCGTTCCCGCAGCAAGATGCGCAGGTAAACGTTCCAAATGGTGCTGTTTTAAACTTAAATCTAAACGGCTCGCTAGTCGAAGAGCTTACATATATTGACCCTGTAGACGCTGCTTTTGGTGAGTTTTTCTCTAGTAATGATCAACCAAAAGAGATTTTGGTCGACGATGTCGTCAAGGTTATCAATTCTGCTGCTCAAGATTCACGTATTCAAGTTTTACTACTAAATCTGAAATCTTTACATAATGCACACTTAAATAAGCTTGATGCTATTGCAAATGCTATCGCTGATTTTAAGAAATCAGGTAAAAAAGTCATTGCACATGGCGCATATTACTCGCAAAGCCAATATTTTTTAGCTTCACATGCTGACGAAATCTCTCTTCACCCATATGGTGGTGTTGAATTAAGAGGCTTTGCAAGCTACCCACTTTACTTCAAAGATGCACTCGAGAAGCTAAAAGTAACTCAACACATATTTAGAGTGGGTACTTATAAGTCTGCGGTAGAGCCTTTTATCCGAAATGATATGTCTCCTGCTGCAAAAGAAGCCAACCAGCTATGGTTAGATGAATTATGGGCTCAATACAAATCAGATATTGCCTCAGCACGCAAGTTTGAAATCACCAATTTTGATGAAAAAGCAGATCAATACTTAACGAAGATTCAGGCAGTTAATGGTGATTATGCACTATATGCATTGCAAAATAGCTGGGTAGATACGTTACAAACAGATCAACAACTTCAAGCGCAACTTATTGAACAGGTCGGTACAAATGCTTCAGGTAAAACATTTAAAAACATCAGTTTTAACAAATATCTAGAATCGTTAAATAATCAGCCTAGCTTAACAATGCCTTCTGATAATAAAGTTGCTGTGATTGTAGCAAAAGGCAATATTGTAGATGGTAAACAGAAAGCAGGACGTATTGGTGGTGATTCAACAGCCGCACTTCTAAAAAAGGCTCGCTTGAACGAAGAAGTTAAAGCAGTTGTACTTAGAATTGATTCTGGTGGTGGCAGTATGTTCGCTTCAGAAATCATTCGAAATGAAGTTCTTGCAATTAAAGAAGCAGGCAAACCAGTCATTGCTTCCATGGGTTCTGTTGCAGCTTCTGGTGGTTATTGGATAGCAATGTCTGCAGATGAAATATGGGCCGCACCAAGTACTATTACTGGCTCAATTGGTGTATTCGGGACTATTTTAACATTTGAGAATTCGTTAAATTCAATGGGTATTTACTCTGACGGGGTTGCAACGACGGAGTTAAACAATATCTCTCTATCAAGAGGTATTTCAGACAAGCTCTCAGAGGTTTTTCAGTTGGGCGTTGAAAATGCGTATGACAAATTTATTTCCTTAGTTGCTCAAGAGCGTGGATTAGAAAAATCTGCAGTTGATGAAGTTGCACAAGGTCGCGTTTGGACTGCTACTCAAGCACAAAATTTTGGCTTAGTTGATAATTTAGGTAATAAACAAGATGCAATTAACGCAGCAGCATCTCTTGCACAACTTGAAGAATTTGATGTTATTACAATTGAACAAACGCTTTCAAAGAAAGACCAATTATTAGTAGACCTTCTAGGCTCTGCAATGATAAGTTCATTGATTGAAACTGACGGTTCATCTGACAACGTCATGTTCAAACTATCTAGGTTATTTGGTGGTCTTGGTGAGCAAGTTGTTGAGCAAATAAATATTGTAAACGAGTTTAATGACCCTAATCATATATATACACGCTGCTTAACATGTGAAGTGGCTTATTAATTCTCTGTTATAAATACAAGCTTACTAATATAATAAGCCCAGATCGATATCTGGGCTTATTTTTATGAAAAGAAAAAAAATCTATATCGCCTATACAGGCGGAACAATCGGTATGAAACAATCGTCTCGGGGTTATGTTCCCGTAGCAGGTTATCTTACAGAAACAGTTAAGAACAATGCCGAGTTTACTCGAGAAGAAATGCCGCTGTTTGATATTCATGAATATTGTCCGTTGATTGACTCTTCTGATATGTCTCCTCACCATTGGCAAATAATCGCAGATGATATTAGATCTAAATATGACCAGTACGATGGTTTTGTTGTACTTCACGGCACGGATACTATGGCTTATACGGCTTCAGCGTTATCATTCATGTTTGAAAACTTGACGAAACCTGTCATCGTCACAGGTTCACAAATTCCGCTTTCACAATTACGCTCTGACGGCCAAGTTAATTTGCTTAACGCAATGTACTTAGCAGCAAACTACCCGATTGCAGAAGTAAGCTTATTCTTTAATAATCAGCTTTTCAGAGGAAATAGAGCAACTAAAGCTCATGCTGACGGTTTCAATGCTTTTGCTTCTCCCAACCTTTCTCCGCTTGCACAATCGGGTATAAATATTCAGTTGATTGAGGGCAAGTTAAGTCCATATGTTGAGCAAGCACTTCAAGTAACTTCGGTCAAGTCTCAAAAAATAGCAATTCTATATTTGTATCCAGGCATTTCGGCAGAAATAGTCAAAAGTGTTATCACCGAAGATGTAAAAGGCTTAATCTTGCTCAGTTTTGGTGTTGGTAACGCTCCACAGCAACCTGAGTTTCTTGAACTTCTTAAAAATGCCACAGATAATGGCACCGTAATTGTAAACCTCACACAATGTATCCAGGGCCAAGTCAATATGGGCGGGTATGCCACAGGCAATGCATTACTGAATTGTGGTGTTTTGAGCGGTTATGATATGACTTTAGAAGCGTGTTTAACAAAATTGCACTACTTGTTTAGTCAAAACTTAGAATTAGAAACTGTAAGACATCTTATGCAAGATAATTTACGGGGTGAATTAACTCGTTAACCTGATATTCTGAGAGATACTTAAGAAACAAAAAAGGTCAGCGATACTGACCTTTAAATTTCTGCTTAATACTTTATCTAACCTTTTCGCCTATCTCGACTAAGTCAGTTAGATGGCATGTTTCACCCGAATGGGTCTTAATACCATGCTCGCCAAAGTAATCACGCTGTGCTTGAACTAAATGGCCGTTACTCGGTGTGCTTAATGTAGCAATGTAAGTTTGCGTTGAACTCAATACAGGAAAAGCAAGACCTGAAGATACAGCAAGACCAGTTACCTTGCGAAGTGCAATTGATTCTGGTTTTAATGTATCGATGAACTCTACACCTTCGGCAATATCATCTAGGTAATCGGCTCTAATAATACATCCTGCACGCCATGTTTGTAATGTTTTACCAAGGTCAACCTTCCACTGGTGTGCACGTGATGCACCTTTAATTAACGCTAAACCTTGGCGATAACATAGCAGGCTTGCGAGGTAGAAAGCTGATTTTAGTTCATCCAAATCAATTTTGATTTTTGCCGTTTGCTGTGATGCATAAGTCATTTCTTTCGCTGCATGTGTATCGATGGTATTGGTTAAATGACGCGCTTGTACCGCGGCAACTAAAGAAGGCACAGCAATACCTAACTCTAGTGCATTTTGTGCAGTCCATAGACCTGTACCTTTCGCACCTACCTTGTTATCGATAAGGTCAACTATTGATTCTTGATTATCAGTTTCAAGCTCTAGGATATGACTTGAAATTGATAATAAATAACTATTTAAATAACCTTCTGACCAGGATTTGAATACTTCTGCGACTTCTTTTGGTGTTCTACCTGTACCGTGACGAAGTAGTTGATACATTTCAGCAATCAGTTGCATTAAAGCATACTCGATACCATTGTGTACCATTTTCACGAAGTGACCAGAAGCAGACTGGCCTACTCGTGCGAAGCAAGACTCATGGTTATAGCTTGCAGCTACTTTTTCAAACCACGGGATAATACGTTCCCAACCGCCCTCTGAGCCACTTGCCATCATAGCAGGGCCGTGACGTGCACCTTCTGCACCGCCAGAAATCCCCATTGTCGCGAACTCGAATTTGTTCTGATATTTAAGTTTACGGGCGATACCGTCTTTATAATTACTATTACCGCAATCGATGATGATATCGTCTTTACTTACGCCCGCCTCAACTAAATCAGAACACACTCTATCTACAAGCTCCCCAGCTGGGACAAGTAATAAAATTGAGCGAGGTGTTTCTAAGCGGCGGATCATATCACCAAGGTCTGAAACAATATGCAAGCGCTCAGCTAAGCCAAGTGATTGAGCACAGCTTAAAAGCTCAGCACCTGCGTCCGGGTTTCTATCGTAGGCAACTAACGTTAAACCCTGTTCAATTAGATTTAGTGCTAGGTTTTTACCCATCACACCTAAACCAACTAATGCAATTTGCATTAAGTTCCTCCTCGGTAACAACTAATTTGAGCAATACTTCAGTAGCTTATTATATGTCTTAGCTTTCTAAGATACCAATTACTACTATTTAAAACTTTATACAAACAAACTTTATATGGGGTTAAAAAATCTGTTAGGAAAATGGTTTAGAACCATATACTCTCGATTTCTTTTGATTCATTCGTATACAAAGACAACAGAATCTTGTGATTGACGCATCCTGACACCGGTGTCATAATGATGTCACATAGATCATATAACTTAATTACTGTGTTAAAAAGAGTTTATATAAATTCTTTCAACATTTAATGCGTTTTTAGCCAAGTTTTGAGCTATTTTTGCTGAAACATGTTGGTCTATTCCGCATTCATTCATATCTACCTATCAAAATAGGCCTACAGGAGAACCTGATGCTTAGACGCACAAAAATTGTAGCAACCCTCGGACCTGCAACAGACCGCGATAACAACCTAGAAAAAATCATAAAAGCGGGTGCAAACGTAGTTCGCCTAAACTTTTCTCATGGCGTTGCTCAAGACCATAAAGACAGAGCGAAAGCTGTTCGAGATATTGCAACTAGATTAAACAAACATGTTGCAATTCTTGCCGACCTTCAAGGTCCTAAAATCCGTGTTTCTACATTCAAAGATGGTAAAGTAAGTCTTGAAGTTGGTGCTAAATTTACTCTTGATGCTGAAATGGCTAAAGGTGAAGGTACTGTCGAGGCTGTTGGTATTGACTATAAAGAACTTCCTCAAGACGTAAAGCATGGTGATTTACTACTATTAAACGACGGTTTAATACAGCTTGTTGTAGACTCGGTTGACGGTGCACTTGTTCATACCATAGTTAAAGTAGGTGGTGTGTTATCAAATAATAAAGGTATCAACCGTTTAGGTGGTGGTTTAACCGCACCCGCTTTCACTGAAAAAGATAAAGAAGACTTAATTACTGCTGCTGAAATCGATGTTGATTATATTGCAGTTTCGTTCCCTCGCAGTGGAGACGATATGCGTTATGTACGTTCACTTGCTGAAAAAGCTGGTTCTAATGCTCAACTTCTGGCAAAAATCGAGCGTGCAGAAGCTGTAGAAAACGTTGAATCAATTGATGATATAGTTCTAGCATCTGATGCTGTGATGGTTGCACGTGGTGATTTAGGTGTCGAGATAGGTGATGCAGCTTTAGTTGGTAAGCAAAAATTAATTATCAGCCGTGCCCGCTCTCTGAACCGTACTGTTGTAACAGCAACACAAATGATGGAATCAATGATTGATAATCCAATGCCTACACGCGCAGAAGTTATGGATGTAGCTAACGCAGTATTAGATGGCACGGATGCAGTTATGCTTTCAGCAGAAACCGCAGCGGGTGATTACCCTGAAGAAACAGTAGCGACAATGGCTCGTGTATGTTTAGGTGCTGAATCACAACCAGAAGCGCATATTTCAAAGCACCGATTAGACAGCATGTTCTCAGACACCTCTGAGACAGTTGCATTGTCTGCAATGTATGCGGCAAACCACTTGGATAGTGTGAAAGCAATAGTAACGCTTACAGAGTCAGGTAAAACAGCAAAGCTAATGTCACGTATTAGCTCTGGCCACCCGATTTATTCTTTATCTCGTCATGCCTCAACACTGGGTCAAACAGCGCTATATCGTGGTGTATACCCAGTTTATTTTGACTCTACTGAGCATGACCAAGAATTTATGATAAAGGACGCACTGGACACGTTAGTAGAACGTGGTTCACTTGCCAAAGGTGATACTGTTATCCTGACACACGGTGACAAAATGGAAACAGTCGGTGCAACAAATACTATGAAGATTATTACTGTATAAACGCGGTCTAATTTTCATTATAGGAGCAACTTTGAAGTTGCTCCATTTTTCACAAAAAGAAGATTAATCAACTCGCTAATGCTGCTTTTACTTTGTCTCTATAACTTCGGCTTACCTTTAATTCTTGCCCGTTGTCTAGCACTAATAAATACTCGCCACTTGTCTGTGTAACTAATTTATTTATCTGTTTGGTATTCACTATAGCTGAGCGATGAACACGAACAAATAACGCTGGATCCAGCTCTTGTTCAAGCTCTTTCATTGTTTTGCGTAGGATATGCGTTTTGCCATCACTACAATGCAAGCACATATAGTCACCTGCAGCATCAACCCACTGGATTGAAGATGTAGTAACACGCACTATTTCGCCTTGCTCTTTCACTGCGAGAGATTCAGGATATTTTTTGTCTTCTAACGCATCACCTGTTGCTAATTTTTTCAAGATTTCTTCACAGTTATTACCTGTAATACCAGCGACGAAACTTGCTAATTTCTTTTTATGGGCGTTATCTTGTTGTGTTTTTAAATAGCTTTGCACTTTATCCACCGCTTGTTCTAATCGGTTGTCATCAACGGGTTTTAAAATATAATCTAGAGCATGGATCTCAAATGCTTGCACCGCATACTGATCGAATGCCGTTACAAACACAACAGCCGGCATCGGGCCAGACTTTTCACTGAGCGTTTTAGCAACTTCAAAACCATTCATTCCAGGCATTTGAATATCTAGAAATAACAAATCAATGTCATTTTCATTACAAGCTTGTATAGCTTGTTCTCCTGTAGGGCATAAATCTACTACTTCTAATTGTTCAAATTCTTTTAAACGTACAGCAAGGCCTTTTCTTGCTAATGGTTCATCATCGACGATTAATGTTTTAATTCTACTCATTGTTTTCTGCCTTCTCGTAAGGAACGCGAATATTTACTTTTAGCCCGTTTGGTGTGTTATGTGAAAGAGCAAACGAGTAATTATTTTCGTATAGTGTTTTGAGTCTATCTTGAGTGTTCGCAATACCCACTCCTGACGCATTCGATAACTTACCATTTTCTATTTCAGCACCGGGTCCATTGTCCCCTACTTCTAATAATAATTCATTGGCAAAAACTTGCGCCTTTATCTCTAATTTACCGCCTTCAGTCATATGGGCGATTGCATATTTGATTGAATTTTCAATTAATGGTTGCAACAACAAGCTTGGTACAAGCGCATATTTCGCTTCTTCAGTAATACTGACATCTATTGATAATCGTTCATCAAAACGCACTTTTTCAATTTCTAAATATAAATTTAATGCATAAATTTCTTGTTCTAATGGTACTTTCTTTATGGGATCAGTATTAAGAGTATAACGAAGGAAGTCGCTAAGCTTTGATACCATCTGATTCGCATCTTTATTCTCTTCAACCAGTATAAGTGTAGAAATTGCATTGAGTGTGTTAAACAAAAAGTGAGGATTTAACTGATACCTAAGCATCTTAAGCTGAGCTTCATGCGCCATAGTATTAGCTTTAAGTGCTTTTTGACGTTCACTTTGCAGTAACTGGTAGTACTTAATACCAAAGTAAAGACCACTCCAACAAAGAATGATATAGACAGAATCTAAGCCTTGTTGGAAATAATAAAACCACTCAGTAGGCCTATAACCATGACGATAAATCTCCCAAAGATTAAACTTTTGAATGACTGACCAAAGGGTACCAGTAATGTATGAGGCACTGAAAACGACAACGATTAAAACCCAAGGTTTAGAGTTCCATATGATTCTATATAGGTAACGTAACGGCACTGTCATTAAACACCCTGCATAGGCATTTAAAACAATGACGAATACATAAATATCTCTCATTTCGAAAACTTTTGAGCCAATATAATTGACCAATGCATAGCCAATCCAGCCAGCAATTTGAAGCACCCAAAAGAATCGTTGTCGGTTATCGACTAAAACTTGCCATTTCAATGGATTATATCACTCCTATTTAATACCCAAATTATACGAAATGCACAATTGTGTCGCACTGCTACCAATCTCATAATTTCATCGGCTTACCGCAAACAAAAGGGGCACAAAAATTGTGCCCCTTTATCCGATCAATTTAGATTTTTATGCAAGTTTATCTGAAGCAACCTTATAATTAGGATCTTCAATAACATTTACTTCAACTAAATCTTTCGCTTTATTCAATAACTCAATGCAGTCCGGACTTAAATGGCGTAAGTGGACTGTCTTACCCGCTTTTTTATAACGCTCCGCCAAGCCATCAATTGCTTCAATTGCGCTGTGATCTGCAACTCGGCTATATTTAAACTCTATAATCACATCATTTGGATCGTTGTTTATATCAAATAACTCAGCAAAGTTTTTGACTGAACCAAAGAATAATGGGCCATGCAATTCATAGACTTTCGAACCCTGTCCATCGATATAGTTATTTGTATAAATATGCTTTGCATGCTCCCAAGCAAATACAAGCGCAGATACAATCACACCAACACACACTGCAATTGCAAGATCAGTGATAACCGTAACACCTGATACTAGCACTATAACGAATGCATCAGTTTTTGGTATACGTTTCATTAATCTAAAACTAGACCATTCGAATGTGCCTAAAACAACCATAAACATCACACCAACAAGAGCAGCCAGTGGGATCATTTCTATTAAGCTTGCAGCAAATAAGATGAAGCCAAGTAGTAAAACTGCAGCTGTGATCCCTGATAAACGGCTACGACCACCAGAGTTAATGTTAATCATTGATTGGCCAATCATCGCACAACCGCCCATTGCGCCAAACACACCACAAGTAACGTTTGCAGCACCTTGACCAATACATTCTTTATTTGAATTACCACGGGTTTCTGTGATCTCATCAATTAAAGTTAAAGTCAAAAGCGACTCAATTAAGCCTATTGCAGCTAAAACTAACGCATAAGGGAAGATTATTTTGAAGGTTTCAAAATTGAATGGCACAGCCGGAATGTGGAACTCAGGGAAACCACCAGCAATTGTTGCATTTAAATCGCCTGACATATCTTTTAAATAATCAAGTACAGTACGAGATTCTAGATCTAAACCAATGACTAAGCCTGTAACTACCAAGATAGCAGCAAGCGATGAAGGAATAGCAGTTGTAAGCTTGGGTAAGAAATGAATAATTGCCATCGTTAAAGCAACAAGCCCCCCCATCACATATAATTCAGAGCCTTGCATCCATTGAAGCTGTCCGTTTCCATCCATCACTTTAAACTGCCCTAACTGTGCTAAGAAAATAACAATCGCCAAACCATTAACAAAACCCAACATGACGGGATGTGGAACCATTCGAATAAATTTACCGAGCTTGAATATACCCGCTAAAATTTGCAGTACACCCATTAATAAGACGGTAGCAAATAAGTATTCTACACCATGCTCTATTACCAAGCTCACCATCACAACAGCTAACGCACCCGTTGCACCTGAGATCATGCCTGGACGACCACCAAAAATAGAGGTAATTAAGCCGACAATAAAGGCCGCATATAGGCCAACTAAGGGATCAACATGCGCAACAAATGCGAATGCTACAGCTTCAGGTACCAGTGCTAGTGCAACGGTTAAGCCGGAAAGGATATCGTTTTTAGCAGAGCTTGGCGCTTTGCCTATAAGATTAAACATTCATTTCCTCGATGTGTTAGATGTGTATTTATAATAATTATGATCAGAAAAGCGCTGGATTATAACGAAATCCAGCGCTTTTAACAAACTGACTACATCAGTTCAGTGTAGTCGAAATACGTGACAGAGGTTTTAAATTGGTAAAGCCGTTGTTCTCTTAACACATGTCATGGTTACATTTGAATGCACTTCTTGGACATATTCCAAATTAAGTAAGTTATCACGGACGAAGCGTTCATAACCATCAATGCCTTTTGAAATGATTCTAAGCATGAAATCCATAGTTCCTGCCATAGTGTAACATTCTGTCACCTCGTCATAACTTAAAATTAGTTCCTCAAACTCTGCTAGATTATTGCGCCCATGGTTTGACAACCTAACGTTGGCGTAAACCAACATATCAAAGCCCAACTTCTTATCGTCTAATAATGCAACTTTACCTTTGATGTAGCCATCTTGCTCTAGCTTTGCAATTCTGCGCCAGCATGGTGATTGCGAAAGACCTACTTTATCAGCAATCTCTGCTGTTGATAAACTTGCATCCTGTTGGATTAAAGCCAATATTTGTCTGTCAACTTGATTTAAAGACATATTTAATACGTTCTCTTAAAATTATGAGAATTTTCTTCTCTTTAATAGTTTAAATTTTAGTGCGTTTTAGCCAAATTGGCCACTCATAAAAGGATTATGTGACTTCTCATAACCAATTGAAGTATTAGGACCATGCCCAGAATAAACTTCAACGTCATTTGGTAAGGTGAAAAGCTGTGTTTCGATTGATGTTTTTAATTGCTCACTATTTCCTTTCGGAAAATCAGTTCTTCCTACTGAGCCTTTAAATAAAACATCTCCTACAAAGACCGCTTGCTTTGTGGCTTCATAAAAAACAATATGACCTGGCGTATGTCCTGGGCAATGTCGAACCTCGAAGTTTAAACTACCTAAATTAAAAACATCACCATGTTTTAACCAACGGTCAGGGTAAAACACTTTTTGATGAGCGAATCCAAACATTTGCGATTGCATGGGCAAAGCGTCGAACCAAAAACGTTCTTCTTCAGTTGGACCAATAATTTGAATATCAAGTTTGTTTGCTATTTCTTCACTTGCACCAACATGATCCAGATGACCATGCGTTAACAAAATACACTTTACTGTGAGATTATTACTAGCTACGTGTTCTAGTAGTAATTGTGTATCTCCACCGGGATCGAGTATTGCTGTATCACCGGTTTCTTCACAAGTAATGAAACGCGTATTTTGCATAAATGCAGTGACTGGCTTGGTAACGACTTTCACTGATTACTTCTCTACTTTTTGTTGCTCTGGTTTATATTGCATTAAAATTGGGTATTTTAAATAACCTTGATCAAAATATGGCGTTTTTGAATACAACCAATCTAAACGTGCTTTAGGATCTAATTCAAATTTTTTGTCTTCTCTTAACTTCTTATCAAATTCCAAAGCAAGTTTAGGGTTACGTTTTAACATTGAACGGGCATAAGGTACTAATGCATAATTTTCAACATATTCCGTTCTTTGAAATATTGTATGAAAGCTTCCCCATGAGAAAAAAGAGTCTGGAGCTTCAGGGTGTAGTAGATGGGTAGCCAACTTTCCTCTTGCTTGCTGAGTCGATACTTTATACCAACCTGTTAAATCTTTTCGCTTAATGTCGTTATAAGTGAACTTTGCTGTGACTCTAAAACGACCTTCAAAAGGTGTTTTATCAAAAGAATAATCCTTTATCGTTGCAAGCTTTAGATCAGAAACTAAATCAGTTGAGGTTACAGTTTCAACCTTGATACCATGTATTGATAGTTTATCTGAAATGAAACTATATGACTGAGGTATATAAAATGCGTCAGGCACATCTATTTCAGAAACAACCTCTTTTTTCCAATAGATTGGTAGTTTTTCGTAATATTCTGGCTCGCCAAGATACTTCACCTCTTGTTGCCCTGACAAAGCACTATTAAACCTCTTATACTTCACCCCTTTGAAGTTAATAAAGTCAGGTTCTGTCGCATATTTTCTATTAAGCACTAAACGTTTAGGCGTTCTATACTCGTTTTTAACTGCATCTTCGAGGGCTTGGAAATGAGTGGATAAAGCATCTATTGCTCCATCTAGGAATATATAGGTACCGAGTACACGTTGCTTGTATGGTTTGAGTGAATGGTTCTCTACTAAAATCGTTGGTACATTAGCTATGTCCCCCCAACCGTTTGAAAAACGCGGCCCAGCAACCCAACCCGCTAAACCACTCTTAAATTCTCTTTTATCCATAACAAATACTAATGGCCCAGGAATATGGTCGTATTTTGCTAAAGTTTTATCGATAAGAGGCTGGAATTTTTCCGCTAAAACGTTCGCTATTTGTGGCGATTCGCTTGCGAATGAGGGTGTATAACCATAAGTGATATCATATTGGTAATCTGCACCATCAGTAACATGGACATCCACATACAAATCTGGTTCAAATTCATCAATAACATTCAATACAGCCTTTACTTCTGGCGTATCTAGCTTAGTGTAATCACGATTAAGATTTAGGTTATTGCCGTTAGTCCTGAATCCCATCTCAATTGGGCCACGCTGGTTTATTCGATTAAACTTGCCTCGGCGCTCATGCCCATCAACATTTAAGATTGGAATAAAAAGTATGTTTACTTTAGTTAGAAGATCCCTTCTTTTACCGGTTGCGATATCTCTAAGCAACATAAAGCCGGCATCCTTACCATCAATCTCACCAGAATGGATACCAGCTTGAATTAGAATTGTCGGCTTGCCATTACTTCTAATCATGTTTGAAGAAAATTGACCGCTTTCACTTGCTACGATCATCTTAATTTCACGCTTACCAAAACTTTTACCTATTGATAAGCTGCTGAACTGGGTAGGATTTGCCGCAATCAATCTATCAACGAATTTAATTGTATCTTCATAAGTTGGTGATACTTTGCCATCATTTAGTTCAAATTCTGTTGTTAAAGGACCAGAATTTTGTATTAGTTGCAAACTTTTCCCTTGCCAAGGTATTAATGGAGGTAAATGACCATTCATACTTAACACAGTGGATAACATTATGACGTTTGCAAACATGTAATAGACTCATTGATAATTTATAAGTTAGATGAATTATATCAATATTTTACAAACCAATTTAAAATGTGCGGTGATTCAACAAAAAAATGCAGCAAATGACATATTTGGCAATTTTTATCTATTTTATTACAGCGAAATAACAAAATGAAATCCATCTTGATCACGGGGTGCTCTACTGGCATCGGTTATCACTGTGCAAAAGAGCTACATAAATCAGGTTATAAAGTAATAGCCAGTTGCCGTAGAAATGAAGATATTGAGCGGCTCACTGAAGAAGGTTTAACCTGTATTAAGTTAGATCTGTCCGATCAGAAAAGTATAGAACAAGGCTTTGAAGCGGCGCTTGAGATGTGCGATGGACAGTTAGATATATTATTTAATAATGGTGCTTATGGACAACCTGGCGCAGTAGAAGACTTGGAAACAGATACTTTACGCGCACAATTTGAAGTCAACTTTTTTGCTTGGCACCACCTCACAAATTTGGCAATTAAACATATGCGTTCAACGGGACATGGTCGAATTATTCACAATTCATCCGTGTTAGGTTTTGTAGCCCTACCTTATCGAGGTGCATACAATGCCAGTAAGTTTGCGTTAGAAGGGCTGACAGATACATTACGAATGGAATTAGCAGATACAAATATCCACATTAGCTTAATTGAACCTGGCCCTATTGCCTCTAAATTTAGAGATAATGCGAAACAGGCTTTTATCAAAAATATCAGTATTGAACAAAGTGCACATAGTGATAATTATCGTGCGCAGTTAAACAGACTTGAAAGTCAAACTGCACCACAAAAATTTACACTAGGTCCTGAAGCTGTTCTTGAAAAACTTTTGCATGCAATGAATGCAGAAAAGCCTAAGCCGCGCTACTACGTGACATTCCCAACCTACTTTATGGGCTTGATGAGACGAATATTAAATACTAAATTACTTGATAAAATTTTAATAAAGAATCGTTAAACTAAAAAAGGAGCCATTGGCTCCTTTTAAATCAATAAGTTCGAGACTTATTAAGCAGCTAGACCTTCTTTTGCTTTAGCAACTAATGCTGCGAAAGCTACTTGGTCGTATACTGCGATATCAGCTAGGATCTTACGATCGATCTCAACAGATGACTTTTTAAGGCCATTGATGAAACGGCTATAAGAAAGACCATTCTGACGTGAAGCTGCGTTGATACGTGCAATCCATAATTGACGGAAAGTACGTTTCTTTGCACGACGGTCACGGTAAGCGTATTGACCTGCTTTAGTTACTGCTTGGAATGCTACGCGGTAAACACGTGAACGTGCTCCGTAGTAACCTTTAGCTTGCTTTAATACTTTTTTGTGACGTGCACGTGCGATAACACCGCGTTTTACTCTTGCCATTTCTGATATCCTCTATTAAGCGAATGGTAACATACGATCGATTAGGCCTAGGTCATTCTTATGAACCATAGACTTAGCACGAAGGTGTAGCTTACGCTTTGAAGATTTCTTAGTCAGAATGTGACGAAGATGCGATTGTTTACGCTTGTAACCGCCTGAAGCAGTCTTTTTGAAACGCTTAGCTGCGCCTCTGTGTGTTTTTAGCTTATAAGCCATTGCAATAACTCCAAATGTATTGCGCTAATCAATGTAACAAGGCGGGATAAACCACTTGAAGTGCCTTATTACAACCTAAGTTCTGGTGAGAAATTAATCTACTTTTTACAGACCAGTTGAACTAGGTAGCCTAAGCATTTGTGACCTAGTTCAAAATCGGAGCGTATTATGCCGTGTTTATGCTTTTTTAGCAATAGGCGCCAACATCATAATCATTTGACGACCTTCTACACGATTTGGGAAAGATTCTACTGTTGCGATGTCTTCCAAATCAGCTTTAACACGGTTTAATAAATCTAGACCAATATCTTGGTGAGCCATCTCACGGCCACGGAAGCGGATTGTCACTTTAGCTTTATCTCCACCCTCTAAGAATTTTCTCAGATTGCGAAGTTTCACATTATAGTCACCAGAGTCAGTGCCCGGACGGAACTTAATCTCTTTAATTTGGATCTGCTTCTGTTTTTTCTTTTGTTCTTTTTGTACTTTTGCTTTTTCGAAAAGGAACTTACCGTAATCCATCACCTTACAAACTGGCGGTTCAGCATTTGGACTAATTTCTACTAAATCTACACCTAGTTCATCAGCAATAGCTTGAGCTTCTCTTAACGAAACAATACTTGGTTCCTGGCCTTCAACGCCTGTTAAGCGAACTTCTCTCGCTGTGATTTCTTCGTTAATACGATGTTGTTTTTGAGCTGTTGGTTGCCCTTTTTTGCCGCCTCTAATGGTACGATCCTCCAAAAAATCAAAAGATAAAGCGTGTAGCTTAGTATAGTTTTGTTAGCCACACGCCATAATTTTATTTACGGTCTTTAATCTCTTCGCTTACCTTTGCGATAAAGTCATCAACCGAGAACTTGCCAAGATCTTCACCTTTGCGTGTTCTAACCGCAACTTCCTGCTGTTCAACTTCTTTGTCACCAACAACAAGTAGGTACGGGATACGTTTTAAAGTATGTTCGCGGATTTTAAAGCCTATCTTCTCATTTCTCAAGTCAGCACAAGCTCTAATTCCAAGTTTATTTAATTTTTGCACAATTTCTTGTACATAATCAGCTTGTTTATCGGTGATATTCATGATCACCACTTGCTTTGGTGCTAACCAAGTTGGGAAAAGACCTGCATATTCTTCAGTTAAAATACCGATGAAGCGTTCTAATGAACCTAAAATTGCACGGTGGATCATAACTGGTGTCTTTCTTTCGCCATCTTCGCCAACATAGGTTGCACCAAGACGCCCCGGCATAGAGAAATCAAGCTGAATTGTTCCACATTGCCACGCACGACCTAAACAGTCATGAAGAGTAAACTCAATCTTTGGACCGTAGAATGCGCCTTCACCAGGTTGTAGATCGAATTTAAGGTTATTAGCTTCAAGTGCTTCTTCAAGCGCTTTCTCAGCTTTATCCCAAATTTCATCAGAGCCTACACGTTGTTCAGGTCTTGTTGAAAGTTTGATATCAATCTCGTCGAAACCAAATGTCTTGTATGTGTCAAATACCATTTCGATACATGCTGACACTTCCTGCAGAATTTGTTCTTCAGTACAAAAAACGTGTGCATCATCTTGCGTAAACGAACGAACACGCATCAAGCCATGTAATGAACCAGATGGTTCATTTCGGTGAACTAAACCAAACTCTGCCATTCTGTATGGAAGATCACGATAAGATTTAAGGCCTTGATTAAAGATTTGTAAGTGACCTGGACAGTTCATTGGTTTTACTGCGTAAGTACGTTTTTCTGATTCAGTTGAAAAAATCATATCTCCGTACTTATCCCAGTGACCTGATTTTTCCCACATACCTACATCAAGTATTAGAGGAGCTCGTACTTCTTCGTAACCAAATTTAACCAACTGATCACGCATATAGTCTTCTACAGTCTTATAAACTGTCCAACCATCATTGTGCCAGAATACCATACCTGGCGCTTCTTCTTGCCAGTGCCATAAGTCTAACGCTTTACCAATTTTACGGTGATCACGCTTTTCTGCTTCTTCAAGACGCTTCAAATACGCTTTAAGCTGTTTCTTATCAGCCCAAGCTGTACCATAGATACGCTGTAGCATCTTATTATCAGAGTTACCACGCCAATACGCGCCAGCAACTTTCATGATCTTGAAGTGTTGACAGAACTTCATGTTTGGCACGTGAGGACCGCGACACATGTCAACGTATTCTTCGTGATGATAAAGACCTGGATTGTCATCCTTCGAAATATTTTCGTCTAGGATTTCAATTTTGTAAGTCTCACCGCGTGCTTCAAAGGTGTCTCTTGCTTCTTGCCAAGTGACTGTTTTCTTAACAACGTCATAATTTGTTTTAGCAAGCTCAAGCATGCGCTTTTCAATTGCATCTAGATCTTCTTGAGTTAATGAACGATCTAAATCGATGTCGTAGTAAAAACCATTGTCGATGGTTGGACCAATCGCCATTTTTACATCAGGGAAAAGCTGTTTAATTGCATGACCAATTAAGTGTGCGCATGAGTGACGGATAATTTCCAAGCCGTCTTCATCTTTTGCTGTGATGATTTGTAGATTTGAATCTTCAGTGATTAAATCACATGCATCAACTCTTTCACCATTCACTCGGCCAGCGATGGTTGCCTTAGCAAGACCAGGACCGATATCTTGAGCTACTTCTAATGTTGTTACTGGATTTTCGAAAGCACGCTGACTACCGTCAGGAAGCGTAATTACAGGCATGATAATTCCTATTTACAGTGGTGACACCTACCAAGTATCACGTGTATTAAAGTTTAAAAAATGAGTACCTTTTACAACGCTTTTACGAATAAGCATTGATGAACTGTTTGACAAGCTAACTAAGGATTTTAAGCGAAGCTTATTTTGGCCTTCACAGTGACTAAATTCAAGGGAAAGACTAAAATTAACTCTGTAAATCGATGAATAAATGAAATTTTAAATGCCTGAACAAAAATCTATAAAAATTGCTACGTTAAATCTGCTTAATTTTGCAGCGCCGCCTTATCGCTTTTATTCTGAATTTGAAGGTTACACATACAGTCAGTGGCAATCTAAAACTTTATTTATTTCTGAATTGTTGGCTCATATGTCGCCAACCATTGTTGCCTTTCAAGAAGTATTTTCTGTCAAAGAACTGGAAGAGATTTGTAAAGAGCAAGGCCTTCCCTATTTTTCTGCCGTTTCAGCGGTTAAACATGAAGCGTTAAAACCCGATGTGCTATATTCACCGGTTGTTGCAATCGCTTCTAAATATCCAATTGAATCTTTAAATTGTCTGTTGCCAAATAAGGACTTGCTCGATTATTTTGGTCATCAAACACCTTTTGGTTTTAATCGGACACCAATCAAGTGCAAGATAAACCTGCCAGACGTTGGATTTGTCAGTTTTTATGTGGTCCATTTAAAATCACAACGCCTTATCACTGATGGCAACCTATTCGAGCAAATCAATGCTGAGCCAAAACTTCGTCACTACTACGAACAATCTTTTGCATTACTTAGGAACAGTCAAGATCGCTCCTTAGAGGCCTCCATAATCATGCATGATGTGATGACCAACAATCAAAATATGCCTGTTGTCGTGTTAGGTGATTTTAATCATAATCTTGAGCACGCTAGCTTGTTGCCCTTTAATATTGCCAACGATCACTCATTCAAAGACGTACCATCAGAAAGTGGCTTAATTGATAGCTTCAAAATTTCACAACAGGCAATGGAAGGAAAACAAAAACCTGCAACACACTTTTATCGTGGTAAAGGTAATGTATTAGATTATATTTTACTGTCTCAACACTTCGACCCTGTTCATGATAACTGTGTAATTAACGAATTAAACTATGCTACTTTTGACGGACACTTAACCACACAAAGAGACGGAGAAGACATTCGTTATTCAGATCATGCCGCCATCATGATCGATTTATCAGTTTAAGCTTTTGCTTTATTCCACTCATCGTTATAATTACCAACAAGTTTCAATATATTGGAAAAATTATGAGAACATGTGGTGTTGAAATCACAGGCAGTGAAGTACTTTTATGCTTGCTGACAAAAGAAGAAGACGTTTTCGATATTCGTGATGTGCGTCAAACACGTTTTACCCTTGGACAAGTTGGCCAAGACACTGAAGAAATGCGCAAATTCCAATTTGATTTTGCAAAATTATTAGAAGATTACCAAATTGACTCTGTTGCCATCAAACAAAGAGCACCAAAGGGTAAGTTTGCAGGTAGTGCGACGGGCTTTAAAATCGAAGCTGCCATTCAATTAATAAAAGATGTGGATGTTAAAATTTTATCTGCAACTGAAATTAAAGAGCAATTGAAGCGTAACCCTTTACCAATCGACTTTGAAGAAACTGGGCTTAAGAAATATCAAGAAACGGCATTTGTTAATGCATACGTTTATATCATGATGAAAACATACCGCCCAGAAAAGCTATAAAGAGTAGACTCACTAAATATCCGGCGATATCAGTCCGGATATTTATCTCACTGAATATCGGTTTATTTATGTGTTTCATATAAACAATCTGACACTTTTCTTAAATCTACATTATCAATATAGTCATCACTCAAAGTCAGAATTGCATTTAAGTTATTTACTAACTTTTCTTTTTGCAACTCACCCGGCTTTAATGCGGTTTGCAATAAATGCAATGCCATATCGGCCATAAGCAAACGTTGTTTTTCTTGCCAATTTTCATCAGCACGACTTGCAGGATGAACCCTGATAGCTTCTTCAACTTGGTCATGAATCGACCAGCTTAAAGTTAAAATATCTTGTCTCTGCTGCTTTTCCATAGCACACCTCTAGGATTGAAATTAGCCTTGTATACCTTTTAAAGATATTATTTATTTAACACAAAACTCAACATGTCTTTAGCTTTGATCAATATGCTTTAATCTTCAATACGCCTTTGGTCATATCTTATAGTGAATTATTTAGTGCTTTAGGGTTTCTTGGATAGAAGTTTGTAGGCTGGCTCTGGCATAAATCAAATTCACGGGTATTTTTATAAGGTAGCTTCATGAACCCTGCGACACCGAAATTATCTATACATAAGGCGTACTGCATTATCTCTTCTAAAAGCGACCTAAATTGTGCTTCCTTAGACGCATCCAATAATCGATAGTAATGGTGGATCTTTAAACGGTTTTCTACCGATTCAAAAATAATACATCCTGTGTGGTGAATTTTGTTTAACTCGAACACACATTGAATAATACTTTTTGGTAACTGCAATTGCTCGTCAGGATCTTTCCCATCTTCGAAATAACTATGCGGGCGAGTAATTTCTTGGCTACTGGTATCAACAACCGAGTAATGTAACTGAGGTAAGACATCGAAAATAAACGCACCCGTGCTGTCTCTCTCTAATTGTATAGTTTGCCTGGCATCAAATAAACAACATTTAAACAAACCTTTTTGAGTAATGCCTTGTGCAAGCATGACCGTTGCATTCACCGAATCGGTAAATGCTTTATGTAAAGTTTCATCGTGTAAAATAAGACTTGATTCGATATGTAAATTTTCTTCCCGCCAATGAAAACTTAAACCACCTACCACAGGAAATTTTGCAAGACGACTTATCGAAGCTAAAAAGGCTTTTTCGGTATCTCCGGTATCAAACAAAAACTCTTTATAGTATCTATCTAGTTGTGCATCGTTAACATCTAACAATTGTTGATTATGATCTGCTCTTCGCAAAAACTCCTTACGAGAACTATACACAACAGTGTCTGGTTCAAAATCAAATTCATTGACCCAAAAAGGGATGCCTGCTTTGGCTGTTTTGTTATCTAGCTCAGGCAGGTAAAGTTTAGCCATACTTGGCATATTGCGGATAAAGTAGTCTCCTGCTGCATCTCTCAGCTTTTTATCTTTTGACAACATATTGTCTATGACTGCGGCAAATTCCTTTGGCAAACCAAGGCTCGCAGCTGGGATAACACCTACACCAAAACGGCATGATTGTGCACTAGCCAATGCATAAAGTGTTGACGCAACGCCTTGTTCATCAAATCGAGGCGATGACTGCATACCTGACATTTGCTCATCACCAATAAAATATACATCCCCCATTCGAGCATTTGTACTCGATAAATCTGCTGACATTAAATCCATGATATTACTGGCAACAACTTCTCCATATTCATCAATCTGCGCGTAAACAGAGCTCCCCCAATCAACCAGTGAAAATTCGTCTGTATCAGCATCCCAAACAATATTAGAAGGTTTAATGTCACCGTGGACAATAGGTTGTGGACTCAAACCATTTTTATGTCGTCGCAGGTCAATTAATACATTTCTTAGCTTTAATGCCAAGCTGATGATGTCTTGAACTGAGAATCGGCCAAGTTTTAGTGATATTTTTTCTAAATCTTCTCCCTTCGCTCTGGCCATCATCAATATGCCTTGTTTTTTTACCCGTTCAAAAGCAAAAAACTTAGGCACCATGGGGTTATTAATTTGCGACAGCATATAAGCTTCGTCTTCGAGTCTATCTCTAACACTTTGAGCGAGTGTAATTCGGGAAAACTTAAACACCCACTCTTGCCCATCTTCACCAATACCTGCGAAAACAAATCCAAACGCACCCGAACCAATTTCTTCAACATTGCTATAACCCAGTAACTGCAATTGCTTCTTACATATATTTAGCCACTGCCTATGCTTTTTTGCGTCATGATGAGAGAGCAGATATATAGATTGCTGTTCGTTGATATAGAAATTATTAATTGATTTGGCAGTCATAATTATTATTTTGATCAAAAAAGGCCGATAAATCGGCCTTTTATATTGAAGGTTAAGCTTGCTCTATTTTAGCCCAAGAATCTCTTAAGCCAACCGTTTGGTTGAATACGAGACCTTCTTCTTTATTGTCGCGACAATAATAACCTAAACGCTCAAATTGGAAACCTTGCTCAGTATCTGCTTGGGCTAAAGACGGCTCAAGCTTTGCTGACTTAATCACCTTGAGTGACTCAGGGTTAAGCGTTTCAACAAACGACTCAGCTGCAGCTGGATTTGGTACGTTGAATAATCGGTCATACTGACGCACTTCTGCTTCAACACAATGTGTTGCAGACACCCAATGAATAACACCTTTTACTTTGCGGCCATCTGCTGGGTTTTTGCCAAGTGTATCTGCATCATAACTACAGAAGATAGTTGTAATATTACCCTCAACATCTTCTTCAACACGTTCAGCCTTGATAACAAAAGCATTACGTAAACGTACTTCTTTACCAAGCACTAAACGCTTGAACTTTTTATTCGCTTCAACACGGAAATCTTCACGCTCAATGAATAACTCTTTTGTAAATGGCAATTCACGCGTCCCCATAGATTCTTCTGAAGGATGGTTAGGGGCAATTAATTGCTCAACTTTACCTTCTTCGAAGTTTTCTATCACAATACGAACGGGGTCAATAACAGCCATCGCACGCGGTGCGTTATTGTTTAGATCGTCACGAATACAGGCTTCTAACATGCCCATTTCAACCATGTTATCTTGCTTTGTGATACCGATACGCTTACAGAATTCACGAATTGAAGCAGGTGTGTAACCCCGACGACGAAGACCTGCGATAGTAGGCATTCGTGGATCATCCCAACCATCAACATAATTTTCAACAACTAAATCATTTAGCTTACGCTTTGACATAACTGTGTATTCAAGGTTTAAGCGCGAAAATTCGATCTGTTGTGGATGGCATTCTAGTGTAATGTTATCTAAAACCCAGTCATAAAGACGACGATTATCTTGGAACTCTAGTGTGCATAATGAGTGTGTAATGCCTTCTAATGCATCAGAAATACAGTGAGTAAAATCGTACATAGGGTAAATGCACCACTTATCACCTGTTTGATGATGATGAGCAAAGCGGATACGATAGATGATAGGATCACGTAACACCATGAAAGAGCTTGCCATATCAATCTTAGCTCTTAGTACGCATTCACCCTCTTTAAACTCACCTTTTCGCATCTTCTCAAATAGCGCTAGGTTTTCTTCAACTGATGAGTCTCTATATGGACTGTTTTTACCAGGCTCTGTTAATGTACCACGATATTCACGCGCTTCATCAGGCGATAAGAAACAAACATAAGCCAAACCCTTTCCGATAAGCTCAACTGCGTAACCGTGAAGCTTGTCGAAATAGTTAGATGAATAGCAAATTTCACCATCCCAATTAAAACCTAACCAAGACACATCTTCTTGAATTGACTTAACATAATTGATGTCTTCTTTTTCTGGGTTTGTGTCATCAAAACGTAAGTTGCATAAACCTTGGTAATCTTGAGCAATGCCGAAGTTTAGACAAATAGATTTCGCATGGCCAATGTGAAGGAAACCGTTTGGCTCAGGTGGAAAACGTGTATGTGTTGATTGATGCTTGCCACTTGCTAAGTCGGCATCAATGATATTTCGGATAAAGTTAGTTGGGCGATTTTCTGTTTCCGCCATAGATATGCATTCCTCTGAATTAAGCATTCACATTCTCGCCGCATTATTACAAAATCCAATTAAAACTAATAGGTGTTAAAGATGATTATTTGCAGAATTGAGAAGGAAACTCTAAAAGTATCATAAAATATGACTACTGTCTTAATCTTGACCCAATGTCATAAATTCATCACATAAAGTCGTTAAAGTTCGCGTGAATTTGATGACCAAGGACAACATAATGGCAACTAGTAGTACAAGTAGAGTTTATATTCCGACTAACGCGCGAAACAATCAATATCTCCTAGCTGAATTCAAGCCAAGTAATGAATTTATGTCTAGTTTTGATTCTATTGATGACTTCTATGATAGGGTTTCAAGGAAATTGTTTATCGCATGCGAAGAGAATGGTTTGTATAACGTGCATATGATTGCCAATGACAAGCTACCAATCACACGTTTTCATGAAGAATCATACTGCCTTCAAACTGAAAAACAAATGATATTCTTCTACAACCCTAGATACCATGAAGGTCATAAGTCCTATTGGCAAAAGGGTGTAAAATCAAAAAAAATTAGTCTTTTATTTTTAGCCACGGGCGATGCGTTAAGAGAGAATGCAGCCGCGTTCCACAATAAAGTTCTAAAGACATTGAAAGATTTAAAATCAAAGTTAGGAATTAGTGATTTACTAAGGGTGAGAGATCATCAACACCTCACATACGACCTATTTTCTAGAGCGAAGGGACATAAAGAAACATATGGTTTCAAACTAAGAAGCCTCTATCCTAGATACGAGGCTAGAAATTGTTATATTCCAGACAATCACTCAGAAATGACATATGTGACTTTTAATATTCCTGTAACACGCAGTTTAAAAACAAATTTTCCAAGTTTATTCGATAGTAATGATTACGAAAAATTTTATAAACTCGTTGAAGATAAGTTTTTCAGTGCTTGTACTTTTAAGCAAATCACACTGGCGTCAATGATTGCTGATGGACGTCTACCACTGGTCAGAAACAGCAAAACTGATCAACCAGATCAAAATAGTGAATTACAAAAATTAAGCTTTGATATCAGCTCTGATGAGATTCAATTGAAATCTCAATGGAATAAAAACCAACTTGTAGATACTCTACACTTTGTTATTGTTGCAAAATATTCAGACAAAAAAGATGTCGGTTATGGAAAGTTCATGAATAATGTCGAGGCGTTAATTCGCAGCTTATCCCAAAGCTTAGAAATATCAGCAAAAGACCAAGAATTAAATGTCAGGTTTTTCCAACACATCAGCTATAACGCATAGTACTGTGATGGATTACGAAAAAGCACCAACCAAAGGCAGACTTTATAAGTTTGTTAATAGGTTGATTAAATGAAAGGTGTTGGCAAAATAGACGCTAGATTATCAAAAATGATAATCTAGCGTCTATTTATTAGATTAAAGACGAATACCACCATCAATTTCTACGACACGACCTGTGAAAAAATCATTTTCAATGATGTATTTTGCTGTATGCGCAATTTCTTGCACTTCACCTAGGCGACCCACTGGTTTCATCTTAACCAAACGCTCTTTTGCTTCAAGTTTCATCGCATCTGTCATTTTAGTGCGAATTACGCCAGGTGCGATTGCACCAACACGAATACCAAAACGGCCAAGCTCTTTCGCCCATGTCGTTGTCATAGCAACCACGCCCGCTTTAGCTGCTGCATAATTAGTTTGACCCATATTACCAGCACGAGCAACGCTCGACATGTTAATGATGACACCTCCCTCTGCGGTTTCAACCATTTTTGCAGCTGCTTCTCGGCCACACAAGAAAACTCCTGTCAAGTTAACATCAATCACAGATTGGAATTGTGATAATTCCATCTTCGCAGTCACAACACCATCTTTAGCTTTTAACAGCAGACCGTCGCGAAGAATACCGGCGTTGTTAATAAGTACATGTACGACACCGAAATCACTGACGATATTGTTGAAAACTGCTTCAACGTCAGCCTCAACACTCACGTTAGCTACATAGGTTTCAACTTTAACATCAAGCTTAAGCAATTCAGCTTTTGCTTCTGCCAATACTTCATCTTGCATATCGATTAAAGCAAGGTTAGCGCCTAGTTCTGCCATTTGTGTGGCCATCGCAAAACCTAAGCCTTGCGCGCCACCAGTAATGACAACTGTTTTATTTTTAATGTCCATAATGCAGTCTATTTTTCACTATAAAGTTTGAAGATTGCGCTAAAGTCTTCGGCACCTTTACCCTGATTTTGCATCAGGTTGTAAAGGTTTTTCGCCAATGCGCCCATAGGTGTTGCCGAGTTAGTTTGTTGCGCAGCTTGCTGAGCTAAACCTAAATCTTTGGCCATTAAGTCCACCATAAAGCCCGGCTTGTAGCCATTTGAACTCGGAACATTCTCAAGTACATCTGGACAAGGATTATAAAGCTCTAACGTCCAGTTACGACCTGAGCTGTTAAGCATAATCTCACTTAGTACTTTTGGATCTAAACCATGGTCTACACCCATCTGTAATGCTTCACTGGTCCCTGCCATGAGTATACTTAACAGCATATTGTTACAAATCTTCGCAACTTGCCCAGCACCAATATCACCTGCATGATAAATATTTTTACCCATGGTAGGCAGTATCGTATTTGCTAATTCAAAACAAGCAGTTGAACCACCCACAATAAAGGTTAACGTGCCAGCGGCAGCACCTGCAACACCACCAGATACCGGCGCATCTACAAATTTAATACCAGCTTCGCCAAGTGCCTTGCCAACGAATTGTGCTGACTCGGCATCAATTGTCGAGCAATCAATGACTAAGGTGCTTTTGTTTAAATGATTTACTAAGCCATTTTCGCCAGTGTAAATCGCTTTAACATGCTTGCCTGCAGGTAACATGCTGATAACAAAATCAGCGTTCTCGCAAACTTCTTCTACCGCGTTTACGGCAGTTGCACCGGCTTCTACAAGGGTTGCGATTGCGTCTGGGCTTAAATCAAAAACGCGTACTTCGTGACCTGCTTTAACCAAATTGATGGCCATTGGGCCACCCATATTTCCTAAACCAATAAATCCAATTTTTGCCATTGTTACATTCCTTACAAACCTTGAAGAGGGTGTTCTGACCAACGCGCTTCGAAGAAAACGTTAATCGCGTCATTTGTTACACTCTGGGTATTTTCAAACTTCCAGTTAGGTGAGCCATCTTTATCGATTAATAATGCACGAACACCTTCTTTAAATTCACCGAATTCACCCGAAGCCACTGACATACCGAGCTCTAATCTAAAGCAGTCAGCTAAACTCAAATCTTGTGCGCGCTTGAGTTGTTCGCTGACAAGCTTTGCACTTAATGGTGAGCCATGTTTCAGTGATTTTTGTGCGCGAGATAGCCATTTGTTATCCGTTGCGTCAAGAGACAAAATGGCATCGATTTGCGACTCTAAGCTGTCTTTAGTTTCAAGCTCTGCTAGCACAGATTGTAGTGGTTCAATTTCGCTCGCAGGTTCGTTACTCGTTTGGTTTTGTAGTGAATGCAACACCTCAGACAACAAGCCATGATTATACTCAGCGCTGTTGTTCCAATCTGTACCCAATAAATTTGCTAGTACCTCACCGTAAAGCTCGGCATTCACAAAATGATCTGCCAGACCAACAAATTGTGCATCTTTGGCATTAATTGACGCGCCTGTAAGGCCTAAGAATAAACCTACACCTGCTGGCATCTTATTTAAGAAATAGCTGCCACCTACATCTGGGTATAAACCAATAGTGATCTCAGGCATGGCAATACGGGCTGATTCAGTCACAACGCGGTGACTTGCACCTGCCATTAGGCCTAAGCCACCACCCATGATGATGCCGTTACCCCAAAGTAAGATAGGCTTTTCATAAGTGTGGATTTGATAATCAAGTGTATATTCTTCGCTGAAGAAGGTTTCGATGTGGTTATTACCGTCATTTGCAGCCATTGCTTTGTATAAGCTGACTACATCGCCACCAGCGCAAAACGCTTTATCACCATGACCTTTTAAAACTACCAAAGCGATTGCATCGTCATTAGCCCATTCGGTTAGCTGAGGGGCTAATAAGCGGATCATATCTAAGTTGAGTGCATTCAGTGCTTTTGGCACATTTAAGGTGGCAAACGCCACCTTTTTGCCATTATCACAGTCAGCCAACTCAAATACGACTGGCGCATCTGCTTGGTTTAGTAACTGTAATTTTGCCATTAGCCGTTCACCCAATTAGCTTTACGCTTTTCTAAGAATGCGTTAACGCCTTCTTTTTGGTCTTGCGTATCAAACAAGGTAACAAATAGTTCACGCTCTAGCGGAAGCGCACTGTTGATTGTACCTGTACGACCTTTTTGAATAAGCGCTTTACAAGCCGTCACCGCCACTGGACTTTGATCAGCTACTTTCTCAGCTAGAGCAAGTGCAGCTTTCAAGGCCTCACCTGTTTCAACCACTTCTTCAACTAGCCCAATTTGTTGTGCTTTGTCAGCTTTTAGACGTTCACCACATAAAATCATGCGCTTAGCCCAACCTTCGCCAACAAGCCACGAAAGATTTTGTGTACCACCAGCACAAGGCAGTAAACCCACTTTAGCTTCTGGTAACGCCATTTGCGCTTGGCTTTCAGCAATGCGAATATCACAAGCCAATGCCACTTCAAGGCCGCCGCCCATTGCAAAGCCATTGATAGCCGCAATCGAAACACCTCTAAAATCGCTCAAGGTTTCGAACGCTTCACCAAATACACGAGACATGTCAGCAGCAACTCCTTTGTCGCCGTCTGCAAAAACGTTTAAGTCGGCACCAGCTGAGAAGAATTTCTCACCCTCACCTGTGATCACTAAAGCGTAAATTTCTTTATCTTGATTTAACTCGATTACAAGATTCTTTAAACCGACCAAGGTATCGCGTGTCCATGTATTCGCAGGCGGGTTGCTCATTGTTACTACCGCGATGTTACCCTGCTTTTCTAATTTAAGTTGTGCAGTCATTTTGGTTTCCTTATTACAATACGCTTGGTGCGCCTTCAGCTAAAAT
>Ga0114932_10001199_pt1 | contig 29983 bp, 16 predicted proteins | sample 2SBtaG_2_FD_87286 | JGI IMG/M metagenome (GOLD analysis project Ga0114932, IMG submission 87286) | Deep subsurface microbial communities from Kolumbo volcano to uncover new lineages of life (NeLLi) - 2SBTROV12_ACTIVE470 metaG | ecosystem: Environmental > Aquatic > Marine > Volcanic ...
CGAAATATGCCAGCGATAACCAAATTAATATTTATACCTACGCCTTACAGGGGTGGAGTTACGAAACAAAACAGAACTTAATTGAAGTGCGAGCAAACAAGCCAAAACTTCCTAGTTCAATCGTCATTTCTGGCCCGAATACCTTGGTGTTAGACCAACCCAATATTCTTTCTTTGCAAGGCGTAGAGCCGAATACCAGCATTAGTTGGCAAGCAGTCGATGACAATGGCAGTGCTCAAGGCGTACAACTTCAAGGTTTGCTCGATAATCAACTGGAGTTGAGTTTAGATTCTGCCATATTTAAAAGTCAGAGCATCAATGTATTAGCGACTCTGAATGTATCTGGGTGGCAATACCAGGTGACTAAGTCATTCAATTTAGATGGGCAGAACTCACAGCCAAACTTAGTCATTAATACACAAAATACTTATCAGGAACATAAAAGTGGCACGCTATCAGCGATAGTTGAGCATACTTCGCCAGATGATGAAGTGACTTACCAATGGCGTGTGATTAATAAAGGACTTGCCGAAGCGGTAACCTTTAGTGCCAGTAGTCAAGCGCAAACAGACGTGCTAGTTGAAGGCATTGAAAAGGTTACTAAAGTCACACTTGCTGTCACAGCTGAAATCAACTCGCTCGACAAAACGGCGTCATTAACAAAAGAGTTTGACATTAAGGTAACTGCGAATAAAGCACCTACTTTGAACTTTACGGTTTCAAAGCCACAACTGTGGGGTGATGAGTCTATGCAAGTTATGCTTGAAGCGACCGATCCAGAGCAAGACACAACCACTGTCATAGTCGAAAATTTAACGCCGAATTTCATCTCTGTTAGCAAGAAGAATTCGAACTACTTAGTTAAAGCAAACGCAGTTACAGCTGATGCCATGGGCAGAATTAAACTTATGGTCGAAGACCAGTGGGGGAATCGCAGTTCAGAAATATTAGAAGTGAAAGTTCGTCGTTTACCTAATATTCAATTTTTCCATAAGCATCGCTTATATGCCAACAGTCCAGGTTTTCTGAAGGCAGAGATAGATATTCCTGTAAACCAAGTACAGGCCGTTGAGTGGCAACAAGTGCAGGGTGAGCCTGTGCAATTAAACAAAGCCGCTGAGTTTGAAGCGAACTATGTTGCCAATGAGGGAGAAACAGATTTGAGTTTCTCCTTTATTTTAACCCTTTCACCAGATATGACTGTATCAGCAAGTACCCATATCAATGTTTTAAGTTCCCAGCGATTAAATGACACAGGGGATGTGTCTTACATAGATAAAAACGCACGTTGGACAAATGATATTCAGCAAAGCTTGGCAGGACTTGATGCGTTAAGCGGTAGGGATGCTTCTGAGGTTTTACTCAAGCAAGGAGCAGGGCCGCAAGGTTTTGACTTTGACTTTTTATCCGATAGTGGCGCGGTAGTGCCGGCTTTTTCAAGTGAAGCGGCTTGTCTTCGAGACAATCATACAGGAGCGGTTTGGCTGTTAAAAAATCAGAAAAATGGCGAACTATTAACGAAGAAAACTTTAGCTGAGATAGCAGCCGATATTACTGAGTTAAATCAAAAGCAGCGTTGTGGTAAGCAGACTTGGCTGTTACCAAGTGCAGGACAGTTGCTATCTGTGCTTAGTACCAACCAAAGTGAGCATACTTTTTACTGGCTAACAGCATCCGAGCCTGCTCTTGGGCGCATATTTTCACGCTTGCAGCTTTTAAGTTCGACTGAAAGTGCGGGACAAAATTATATCGTTAACTGGCATCCAAGCACTTTAACTTCTTCATGGGCAAGCAATCAAAATGCCTACCAATTCTTACTGATGGCGGGAGAGTGAACATGAATAAAATAACTCTTATGGCGACCCTGCTGGGTACTATGAGCTATTTACCCAACTCAATAGCACAATGTAATGATGCTTCAGAAGTGGCTCGCTATAGCCTCATTTCAGAGCAAACTATTACAGACTATAAATTTGGTTTGATGTGGAGTGCGTGTGCAATTAGTCCGAGGACAGGGGAATGTTTGTCTAATAATGAAGTACGTTCTCGCATGACCGGGCTCAAGGCTGTTCAATTTGCTGATGAAGCGGTCATTGGTGGCCATACAGATTGGCGTTTACCAAACTTAAAAGAGGCAATTACTCTATTTGGTGGGTGCCAAGACTTTACCTATTCAGCGCCACTGCAAACGGGTAAATATCAGCGCCGCATCTGGACGGCAACAACAGACGCTGGTCAGTCAGAGCCAGCATTAAAAACCATCACTATGGTCAATGGGCAAATAGTGCCATGGCGAGTCTCGAGTAGCGCTGCATCGGTGTTTTTAGTTCGAGATATTAGCCAAGGAGCTCAGTGAACAATGTTTATTTCGACTTTACTGAGTCTAGGGCTCTCTATTGAACCGGTGCAGCTCAATACTCGACATTTTAGTATGCCAACAAGTTTACCTGCTTATTTGGCATATAAGGCGACGCTTAATGCGGTCACTGGCACCGAGGGGGATGATATTTTACGCGGTACCAATGGCGATGATGACATATCAGGTTTAGCCGGAGACGATAGGCTATTTGGTGGGCAGGGTTTTGACTCCTTGTTTGGTGATGAAGGTAATGATTCTCTTTATGGTGGCAGTGGTGAAGACTACTTACTTGGTGGAAGTGGAGATGACTTACTGCAAGGCGGACAAGACAATGACAACCTTCGTGGCGGGCAAGGCGTTGATAACCTTCTAGGTGAAGAAGGTGATGATGAGCTTTATGGTCAAAGTGGAAACGACATCCTATCTGGTGGTCAAGGACGAGATCAACTCTTTGGTGATGAAGGAGAAGACGAGTTACGAGGCGGCTCTGAAGATGACACATTAAATGGTGGAGATGCCAATGACCGATTATTTGGTGAGAGCGGCAATGATACTTTAATCGGTGATGGCAGTAGCCACCTAGGGCATGATTACTTAGATGGTGGTGTCGGCAATGATACGCTCAGCGGTGGGGCTGGGAATGACGAGCTATTTGGTCAATCAGGCAATGACACTTTATTTGGTGATGAAGGTAACGACACCCTAAAAGGTGGAGATGGCAATGATGCGCTAAATGGCGGCCGTGGCACAGACTTGCTGTACGGCGAGTTAGGGGATGATGAGCTCTACGGTGAAGATGGCGATGACCAACTCTTTGGTGGAGATGGTGCCGATACACTAGATGGCGGCGATGGAAACGACTTACTGCAAGCAGGCGATCAAGATGACTGGCTGTTTGGACAAACAGGCCATGACAGACTGTATGGTGGCAAAGGCAATGATATACTTTTTGGCTATGATGGTGATGATCATTTATACGGTGAAGAAGGTGATGACATCATTGATGGGGGCTGGGGGAACGACACCTTTTATGACTCTCTAGGAACTGACCAATTTGAAGGTGGAGAAGGAAATGACCTGTTTTTACTGACGAATGCAGGGTATGGCCGCCACAGTATTATTGGCGGTGCTGGTCAAGACACTATTCGCCTTGCTGAGGGCGAACAGCACTTTACCCAATTACACACAGATATTCAAAGTGTCGAAGTTTTACAAGGCAATGCACAAGATAACCAGTTAGTACCCGCAGAAGGCATGGAAAAAGTTGAGGGCTTAGCCGGTAATGACACGTTAAGTGACAGCGTTGGTAATGAAGCACTCTATGGTGGCTTAGGCAATGATATTTTGCATAGCACAGCAGGGAGTGACGATTTATTTGGTGAACAAGGGAATGACACCTTTTTTATTTCATCAGTCAATAGCAAGGCATATGGTGGAGAGGGGGATGATGTTTTTTATCTTTCATCTTCGGTCAATGTAATCGATGGCGGGTCAGGGCAGAACCGCATCGAATTACAGAATGTCGCATTTGCTGATCTTAAAGCGAGCGTCAATATACAGTCTATCGTTGGTAATGCACTACCAAATACCCTAAAACATGGTTTATCTGCTACTGAAAAGTTATCGAATGACACTGAAATCGTTATTTCATTGGGTGCAGGAATCGATAGGTTTTTACCCGGGGTAATTGCTGATGATAGGCAAGATCTTACTTACACCCTAAGTTACCAAACTGATAAAACCATACTCTACACAGGGCAAGTTACTTATCAACTAGACAGTGATGTTGAGTTCATTTTATTTGAGCAAATCAAACAGGGGTACATCGCCAAATTCTTACTGAATTTGAAAACTAAAAAAATGGCCGTTATCTCGGAGCAACCAATTTAACCCGCATCATTTCTAAAAACTTAGTCAAAACTAACTAAAAGGATATTTTTGTGAAGTACTTAACGACAGTCGTGCTAGGCATACTGGGGGTTAATGCCCCCAGTTTCGCGACACAATATTATGCTGTACCGGCTTTGACCGGCAATGCCAACATGGGTGTTAATTGTATTCATGCACCGCAAACGATAGACAGTTCAGGTGTTGCAACAAAGTGTAAGCAGTTGACCGTACCTAATAACCCTCGTATCGCAGCACAATTTCCGGTGCCGCCAAAACATTACACAGTTGAATTTAATAACCCTGATTCACCTGTATTTAGGGAGTTCAATGGTTATCCAATGGTCATTGAGCACAGCTCAGGAAAGTGCTTCTTGCGAAATGAGTTGGTTAATACGGTTGAGCCGCAGCGTAACGTATTACCAAGTGAATTCACAAGCTTTGAATATGATTGTCCGACTGGACCTGAAGAAAGCTTTGATACCAGTCGTTTACTTTATCAGTACACGGTAAGCGGCGCATTCCAGCCGCAAAATGATGCGCATTTGTTTGCATCATTGACGATGCAAATGGCTGCTCATTATTTTTCTGAGTTATATCCTCAGCAAGCTGAACTATGCCCCGAGTGGGGTGGTGAATATTGCTTAAAGCAACTTCAACAACGTGTTGGTTATAGCGTGGAAGGGCAAAAATATGCCAGCGATTGGGATGGCGAGTTTGTGAATCTTGCCGAAGGTGGCAGTGTTGTTGGTCAGTTTTCTCATGCCAGCTCCCTCGATATTGTGGCCCATGAGATAGGGCATGCATTGCTTTCTTGGAATAGTGAGTTGCTTTATCAAGGTGAAGAACCATCAGCTGTTCAAGAAGCATTCTCGGATATGACAGCACTTGCTGCGAGAGATTATTATATCCGCCATATTGATAGTGGTATTGCAAACTCATTCTTGCAAAGCCCCATGGCGCTAGCTTGGCAAAATAGTTCGGAGAAAATGTGGTGGATGGGCACAGGCTTTAACTTTAATGGTAGTCCACTCAGATATATTGCCCAGCCTAGATTTGATTTAATTAGTATTGATGATACCCGTGACTTAGCCGATGCGAATGGCCCACACCAAAAAGCAGGTGCTTTAAATAAATTCTTTTATTTACTTGCTAGTTCAGAGCAATGGAGTGTCGAGCGAGCTTATAAATTGGCATTAAAGGCCGCAAATAAATGCTTCAGAAGTGATAGTGGCATTAATGAGGCTGGTCTGTGTTTTCAATCTCAAGCGGACTATGAAGACAAAACACTCATTGGTGAACTGTTAAGACAAGTAGGTATTGTATCTTGGCAATCTCAAAGCGGACATCTTGCGTTTGATATTGAGCGCCAACTTGATGAACTTCACTTTTCTGTCACGGATAACCGATTCAGCAATAATCAAGTTAGGCGTTTCAATGTGTCAGTTGATGACGTGACTTATCTCGCTTGGCAAAAAAATAGTGGTCAGGGTAGCTTTAACAAAGTAAAAACTGGTCGATTATCTATGCCGTTAGGAGCTGCGCTTGTTGAGTTAGAAATACAATTGTCTAATGGTCAAACCTTATCTGCAGCTCGTCATGTTTATAGCGCCGATCAAGCTCGTTGTCAGCCAATGATGAATGGTGATGCAATGACAACTTTACGAGTGAACGAAGAGCAGTTGAATGTAACAAAAGCGTTCGAGCAGTTAGCATTAAATACAGCGTTATATAGCCAAGATTTACTGACACTTGATTTTAATACGCACTTAAACAATAAAGTGGTCTCTGTCTTTGCTGATTTAGACAGAGATCGTGTATTTGAAGATGACAACAATAGTAATGAGCTGATTTTTACCCAAACTGATAGTTCAGAAGGGGCTACATTTAAGCTTTTAGGTGCAGAGCAAGTTAATGAAGGACCTATGCTGCTCAGGGTGCGTATAGATGATACACAAAAAGGTGCATGCGAAGTTGCGAATGGCTCGCAAGTTATTGATTTAAAATTTAATCTTAAATCAGGTAGTAACCTTCAAAGCGTTGACTTTTCTTCGCAGCAAGTAAATGACCAAATAACTTTAATTGCACAAGCAACAGGACAAGGCAGCCATACATTTAACTGGTACTTTAACGGCAACCTAGAAGCCGAGAATACAGAAACGTTGGTTCGCGCTTTTACAGCTGAAACGCTAGTGCAGGTAGACTCTTTGCGTGATGGGCAAGTAGTTGCAACACAACAGAAAAAAGTACAGCCAGTTGCGTCTCTGGACTTAAAAATTCAGTGTGCTGTTGAAGGAACGCAATGCCTGTTTTCAACGCAACATCTACCATTGCCAAATTCACACTCAGCAAGGTATTTTTGGCAATTTGGCGATCAGGTCGATACAAAAGATACAAGAGCGGATACAAGCAATTTCATCTTTGATTACAAATTTAGTGGTGAATACAATGCAAGTCTGACGGTGTATCTAGATAGCTTGAATGCACAGTTTACGACCAGCACAGTTGTGAACATTGAAAATGTAAACCCTGAGATTGTGTTCAACACTACTGCAGACCCGCAAGATCCGATGCGAGTTCTGTTTAGTGTGGAAAACATCGACCTTTATAAAAAGGTATTCTGGTCTATTGAGCAAACGCGATATGAGCAGAGCGACTTAACGAGAGATTGGGAATATACCTTCAATGAAGCAGGTACTTACCCTGTACTACTTACGGTTTTATACCCTGATGACACTCCAAAAACAATTCGCAAAGAAATCATAGTTGAGCCAGCAAAACCTGTTACTCCGCCTAAATTAAAAATTCAATCGATACATACAGATGTGATGAGTTCATGGTCTTTCTGGCGCTGTAAAACGAATTATGCTCGAAACGTTTTGCTAGGTTCAGAAATAAAGTCGGCTTGCAACAAAGCGTATATTAACAGTGTGCTCGTTAATACCAACCTTGAAGACATAACCCTACTTAGATCTGATTATTGGGTTGACCGAAATAAAGATGGGATTTTTAGTCAAGATGAAAAGAACACGAATCTTTCTTTTAAGTTTGATGGCAGTCGTGTTTCTGTATGTGTAACTGCATACACCCTCGAACAAGCTGGATCTTCCTCAGCCTGTATTGCCCCTGAAGGGGGTGCAACATTTAACTTTTATATAAACAAATAAGATAACTTTGAAATTTTAAGGAAAAAAAATGAAATTTAATCTACTGGCTCTGGCCGTTAGTTCGACATTGGCGTTGGGCAGTGTCACTACACATGCACAACCAATCGCTCAAGATGCAGTCAAGGTATCACTTGCTTCAAATATGCAACAAGCAGGCATTCAGTACCTTGACCCAGATAGTGCAGCGGCTCGCGCAGAGCTCGCAGACATGTTTGCTGATGCAGGCTGGACGCCACAAAACAGTCCTCAATTATATAAAGAGTTGCACACCCCTCAAAAATTAGTGAGCAATGATTTGTTCGCGACAGCAAGTACCATGAATACAGCATTTTCAACTCAGAGTGATAAAGAGCTTGAGTCATTATTCAGTCATTTAGGTTTTAATATCGTACAAGAAGGGGATACTAAACTCTTCAAGGTTCGTTTGCTTAATTCAGAACCCAAGTCTACAAAAATGACTGTCATGACAATCCGTCTCGTGAACGAAAAAGGCGAGCAGATCACGACAAAGCAAACTTCTCGCTTCTTTGGTGATGCGTCAGCTTCGGCATCTAGAAAGCTGATCGGTGGTGAAGCAACATTGGAAAGTGCATATAATTATGTAAAGAAAGCAAAAGCCGTATACGGTGAAGGTACTGCATATGTGTTGTTTAAGGATGGCACTAAGGTATTGAAAAAGGGTAAAGTGAAGTACGATAGAAATGCCATTTTAGGAATGTTGAGCAAAGAGCTTGGTCGCCCAATGACCAATAAAAACGCACTGTTCAACATCAAGCCTTTGCCCCCAGCCCCAGGTAAACCTATCACTATTGGTCCCGTTGAACCTGATCCTATTTTCTTTCGTTCAGAGCAAGCGCATGAGTTTAAATATGTAGAACATGAAGCATTTCAAGCCACTAATTCTTATACAAATGCCTTTTTTGACCATGTTGTAAATCATCCTAAAGATTGGAAAAAGGCAGACGGAAACAATAAGAATGTGTCAGGGCAAGATGGAAAGATCATGGTATGTTTGAACCGAGACTATGGTGATTGTGATTACCCAATGATCCAAGCGGGTGGTGACTATAACAATATTCCACATGTAACAATCCCATTCCAAGGTCAGATCACGTTACCTACTTATATTTCTAAGGTGCTATTTAAAGAAGACGGTGTTTTAGAAAATAATAATGTGCAGCCAACAGATGTCATGATCCAAGGCAAAGATAGCTTTGTTGATAAGCTGTCTAACCATACTAACCATGTAAGAAATAGTTTTAGTCAGTACTTTAACATTAACTATACCTTCGATGCCGATACTTGGATGCCAATGTCAGTGTTGTCATGGAATATACCAAGAGATAAAGGTGTATTTGCGAAACCTGGCATCTTCGAACGTCGTCAAGATGCTTATTGGATCTTAAATATCGCGATAGAGGAAAACTGGATGGGTAGCCCAAGTGATGCTGAATTATACTTTGGTATTTCGGGTGATGATTACCACGCTGAAACAGGCTATAGCTCTTATATTATCGCCTCTACCGAAGCGCCAGCACTACCACAAAGTGGTGCTGTATATGAACAAGCACCACTGCAATTTTCATATAGCTGCTTAGCTGAAGGCTCATTGATTTTAATGGCTGATGGTTCGTCTGTGGCAATTGAAACCTTAAACGTTGGTGATCTAGTCACAGGTGCAAGTGAGTTCTCACCAAAGACGCAAGAAACTTTACGTATTGCGGATATTTCTGTTGGAGTTGAGCATTTACCTATGATCCAACTTACGACTGACGCAGGCCAAGTTCTGACTTTGACTGAGTCGCATCCAGTTTTACGTGAAGGTGGTCAGCCTGTTTGGGCACTCAACGTAAAAGAAGGCGATAAAATTCAAGTCAATGGTGGTTTAGCGACAGTGACGGGTTATGAACAAGTTGATTATAAAGACAATGTTTATAACTTAAAGTTAGAACGAGTAAATGGTGACACTGAGCAAGGCGAAAGTTTTGTGATGTTTGCGAACGGCATTTCAGTAGGCGACTTAGCAATGCAGTCTGAAAATGAGTTTGATACGCACAAAGAGTCTGTAGAAGATGTCTTGAAGCGTTTGCCTGTAGAGTGGCATACAGACTACTTAAATAGTTTGAATACAGATAAGTAAATAAGCCCAGAAGAGCAAAGCCGACTTACGTCGGCTTTTTTTTTCACAATACGAAATTGCTCAAGTTCTCTGAAATGACATGCACTGTCATGAATTTTCACATTAGATCGTTATTTTTAACCAAAATACGTTGGTTATTAAGGTACATAATATGTAAACTTGGTGTTATCACTTATAAGGAGATTAATTAGTGAAACGTCATGCTTTGATGGCATTGCTTATGCCTTTAATTTCAACTGCTTCAGCCTTTTCTTTGGCAGCAGATAAGTCTCACGTTGCTGTACCCGCCATGATGGGTAATGCCAAAATGGGTTTATTGTGCGCACAAGCCCCCGAATTTGCTAGTCGTGATTGTCAAACCACAGTGATCCCCGATAATGGGCGAACAAGAGCGCTGTTTCCCTATATTCCAGAGCAATATAACTTATTGTACCGGGACGAAGATAGCCGGTTATTTTCTCAATTCAGTGGTTATCCGTTTGTTGTAAAACATCAAGACGGTGTGTGCTCTTTAGAAAACGCCGCCGTGATTACGCGCAAGAATACGGTTGATTATCCTGTCTACAATTACACCTGTGACGGGGCTGCACAAGAGAGTGCGGATCTATCTCGGGTTCAAGTTAATTATATTGGTGCTGGTGTTTTTCAAACTGAGAACGATGCCCACTTTTATGGCGGTATCACTATGGATATCTTGCATAAAGAATTTGCCGCTATGTATCCAAATACCACAGTTCCATGTGATTCAGAGGCCGAATATTGTTTAGAGCAATTAAATGTCGTGGTGAATGGTAGTAGTGAGCCTTACTCTAGCGCTTGGAAAGATGGAAGGGTTTTGTTAGGCAGAGGTATTATTGGGAATGGAGGGTTTTCACATGCTACTTCACTGGATATCATCGCCCATGAAACGGGTCACGCTCTGTTAACCTGGAACTCAACAATTGGCTATGAAAATAATGACACAGCTGCGATTCAAGAGGCATTTGCTGATCTAACCGCTGTACTAGTGCGAAATGAGTTTTATAAAAAATTACAGGCAGGTGGCGAACAAAACTTTATAGAGTCTGATGCGCATCAACAGTTATCCACTGATGGTAATTTTTATTATGCCATGGCATGGGATAAATATGTTCAAAATAGAGCGCTGCGTTATTTATACTCGCCGATGACAGATGGTAAGAGTATTGATGATTGGCGTGATATAGAAATTGAAACTCCTGGCCCACATTATCAAGCAGGGATTTTTAATCGCTTCTTTTATCGCCTGTCAATTTCTGAAGGGTGGGATATTGCAAAAACCTTCCGTTTAACCATGAAAGCAGCGCAGTCATGCTTTGTAGAAAACACTACGTTTGAGCATGCGGCATTTTGTTTGATAGATGCGGCTGAAGAGCAAGACAAAGCGAGAGTATCGGCTAAGTTGCAAGAGGTTGGCTTAATTCCTACTAATAGCTTAGTGAATAACCTCGATTTTTCTATTGAGCGTTTATATACCTCGATCAATTATGCCTTAGCAGAGCCTGAGCAAGCCGAGTTAAGTGCGTTGAATATTCGTCTTAATGAAAAACCTTTGTATCAGTGGAAGTCAAATTACAATACGCAATCTCAATTTAACGCGATTAAACGAGCGCAACTTAATTTAGAATCAGGCGAACACATACTTTCTATTGAAACGACAAACACGCAAGGTGAGACCAAAACAGGCCATAGGCTTTTGAGTATTTTTGCAGACCCTTGGTGTCAGCCAGAAACGGGTAATATATTATCGAATCAATTAAGCGTGAATGGTGAAGACTTTGTTTTAGAACAAAGTTATACGTTCTTAGCGCCACTAAACGCATGGTACCAACAGTCATTAGGTGAGTTTGAACTGCATAATATATCCGCCGATAAAGTATTGTCGGTATTTTATGATTTAAACCGAGATCGTCAGTTTTCAGATGACGAAAAGGTACTAAGCACGACGGAGTACAATACTGCCATTAAGCTACCCAATGTTGATGCTGTGCCAGGCGATATGTTGGTAAGAATGCGTGTTGATGATGCTGATGCTAGCGCATGTGCTAAGAACGAATTAAGCCAATCGGTTGATCTGAAAGTACATATTGAAGCGGGCACACCAAGCACGCCTATCGACTTTAGCCACAAACAAGTTGAGCAAACATTAAAACTGGTGGTAACACCTAGCTATGCTAATAACACACTGTTCCGTTGGATTTTACCTGAGCAAATTATTGAGCAAACGGCGTCTGAGCTGGAGAAAGCGATTAATGCACAAGGTGCGTATGTGATTGCTTTAGAGCATGTCGAAAATGATAAGGTGTTAAGTCGGGCTACAAAGCAAATTGAACTTATAGCTGATCCAAACTTAGTGATTGCATGTGAAGCGCAAAACACAAAATGTGTGTTATCTGCAAGTCATAATTCGCAAAATGCGGCTGTTGAGTATAAGTGGACGTTGGCTGGAGAGCAGATCACCAAGCAAGACAACCAGTCATTTACTTATGACTTTGCAGGCTATGGTGAGTTTGATGTTGCTTTGACTATGGCATACATAGATGGCACAGCCGAATTCTCAACCAATACTCGGGTCACACTTGAAGAGTCTTTACCTGATTTAAGTTTGACTGTTGGTAAGCAAGTTAACAGCTTGATAACCTTGCAGGCTAGCAGTGAGTTTGATGAACGTTATTCTCTAAATTGGCTGATAGGCGGCGAGCTTCAGTCTAGTCATGAAAAAAACATCACTTATGAGTTTGTGTCGGCGCAAATGGTTACTTTGCAGTTGCTTAAAGCTGGTAATGTTGTGAAAGAAGTTACTCAGATGGTAACGCCAAAGGCAGATCTTAATTTAGAAATTAAATGTGAAGCACAAGGTACACAATGTACATTCTCTATGAGTCACGATGCTCAGCAAGCAAACGTTGAATATCGTTGGGTTTTGGCGGGTGAGGAACTGACCAAGCAAGACAACCAGTCATTTACTTATGACTTTGCAGGCTATGGTGAGTTTGATGTTGCTTTGACTATGGCATACATAGATGGCACAGCCGAATTCTCTGCGCAGACCAAAATCGTACTCACAGAATCATTACCGAGCTTAAACTTTGTTGTTGGTAAGCAAATTAACAGCTTGATAACTTTGCAGGCTAGCAGTGAGTTTGATGAACGTTATTCTCTAAATTGGCTGATAGGCGACGAGCTTCAGTCTAGTCATGAAAAAAACATCAGTTATGAGTTTGTATCGGCACAAATGGTTACTTTGCAGTTACTTAAAGCTGGTAATGTTGTGAAAGAAGTTGAGCAGTTGGTAACGCCTGTTAGTGAGCCAAATCTAACCATCCAATGTGTGGTTTCAGGCACTCAATGCGAGCTGTCGGTAGAGCATGACCTGGCTGATGTTGACCTTACTTATCAATGGAGCCTAAACGGAGAAAAAATTTCGAAAACTTCAAGTGAGGCATTTAATTATGACTTTACAAACTATGGAGAGTTTAAGATTTCACTCATCTTGCAAGTGTTTGACTCCAATGCGGAGTTTGCAACCAGCACAGTCGTTCAGATCCAAGAGCCTGAGCCATTACCAGAGGTGAATTTCAATATCTCACAGTTCAACAATACATTTACTTTTGCTTTGAAGTCGGCACTCCCTGCAGAATTCGAAATTACCATAGTTATTGATGGACAAGAGTATGTGCTAGAGAATGGTCAGTTGCAAATTGAGCAGCAGAGCGATGCATCAAGTTATGTTTATTTATTGAAAAAAGCGGGTCAGATAGTTGATCAGCAAACACATGATTTGCAAAGAGCAACGGTGCCAAACTTGGACTTTAAGTGTGTGGCAGATGGCTTAAGCTGTCAGTTCAGCGCCACCCATGATGCTGATACTCAAGTTGCGGAATATGTATGGTCAATCGGTGAAGTGCAAGAGCCAGTTACAACACTTGAGCCGAATTATGTGATGCAGTTCCTCGAATCGGGCGAATACTCGGTTTTACTGACTGTCGTAATAGAGTCCGGTGCGCGGTTTACGATACAAAAAATGGTGACGGTTGATGAAGCACCTTATGAGGATGTAGCTATTTCATTTTCACAGCATAATGCGACTTTAAAACTAGAAACCGAAAATAGTGACAGCTTGAGTGGGCAATATCAGTTTGTGTGGTTGTTAAATGGAGAGCAAACCACGGCAAAACAACTCGAAACTGAATTGGCGACTTTAGCGACTGATTATGTCGTTAAGCTTCAGGTGCTTCTGGCGGGAGAAGTGGTTAAAGAAGTGTCTCAAACCATTTATGTATTTGAGGACATAGGACTAGACTTTGCTTGGAAAAGCAGCTCAGATAGCCCACTAAAGTTCGCATTTCAGAGCTTATAGGCAAGTGGTTAGCTAAAACCGGCAAGTTACAAACTAAAATAAAGGGGCCAATAGGCCCCTTTAAAATTTTAAATTGGGCTTAGGTTCTTAATAAGCCCAATTGTGAGTTTTTGTGTTCGACCAGTTTCATTAAATCTTGTGCGGCATCTTCAATGGTATCAGCCAGTTGTGCGAGTTCTGCTGCCGCATCAGAAATCCCCGTCATATTTGCGCTCAAGTCTTCAGTCACCGCACTTTGCTGCTCAGCAGCAGTCGCGATTTGAGTAACTTCATTAGAGATATCATCGAGTGCTTGTACCATTTCACTCATTTGTGATGCGGCGCTGCCACAATGAGTCATGGCATCACTGGCTTGTACCACTGAGCGTTCAATGATGTCTTCAGACGTTTTTACTTCATTTTGTAGATTATCAATGAGCTGACTGATCTCATTGGTTGAGTCTTGGGTCTTAGAAGCTAAAGACCTGACCTCATCGGCAACGACGGCAAAGCCTCGGCCTTGTTCACCAGCGCGAGCTGCTTCGATGGCAGCATTTAAAGCCAGTAGGTTGGTTTGCTCTGCGATTGAGCGAATTACATCAAGGATTTGTGTAATGTCACTACTGCGAACGGCAACCGCATTGATAGACTCTTTGGCACTGGCAATTTGTTCAGACATCACCTGCACAGAGTCTGATGCAGCAGAAATACCACGCTCACTTTCTTTTACCTTTTCGTTGGTCGCATTGGTTGAAGCTGCTGCATTCTCTGATGAGCGGGCAACTTCGCTGGCAGTGGCACTGAGCTCATTGATGGCCGTTACCACGCTATCAATCTCCATATGTTGCATGTTTACTTTGGTTTTAATATCCTCAGCCGCCTGCGAGGTTTTGGTTGATTGTTGATAAGAGTTGTTGGCGAGTCCTTTTAAGTCATTCACCATATTTCGTAGCTTTTGTGTGAATAAGTTAAAGCCTGTCGCAATGGCAATGAGCTCCTCATGTTGCGTGACGTCGAGCGTTACCGTCAAATCACCATCGTTACTTGCAAGATTCTCTACTCTATCTTTGATGTCTGTTAGCGGGTCAATGATGGTTTTTAAAATAGCCACTGAAAGGGCCAATGCGATAATAGAAGCAATCACCCCAGTTAAAATCATACTAGAGCCAACAGAGGCATTGTCTTCAGCCTGTTGTTCTGCTAACTCTTGTGCGCGCGCAAGTGCCAGGTCTTTTGGTAATTCAATCACTAAGCTCCAGGTGGTATTGGCGACTTTAATTTCAATGGGCATAGTGAAAACAAGGCTATTTCCGATTTCTAGCTCTGTTTTTTGTTTGCGATTGTCCATGATGGTTTTGCCAGTGTTACCCGAAAGAGATTCTGTTAATGGGCGCGCAAGCTTGTCGTAGTGGCTTGAACCGACCAATAAGCCTATGTCACTTATAATACTGACCTTGGCTTGACCGTTATAAAGTGATTTTGATACTTCTTCGGTGAGGGTCTGAAAGCGTGGTAGGTTGATATCAACACCGACTAAACCAATAAAGCGACCATTGGCTATTACAGGCACTGTTAGGGAAGTCATTAATTCAGAATTACCGGGGGTGATTTCATACAGGTACGGCTCCATTATACAAGGTTTAAGGTTATCTTTGGCGCACAAATACCATTCACTTTCTCTAAAGCCAAACTCATTGCGGGCATTGAGGTATTTCTCGCCCGGGTCTTCAATTTGATGTTGAGTGAATTTACCCGGCGCATCACGGGTTATATAAACTTCTAAAGAGCCTGCACCAGGAACCGAATGAGTCTGACCAGATCTACCAAACTGACTGTCTTTACCATCGTAGCCATTGGCTTCAAATTGCGCATAGATTGACGAGATACCTTGGTTTTTCTCGAGTGCTCCCAACATCATCAAATACAGGCTTCGTCTTGAAATAGGTTCTTGCTCTGCTGTTTTGGCTATGCCACCAGATAGGCTGTAAGGAATTTGATACTCCTTGTTGATATAAGCACTGACTTGTTCGGCATACAACCTCGCTTTCGCAGTTAATCGAGCATTAATTTCGTCTAACACAACACGTTGTACACGATCACTTTGAACTTGATTATTATCATTGAGCTGCACCCAACTAATGGTGACTAATGAGGCAACAAGCAACATGAGTGTGATGGAAATAAAAGCGATTAGCTTAATCTTAATAGAGCGCTGATTCATATTCCTACCGTTTAATTATGAGATATTCTTTGTGATTATTAAGTATTACTAAATATAGACAAATTATGACTTTTTGCTGGCAGGGGTCAAGCCAACTGAAGGAGGAAGATTAGCTCATTTCCTAATCTTCCTTGTTGAGACTTATAGCATTTTTTGGATTAGGTTTTTATTTTCAACCCCAAATACTTTGCTATGTACGTCGCTAATAAAGTGCCATTGGCTATCAACAATATCAGGTGTAAATGTAAGAGTCATAAAGCCGCGCTGATGGACGTTGGCAAACTCTAGGTCGTCAACCAATAGCTCAAGTACTTTAGCAAATTCGCTGACCTGTGATTCAGGCAACTGAAGATAATACTCTAGACCAGGAGAGCTCACTGATGGTGTCGCAAATTCATAACCGCATACATCGCCTTGTGCAGTGCATAACTTACCTGACCAGGCGTTATGGGTATCACCTGCAATGGTGACGATGTTTTTGTTTACTGCTTTAGCTGTTTGTAACAAGACTTCACGCTCTACCGGATACCCGTCCCAAGCATCTAAGTTATAGGGAGCAGTAAAACCGATACGCATTTTATCTTGCTCAGTTAGCGTTGGGTCTGCTGCTTGAGTACGCGCTTTTAATTGCGCCAGCTCTGTCATTTGTGAAGCGATAGCTGGGTTTGGGTTAGCCATGGCAACCAGTAACTCTGCTGGTAGCATCATTTTTGTCATTAGCACTTGCTGGCCAAGCACTTGCCATTTAGCATCTGAGGTTTTGATATTGTCAGTCAGCCAAGTTAACTGTTGAGTACCAATCAATTGTTGATTGGGAGAAACCAAATCTGCTTGGAAACTCGTTGTATCTAATTGGCCTGATGTTGGGTCAAAATAATTTTGATAATCAAGTGGCTTCACTCGAGCTTCATGACGTGTATCGAGCATATAAAGCGACACTAAAGAGCCAAAGTCAAATTTGCGATATAGACTTTCGGTTTGACCCGTAACGTATGGGCGAATAGGCATCCATTCGTAGTAGGCTTTGAGGGCAGCCATTTTTCTTTCGGCAAATATGCCTTCATCGTCATTATGGTTTTGAGCCCCATCTATATAGGTGTCGTTACAGACTTCGTGGTCATCCCATACTGCAATAAAAGGCGCTTTTGCATGTAAGGCTTGTAGACCGGTATCTGTTCTGTAAAGCGCATAACGTTTTCGGTAATCGGTCAGAGAGATTAGCTCACCTTGGTTATCCTCTGGTAGCATTCGGCCAAGTTCAGTCGCTTTGTCAGTAGCGTATCCACCAATGCCATATTCATAAATATAGTCGCCCAAATGTAGCACAGCATCTAGGTCTTGCATTTTTGCTGCTTCAGCATAGGCGTGAAAATAACCCGCAGGGTAGTTTGCGCATGACATAACGGCCAACTTCACCTGTGACACATCTGTTTCAGGTAACGTTTTAGTCTCGCCCATAGTAGATGGACTCTCGTTGGCTTTGAAACGATAATAGTAACGGGTATTGGCTTTTAGCCCTGTCAGATCTACTTTTACCGTGTAATCGTTTTTCGCTAGTGCAGAAAGCGATTCTTTAAATTCAATATTTTCGAACGTCTTATCTAGAGATACTTCTAAGCTAACATTTACAGTATTGGGTGTACCTTCAGGAGTAACTCGGGTCCATAAAATGACTCTATCAGTTAAAGGGTCGCCACTTGCTACACCATGATTAAACGCAACGGCAAAGTCGTTATATGATGGACTAGAGTCATTGTGACCACATCCAGTTAAAGATAAAGACACCGTGGCAGCGCCTACACCAGCTAATGCACTTTTGATAAAATTGCGACGTGAAAGCCCTTTCATGAGCTGTACCTCTTTATTGTTATATTTTGGAAAAGAGGCGATGATAGGTAACAGTTATGACATTTTTACGACTGGTCTTACCTTGTCATAAGTTATTCATGCAAGTGTCATATTGTATCAGCCTATCGTTATTAATATGTTGATTTATATAAGTTTAAATCAGAATTTTTGAGTGTTCGATTGAGGAGGAACTTGCAACAAGAGCCTGTATAAATAATCCTAACTGAGTAATAATAGTTTACTGAACTTGTGTGGTTAGGTTATGAGTCTGCTTTTTGATATTTAAGTTGTTGTAATCTTCGTCGATAAAAGTATTCATTGGTTGCACATTTAGTTGTTATATCTATCACTGTTAATTAAGTGATTACTTTAGCATTGCTGTTTATATCAGCACTTGTTTAGAACGATTAAGTTAAAAGCTGCAAGGTGTACTCCTAGTATTATTAAATGGAAAAGTTAAGTTATGTTTAAAGATGTCAGTGACCTTGCCAGTTGTGAAGTGTTAATCGTTGATGACTCGGAGCTGATGCGTAGGCTGCTAGTTGGGTGTCTGCAAGAAATATGTAATGTTAAAACTGTCGAGTCAGCTGAGCAGGCAATCATCTATTGCCAAGATGAGCAGCCAGATCTAGTTTTGATGGATTGGGTATTAGAAGGCATGTCAGGGCTTGAGGCCTGTAAAAAGATGCAAGTAACGCCCAAGTTATCTGAAATCCCGATAGTATTTGTGACCTCTAATGCTAACGAAGAGAGCCAGCTTCAGTGCTGGGAAGCGGGTGCTGTGGACTTTGTGCCTAAACCGATTGTGCCGAAAACGCTGCAAAACAGAGTAAAAACTCATCTTAAATACAAACTTCAAGCCGATGTTTTACGGAACTACTCTTTCATCGATGGTTTAACCGGTATTTATAACCGTCGCTTTTTTGATGCAGAAGTTGAAAGATTGTTAAAACAGCATCATCGTGCAGATCATGCACTTTCAATGATCATGATCGACATTGATTTCTTCAAGAAGTACAACGACTATTATGGGCATTTGGCGGGAGATGATGTGCTCAGACAAGTAGCAGGTAAGCTAAAAGAAATCGTTAGACGACCGCTTGATACTGTATGCCGTTATGGTGGTGAGGAGTTTGTAGTGCTGTTGCCTGATACCCCTTTGCAAGGTGCGAAGATTATTGCCAAAACATTAGTACGAGCAATCGCGGGTATGGCGCTAGAACATAGTCAATCTGAGCATAGCGTTGTGACTATTAGCGCAGGCGTTGCGTCAGCCACCAAGACATGTGCTTCGGTTGAATCATTGATTAAAAGTTCAGACGATATGCTTTATTACGCAAAAGGCGCTGGGCGCAATACCTATAAGTGTACAGATTAAATACTGACAGGCGGTGCAGAAGGTTTAGATAAAATATAAATCATCACCGCCACTTCGATACTTGCAACAAGAATTAAAACCCATAGTGCTGGTTGGCTATAAAGTAAGATAATGTATCCAAGTGACATACCACAGCCTGCTCCCCATTTTCCTTTTGTAGGGATCACTTGATGCTCATGCCAAAGTCTCAGAGTCTCACCAAACTTAGGATGTGTGAGTAGCCAGTTGGCGAATTTAGGAGACGAGCGAGTAAAACAGGCAAGTGCGAGAATAAAGAAGATTGTGGTTGGCATCACAGGTAAGGCCATCCCCAGAAAACCAAGACCTACAAAAATTATCCCTGCAGCATGCAGCCAAAAGCATTTATTAAAGAGTTTAGAACTACTTTTGCTCATTAATTAGTCTCGCTAACATGTAATATATTAAGCTTATCACAGACTTATTGGTTTGCGAGTTTTTCAATAGCATTGATGTATGACGTTTGCGTGAAGATGCTTCATTTAGACGTTTATGTGTTTACTCTGAGTGGAGTTATTCGGTAATGTAGTTGAGATATCAAAATTTTGAAATTAGGTGAATTATGGAACTTTCAGCATCAGTTTCTATCCAGCGCACGGAGTCTGGGCTTGAGTATTTAAATGTCGATGGTCCGCGTTGTAGTGCCAAAATCTTTTTACAAGGTGCACAACTGACAGAGTTCACGCCTGTTGGCAAAGGTAATTTGATCTGGGTGTCAGAAGATGAAGATTATTTAGAGGGCAAAGCCGTTCGTGGTGGTATTCCTATTTGCTGGCCATGGTTTGGTGTACACAGCGCCCCTGATTGGCCAATTCATGGGGTGGCACGTAAATTAATGTGGCGTGCAGAAGAAGTAAATGAAAGCGATGAGGTTATTGTGATTAAGCTTTCTTTACCTATGACCTTGGTTGATGAGACTTACTGGCCGCATAAATCCAAGCTTGAAGTTGAATTTCATTTAACTGAACAGCTAAAAGTTAGCCTTACAAATACGAATCTGGGAGATGCTTCATTTACTTTAACTCAAGCGTTGCATACCTACTTCCCTACGCCAAACATTGAAGCGACGACTGTGGATGGCTTACAGGGCGCCAAGTTTATTGAGTTTGGTGAAGGGCCATTTGATCAAAGTGAAGTTGTCGGTTTCGCCCGTGAAACAGACATGGTGTATACCCAAGCTGCACCGGTTCAAATTATTAGAACACCAGACGGTAACATCGAAGTGGGTCGTGAAAGCTCTACATCTTGCGTGCTCTGGAATCCGTGGATTGAAAAGTCTAAGCGTTTAAGTAATTTCAGAGACGATGAATATAAAACCATGCTGTGTTTGGAAGCTGCAAATGTGATGGATGACGCAGCCACAGTAGAACCAGGGCAAAGTCATACTCTGATAACTACATTGCGCTGGGTATAAACACTTTTAATTAATTTGAAAAAAGCTGCATTGAATGATGTGGCTTTTTTATGAAATACCACTTGATAATGATTCTTATTTGCATATAATCAATTTTAAGGATGGTGCCTAGTATAGAACAAATTAAAGGAGAGGGTGATGATCTTTGTTTTAAGTTTAGCTGTCGTTGTATTAATGATAATGGCTTTAGTCAATATCAGAGCGTACACACCGCTATTTAAATATCTGCATCATATTGCAACTTGGTTAGCGGCGGCAATTATAGCCAGTGCTATGTTTTATATGGGGTTAAGTATGTTGTTGGCAGTCACTATGTTTGTGGTCGCTGGTGGTATTTTGGCGTTATTTATCACCTTAGCGAAACCTACACAGGGTGAGAATAGCTTCTTCTGAACTACAGGTGAGTTCAACGCTGTTAGCGTTGAAAGTTGCCTCAGAAGGCAGATTTTTCCTGAATTCAGGTTACATAACACCATGTTACAATTTCATACGGCTTGTCTACATTCTTAAAAGTATGATTCCCTTATGCTTATACGCATATTTGAGAGAGGATCACGGAACATGCATTCAGTTATGAAAAAAGTCGCCTTTGGCTCGCTCATGTCTTTGTCGAGCATGAGTTATGCTACGCCGATGTGGCAAACCATAGAAACCGAACACTTCAATGTACATTACACGCAAGGACATAAGCGATGGGCAGAATCTGCTGCACATGAGCTTGAATTAGTTCGTAATAAAGTACTTGAACAGCAAAATCGCAGCCTAGGAACTAAAGCCGATGTGGTGGTATTTGATCCTTATCATGGTGCAAACGGCTTTGCGATCCCTAGTACCGATAAGCCCCTAATGGCGCTATTTACCACGCCTCCGCAATCAGACACAGTGATCTCCAACAGCAGTGGTTGGCAACAACTATTGATCTTGCATGAGTACATTCATTTGGTACATTTATCTCAACCTAATCGCAGTACATGGCGACAAACACTTCGTGATGTGTGGGACCCGTACGATATTGCGCTTGCGATCATGCCGCGCTGGGTGGCAGAAGGTTATGCCACTCTGCTGGAATCGAAAATGACAGGCCGAGGTCGTTTATTTGATAACTACACTGAAGCCCTACTCACAGAGTTAGCCCGCCAAGGTGCGCTACTTCCCTATGCTGCACTCAGTAATGGCAACGACAGTTATTTAAGCGGTTCAATGGCCTATTTAATCGGTGTGCGTTATTTGGCTTGGCTAGAAAAAAACTATGGTGAGCAGACTTTGGACGCAGTTTGGACAAGAATGCAGGCAGTGGAATCTCGCGACTTTGAACAGGCGTTTAAAGGCGTATTTGGCGACCATCCAGCCAAATTATATAAACGATTTGTTGCAGAATATACTTACTTGAGTATGGCTTCAGCGCAAGATTTACCTGAGTTTGATGCCAAGCTATGGCATGACTTTAGGTTTGATGCTAAAAACCTGCGCTTATCGCCTAATAATGAATTCATTGCCGTCACTGAACGTGATAGTAAGGGTCGCACTGAGCTTAATATTTATGCGACCAAAGACAATGAAAAAGCTGAAAAAGATTTTAATGAAAAGCAAAAGGCCTTACTCGCTGCAGACCCCAAAGATGTAGTAGATAACCCACCAGAAACCTTTGGTAGAATAAAAAAACATACCCTTACGCCAAGTAACTTTTCAGGCATTCGATATGCGCGTTGGAAAGACGAAAACACCATATATTTTGTGGCGTCGATGCAAAAGCCAAATAATCAGCATGCGGTGCAAGGCGAACTATTTCAGTGGACGCTCGATGAGAACCAAGTCACGCAACTCACCACTGATGCGGGTATTCGCCGTTTTACGATAGACAAAAACAACAATGCTATTTTGGCTGAGAAAGTAAGCTTTGGTTATTCATATTTAGTGAGTTTAGATCTCGGCAATGGGTCAGAAACCATACTCTCAAGCAATCAACTTGGCGATACATATGATTATCCTGAGATCTCTGAAAATGGTAATAAACTGGCCTATTTAAAGTCAGGGCTGAATCAGAACTGGCAGCTGTATGTGAGAGATATGCAAACACAAAACGGCTTTCAAGTACCCACCCCTAAAGGTTATCAATTTTTAACTCAGCCAAGTTGGTCTAAAGATGGCAATACCTTGTTCTACGTAGCGGGCGTAGAAGGAGCAATTAATCTGTATGCTTATGACTTTAGTAATCAGCAGTTGTTGCAATTAAGTCAAGGTCAGCATGTCGTGAGTTTTCCGCAGCAGTTGAATGACAGTGAAATGCTTTATCTCGGTATTTCGTCAGAAGGTCCTGATGCTTACACACTGGACATGGATAACACAGCCAGTTTGGTCACAGAGTTGAGTGACACGAAGCAAGCCCCTAAACTCTCAAATGCATCCGTGCAACTTGATGATGCCCAGATTTACCAACAGCCATTGCAAAGTAAACCCTATGATAAGTGGGATCATAGCGCATCCATGACCTTGGGCTCACAGTATTACAGCGCTAGTACTGAAGTGTTACATCTGGGAGTAAAAGGGTCTGACTTCTTAGAAGAACTCAGTTGGCATGTTGGGCTGAGCAAAAGCTTGGGCGACAGTACCTTAGTTGGTGGTTTTGCCGATATAAAAATGCAACAAGGGAATACTGAGTGGCAGGCAAAGGGCTTTTCGTTTGAACTAGATACCGCAGCGCAAAGTCGCGGAGCCGAGGTTGCTGCAATGGCACCGCATACACTGCAACAAACAGGGCTTAGCGCACAGGTTAGTCATAGCTATCGCCAAAATATGCTGTCATTGACCGGCCATGCTTCCGTACATGCGAGTGAACTAGACACAGGCTTAGGAAACCAAGACGAACGCTGGTTGCGCCTTGGACTGGAGCAAAGCTGGCAATATGACAAGCAGGCATTTGCGATTGGCCAGCAAATTCAAGCCCAATGGCTAAATGGCAAATCAGGCGAGACGGACTGGCAGGGCTACAACCTTACTGCGACTATATTCGGAAAAGCGTTTCATATGCCTTTGTATATTCAAGCAGAGCAAGCTAGACGCGAAGATTCATTATTAAATGTAGGAGGCTTTAGATCGAGCCTTATTGACCAAAATGTCATGGCAAATACTATTTATGAGCCTGACTTACCTTTCTTTGCAGGTGTTGCAGAGCGTTATCAAGGATACGGTGGTGGTGTGGCAGTGTCAGAGGGCGCTCCTTGGCTTTATTATCAACAGCACCAATTAGATAACCAGGTGTTTGGGCAAAGCTATGGAGCCAAATGGACCACCTGGTTTAATGGTCGAGATTGGAGCGCAAAATTCGCCCCTGCGGGTATCAGTGACCTACGTATCGATATAGGCTTAAGCCGCGTTGAAAGCGAGCGATTTGAAAACGAGAACCGTGCATGGCTTGGACTATGGTTTGACTTGTAAAAAGCCAATTCGGGTCTACTAATGCCTTAAAGTGTTAGTAGACCTTTTTTTAGTAACTGGCGAAAGATGATTTTTCGTCGCTAGTGAATATAAAAATCAGAGACATATTCCAAGTTGTCTACACTTTAGACTACTAAAAACTCATTTAAAGAGTCAGTTCTAAAGTCTTAAGTTTCGCTTCGTACATGCCTGTTTTATTTTGAGAATCAGACATTTTTATAGCTTCTTCTAAAGAAATTTTGGCCAAGTCATGACGGTTCTGTAAGTAGTGAACTTTGGCTAGCTCAAAATGTGGTTCAGGCAAATAAGGATAATGTTTAATTATTGCATTGAGGATCCGTTTTGCTTTGCTGAATTGCTCTTTTTTTGTTGCTTTAATTGCTACTTGTAAATAATCAAATGGGGTTTTAGCAGTTTTTTCAAGTTCAGCTTCAAGGCGCTTCTCGAGTTTTTTGTCGCCAAGTTTGTCTGCTAAGTACCTATAAGATGCTATAAGGTTACTACTTACCATTTCATGTTTGAATGCAAACTCAAACAGCTTTTTTGCAGTATCAGTATCACCGGCACGACGATGTAGAATGGCTAGCAGATTGATAAGCTCAGGATTGTGAGGGGTAAACTTAAAGGCCTCTCTGGTTAAAGAGTAGCTTAAATTAAAGTCTTCCTTTAATAGAGCCTCTGTAGCAAGGTTGGCGTAAAACTTTGCGACTAAGGTTGGGTATTTTGCATTACCTATGTAGATGGTACTTTGCTCAGGGAAGTAGTCTACAACGGTGCCAGCTCTTATAATTTGAATCCAGTTTTTATCTTCTGATTCTTCTTTAGGTGCGAATAATTTGGTGTTGAAGTGTGAAGATACCAACACGAGATCTTTTTCTTTTTTAAAGATCGGGTAAGTTGAAACTTCACGAAAGCTAGTCTCTAGGCCTGCTAAATTGGCGTAGGCTTGAGTTAAAACTGCTAGACTAACGCAATTTCCATATTGTTGTTTAAATGTTTCAGTTGCGGTGAAGGTTTTACCGTCATAATTGAAGTTACTAACCGAGTATTCAAGGTAATCCGCAATTATTTTATCCGCTCTCTCTCCTTGAGATATTGAGTAATTAAATTTTTCTATAAACCTTTTTTGCTCTGCATCTGGAAGAGAGAAGATTTCTTGTTCTTTGAGAACGGGTTGTAATTGAAATAAGGTCGGATTTGCTAATGAAATCGCTGAGGGGGTGGCGACTTCTTCTGGTTTAGGCTGTGTTGAATTACAACCAGTCAGTAAAAAAGTAATGAAAAGAAACACAAATAAATAACGCAAAATACAGCTCCTTGTTATCTGTCAAACTAGCTTTGCACTGCTCAATTTCTATTCTTACCTTGTATGCTTGTATTTGTAAAGTTATTCACTAAAATGCGCGTTCTCTTTTAATTATCAATAAAAATCAGTGTTTTACATCTTGTTTTATTGATGGTTACGCCTTTTTTACTTGTTCACAATATCGTTACAGGAGCCAGCGTTGTTCGACTACTTGCCGATCGTTTCATCCCTTATTTTAGTCTTTAGCTTTTGGCCTCTAATTAATAAAGTGCGCCGTAACCGCAGTGTGTCAGGACTATCACTGTTAATGATGAGCTTTGGTGTGGCACAGAGTATTTACTTTATTACTTACAATTTGTTTTTTGACCGCTTGTTTATGGTGTTGCCATTTTTGGTGACCGGTGTCTTGAGTACGCTGATCTTATATTACTTTGTGCGTTATAACTCTGATGAAAAGCAACGTAGGCAGTTGGCGATAATGCTGATGTGCTCGGTGCTGCCTTTTGGGCTGTTATTATTACCAAATACCGATGCGGCAAGTTTGTTAAATGGCTTGACCTATGTAGGCTTAGTAATGAGCTCAGTCAGAGTGATGCCACAAACTTATAAAACCATTAAAAGTGGGGATGTGTCGAACTTGAGTGCTCGTTACTTTTCGCTGCAATTTATTGCTGGTTTAACCGGATTGAGTGCAGAGTTACACATGACGCAAGTGAGTGTGGCGCACGTACTCACGTTTGTGATGATCTTACTGACCAATGCTGCGCAACTGGCATGTATTCATTATTATCGTCGCCCAGCGCTGGCTTAAACTTTTGCATAATAAAGATCAAAGTGGCAAGCGTATTGTCACTTTTGCACCGTCTTGGTGGTTACTCAATGAGAGCTCACCACCATGCCTTTCTATGATGTCTTGGCAGATAGCAAGGCCAAGTCCATGTCCCGACGGTTTAGTTGTGTAAAGCGGTGTGAGCGCATTACTTAAATTGGCAAAGCCTGGTCCATTATCGCAGACCATGATCTGTTGCCAACTGCCTATTACTTGATTCTGTATTGTGACTTTTACATCTGACTCGGCTGCTTCTTTGGCATTCTTAATTAAGTTGATCAGCACTTGTTCTATTTGTATTGCATCAGCAATTAAATTACTGGCGCCAGAGTAGTACAGCTCAACATTTTGCTCATCTGCGCACGCTTGAACGATACCTTGTAAATCAAAATGCTGAGCATGGGGCTCAGGTAATCGACTGAGGGTGGCGTAACTTTTTATAAAACTCAGTAGTGATTCGCTGCGGCTTTTGACTCGAGTCAGAGCTTGGCGAGTTTGCGACTCAGGCAGTGGATCGTACTCTAATAAAGTCTCAGCCATCGAGCTCATAGGAGTCAGTGAATTAGTGAGTTCGTGGGATAAAATACGAATTAAATCAGCTTGGCTTTGACGCTTGGCTTTTTGCAAGTGCTCACCAATAAATAAGGCGCTTACCAGCGTGTAATGTTGTTCTTTGAGCTTAAATAATTGTAACTGCCATTGTTGGTTGAAATCAGCATGACAAACACTATTTTGTGTGATCTTAAACCCAGTATCAGCTTTTGACATGCCGGTTAGTAACGGCTGGTTTATTGCTTGATGCATGCTGTGGTTAAAAAAGCATAGTTTTTGTTGTTCGTCGAATACTGCAATTGGTGTCGGCCAGCTTTGCAACAGTGAAAAAAATAGCGGTTGTTGCTGTGCTTCATCTTGATGAAATAGATCGCTCAGTTGCATACCGAGTTGCGCAATGGGGGCGCTGTGATCGGTAAAGTTTAAACTGAGATTGGTTTGCCCTTGTTGTTTAGCATTCACAAAGGCTTGTAGTTGCTTAATGGGCTCAAACCAGGCCAAGTATATGCGATACGCTATGTAGCTAAATAAATAAGCTAAGACTGAAAATATGCTGGCGGTAAGTAAAACATCGTTGCTCAGTGTATAAAGTAAAGTGCAGCTCAGAGTGAGCAATAACAAAACACAAGCAGTTAAGAGCGCTTTTACTTTGAAAGTTTGAGTATGTCTCATCGCTTACTCTGGCAGCTCGATTTGATATTTTTCTAAGCGACGATAAAGCGCATTACGTGAAATACCCAATACCTTGGCAGAGGCACTGATCTGCGACTCATTTGCTGCTAGCACATCCAGAATACGCTGTTTTTCGAGTGCTTCTAAGGTCATTGCTGGCACGTCAGAGGTTTGCTCTGAATGAGTCGTTTCAATCAACAAGTGTGTATCATCAATGGACTCGTTTTGGCAGATAAGCACTGCGCGTTCAAGGGTATGGCTTAATTCTCTGACGTTGCCCGGCCAGTCATGTGAAAGTAGTCGCTGGCTGGCCGTTTGGTCGAGAGTCGGTCGAGTCTTGTTATATTTTTGACTGTATTTATCAATGAAGTACTCGGCAAGAGGCAAAATATCCGCTTGTCTGGCTCGCAGTGGTGGCAAGGTAATAACAAAGGTATTGAGCCGATAATATAAGTCTTGGCGAAATTGCTGTTTGGCAATGGCTTGCGGGATATCTTGATTGGTTGCAGCAATTAGGCGCACATCAACTTTGCTAGGTACACTTGCCCCTAGTGGCGTAAATTGCCCAGTTTCTAATACTTGCAATAATTTAGGCTGTAAATGAATGGGTAGCGCCCCAATTTCATCCATAAATAAGCTGCCCGACTGGGCTTGGCTAAATGCCCCTAAACGGTCAGCCTTGGCATCGGTAAAAGCGCCTTTTCGATGACCGAATAGTTCGCTCTCGAACAAGTTACTTGTGATGGCCGCCATATTTAAGTTGATCAGGGGAGCTTGGCGACGGTGGCTGAGTTGGTGAATACGCTGCGCAAGTTGTGATTTTCCTGTGCCATTTTCTCCCAGGATCAATAAGTTTGCGTCTGTTTGTGCCAGTTGGTGAACCAATTGCTCAATTTGCTGCATTTTTTCAGAATGTGCGACCCAAGCTGAAGCGCTATCACTTTGCACTTTGGTTGGTTCAATATGTCGGGCGATCTGTCTTAATAAGGCGTTCTTGCGCCATGGCTTTTCAACAAAATCTATTGCGCCGAGTTGCATACCTTTTACTGCAAGTTCAATGTTTGCCCACGCGGTCATTAAGATGACCGGAATATTCAGTGCAGTAAGCTCCGGCAGTAAGGCGAGGCCCTCTTGGCCTGAAGTGGTATCACGAGAGAAGTTCATATCAAGCAAAATTAAGTCGGGGGTCAGACGCGTTAATACTTGTTGGCAGGTAAATGGGTTTTCGGCTTCAACAACACGATAACCAGCTTGCTCGAGTAATAAACTGAGCGCGAAACGTATGTCGTCATGATCATCGACAATTAAAATGCAGGGCTTTGATATGGGCATGAATATATGTACTTCTTTCTAGGGCGGCTAACATAGCCGCCCGGTCCTTGATTCAGAGAATTAATATTATAACTCTCTTAGTGCGCGCATCGGGTCGGCATTGATAATACGCCAAACAACCCAAGTAATGGCTGAGAGTACGATAGCAAGCAAGGCAAAACCAAACAAGCCCAGTGCAGTCCAAGAAAGTGCTGGCAAACTACTGTGGTTTTGCTGCAGCACACCGTAGCCAATACTTGATAACGTAATGGCAATGCCTGCGGCAATCAGCAATAAAGGGGTGATGCTTTGCAAAGTGCGCTTCAGTAATGATACTCGGGTTGCCCCTGTTGCCATTCTGATGGCCAGTTCAAAACGCTTCAATTCACTAAAACCAACCGCCATGGCATTTGAGCCAACTAAAGCCAGTAACAAGGTTAATACACATAAACCTGAAATAAAGTAAAAGCGAATGCGATCTTGCTCAATATGGTTGTCCCAAATTGATGCCAGTGAGTCAAACTTTAATTGCTTTATTTTTGGATGTGCACTTAACATGGCAGTTTCAAGCTCTGATTGCTTGAATGTTTGTCCCTCAGGCAACTGCATCATGATGAAAACTCCGGTATTTGCAGTATTTATAATAGGTGACATTAGGGTTGGGTAGCCTCGACCTTTGCTGACAAGGCTATAGTGATCGGCAATCACACCAATGATTTGTAAGGTACCTATTTGTTTACCAATGGCTGATTCAATCGTACCATCCTTAGATAATTGCAATGCTAAAGGTTCATTAATAATGGCGACTTGCGCTAATGAAGTTTGTTCTTCTGCTGTTATGTTGCGACCCGCTAGTAACTTTAACCCAAACGCGTCGACATAATCTGCGCCAATGTTTTTGTACATATATGTGATTTGTTCGTTAGTATCTTCATCGAAATTCATCGAAATCATCATATTTGAACCAAATGGTTCACTTTGAGAGTCGAGAATTTTGAGTTGAGGTTGAACGTTTTGAGCTGCTGACGATAACTGTGCTTTGATATCTAGAATCTCTAAGTGAAGACGCTGCTCTTCAGCACGTCTTAG
>Ga0114932_10001201_pt1 | contig 29968 bp, 42 predicted proteins | sample 2SBtaG_2_FD_87286 | JGI IMG/M metagenome (GOLD analysis project Ga0114932, IMG submission 87286) | Deep subsurface microbial communities from Kolumbo volcano to uncover new lineages of life (NeLLi) - 2SBTROV12_ACTIVE470 metaG | ecosystem: Environmental > Aquatic > Marine > Volcanic ...
CTAAATCTCACAGTGCCACCCCATGAGATTTAAGAACAGAAATTGCCTTTTCAATTTCTTTAATATCTTCTAAGCATTTCAAGTATTTTGAAATGTCAGCAGATTTTAAAAGTTCTAATTCAGCAAATTTGCTATCTAATAAAATATAAATATCCATAAGTTTTACCTCTCTAAAATTACTGTATGTATATACAGTATGGTTAATATTCAATTTCGTTTTCATATAACAATTATAACCCATAACCATAACATTTACCTAATGTTTTCTAACATTAATTTAATGTTCTGAGGGGGCAGTTCTTAGACTATCAGCGTCACTCTCGCTCTGACACCCCCACGCGTACAACTTTTGAAAATTTTCGCGTTGCTAGTAAAAACGCAACAGAACGCATCATGATGATGCTTCCAAAAATAATTCTTGACATGGAGTATAAAATTTGATATAATTCAAGTATGAAAAATGAAATAGCAGTAAAAATGTCTCCCGAAGGATTAGAAGTTGCGAACGCTTACCTGGAATTAGGTAATGTGCCAGCAGTTTGTGCTCGATTAAAGATATCTGAAAACGATGTCTCAGAGTTTCTAGCAAAAAGGGAAGTAAAGAATTACATTGATACAGTCTTTCTAGACACAGGTTACCGAAATCGCTTCAAAATAGCAACAACATTAGATAATATTATAGAGCAGAAACTAGAGGAAGCGGAAGAAAGTCAAGTGTATACTACTAAAGATTTGGCAGACTTACTGCAGATGGCACACAAAATGCGAATGGACGAAATTAAAGCCCAAACAGAGGCTGAAAAGGCAAAATCCGCTAGCATTAAAACTCAAAATAATGTCCAGATAAATGCAGACTTACCGTTTGGACAAGGTAATTATGGTAAGTTGATGGAGAAGTTATTAAAAGATGAATAATCACACACCAATACACGAATTTAGAAATAATTATAATGGTACAGATAGGTGGGCACAAGTATACAAACATGATGATTCTTATGCAATAATGTTTTTTATTAATCAGATATATCAAAACACTATTTATATAAAAAATCACTCAGAACAGTATGCAGAAGACGCCGCAGAAAATTTTGTTTTAGGAGTATGGAATGGCTTACAGCAAGGAAGTAGTTGAAAGATTTGAACAGGTATTAAATTCACCCAAACAGTTTAGTGTTGGGCGATTTGACCCGAAAGACCCAAATGTAGCAACAGGAATGACTGGTGCGCCTGCGTGCGGAGATGTCATGAAGTTGCAACTAAAACTAAATCCTGATACAGAAGTCATAGAAGATGTAAAATTTAAGACTTACGGCTGTGGTTCAGCAATCGCATCATCTACAATGTTTGTAGAAATGTTAAAAGGCAGAACTATAGAAGAAGCAAAACTAGTCAAAGATAAAGATATAGCAAAGGCTCTACAATTACCACCAATAAAACTACATTGCTCTGTTCTAGCAGAAGATTCAATCAGACAGGCAATCAAGGATTGGGAAAGTAAAAATGATAGAGTTCACAGATAACGCATATGCGAAACTGGTGGAAAGACTCAGTAACGAAAAGACTAAAGCGATTAGATTTGGCGTTACGGGTGGCGGTTGTACTGGGCATAAGTATATTTTTGATATTTGTACTAGCGTTGATAAAACTGATTATTGCGTAGATTTCGGTAAATTCAAGGTTTACATAGATAGACTTTCTAGTGAGTATGTTATTGATACAGTCATAGATTGGAAGACTGAAGGACTCAACGAAGAGTTTACATACTTCAATCCTCAAGAAGCAAGTTCCTGTGGTTGTGGCGAAAGTATTATGTTCAAACCTCGCGCGCAAGAAAATGAAATACGCGCCATACGAATAACATGAACTTCAGACACATAGGAATGATTGACCTTCCAGATTGGAAGTTCGATGAAGCGGATTGGAACAACGAATTAGGGAATAAACGAAAAGAAGAGTTAACTATCTTTAGACATATAGATAGCATCTGTTTACAATGGCAATATGCAAAAGGAAGACCACATAAAAAAGCCGAAAGGACAAAATATTATGACAAATACTACGATAGAGAGTTCTTTAAAGAACTGGAGCATCGACTCCTTAACTACTATGGGCATGGTTACTTTGTTTCACTTCTTTTCGCAAGACTTAAACCAGAGGGAAGAATAGAACCACATGTCGATGGAGGTCTTTCTGTTGTGCACAATAGGGATATACACATACCTATTCATACGAACAGCGATTGTATTTTTAAAGTGGGCGAATCGATACGCCATCTGGAAAGAGGAGAGATTGTAGAGATAGATAACACAGTCACACATTCTGTTATTAATGGTTCTGAACCAAGAATACATTTAATGGTAGAGTGGTGCAACACTGAGCCATATGATAATTATACTTACGAATATGTGGACAGTGTATTTGGAGATAATAAACAATATAAAATATGGAAATCTTTGTACTAATACAAGAAGTTGGCCTACCTATTGCGGGAGTTCTCGTTATGGGATTTTTTATATTTACTATTATGCAACAAATGATGAATGGTCTTGTGAATGAGATAAAGACAATCGAAGGAATGTCAAAAATGCTTAATACACGAGGAAGTGCCATGAATAATGATATAATAAAAATAGATACAATAGTATCATCAGCACTGGGACTAGCACCAGATTTAGACCGAATTGCAAGAGCCGAAAATTTTGTGGAAGACGGGAAGATAGACGCTAGAAGAGACTAATGGATATAGTATATCTAATCGAGACCTTTGGGTTCGAGATAGTCTTAATAGTAGGGTTAGGTTACTTTGTTTACTATGTTTGGAAGACGATAACAGATGTTATCAAACCAGCATTAGACAATATGAAAACAACCATAATAAGGTTAATCGATCAACTACGGTTGCTCGACCAGGACATGATAAGACTGCAGAAGAAAGTAGAAACTATCATGCAAATGAAAGAAAATGAAAAACGAAAACAACGTAAGGGACAGGATTGAAGTTGCCGCTCTTTGCAGTTTATTCTTATTGTCCATAAGCGCTGTTCACGCAGATGAACAGGTACACACATTCAAAAATCCGTCATTTTCTGGAATAGGTACGTCTGCACATTATTTGACTATCGAAAACCAGGAAAAATCAAGACGAGACAAAATACGAGATGATATCGAGGCCGCTCTAAAAGCCGCAGAAAGAGAAGAGCAAAACTCGACACTCGCCAAATTTATTAGAAACCTAGAATCAAGAATATATGCTCAATTGTCTAAGCAATTAGTAGACAATATGTTTGGTAACGATGAAACAAGTTATTCTGGTTCTTTTACATTAGAAGGTAATACAATCACATACCAAAGAACTGAACAATGTCAGGAAGATGGTGTATGTATTGAAGTTATTATCATGACTATTACAGATAGCGAGGGAAGTGAAACGGTAATTACCATACCGATTGGTACTGGAGGATTCTAATGCTTAGAGCATTTTTACTACTGATTCTATTATCGGGTTGTGCAAGTGTGCCTACTATGAGGGAGTTCGAAAATAACAACTGTAACAACGAGGTTAAAGATGTTGTAACTCTTATAGATAGGGCAATTCCATATACCTGTGTAGAAGAAGCAGAAATTGTTCAATTACCAACTTATCAACAATTATTAGATTTACCACCAGCCGTAAATAAGCCAATAGTCGCAGTTTATAACTTTCAAGATTTAACAGGACAAAGAAAGCGTAGAGACAATCTTGCTGATTTTAGTACTGCTGTAACACAAGGTGGAACAGAGTTATTAATTGACGCACTTAAAACTGCTGGTGGCGGAACATGGTTTCGCGTAGTTGAAAGACACGGTATTGACAACCTTGTACGAGAAAGACAGATTATAAGAAGCACACGAGAAGAACATGACGAAGACAAAGGTTTACAGCCTTTGCTTTTTGCAGGTATATTACTAGAGGGTGGTATTATAGGATTTGATACTAACATGGAATCTGGTGGTAGAGGTGCAAGATATCTTGGAGTAGGTAGAACAGTATCTTACAGAAGAGATGTAGTAACAGTAAGTCTTAGAGGTATTAGTACATTAACAGGAGAGGTCTTACTTAATGTACAGACTAAAAAGACTATTTTATCAGTTGGGGCCGGATTTGATGTATTTAAATTCATTGATATGGATACTGAACTGGTAGAGTATGAAGACGGTGTAGCAGAAAACGAAAGTGTTACTGTTGCAACGCGTGCGGCTATTGAGGCTGCTGTCCTTGCGCTAATTAAGCAAGGGGACAAAAGAGGCTACTGGGAAATCCAGGAGCGTAAGGGAGAGAACGAAAATGATTAAATTATTAGTCGTTAGCGCACTACTCACTGCAGGTATGTTGTATGCAGATACTACTGACAATGAAATTTTCATTGAACAAAGTGGTGATAACTTGACGCTTACAATTGACCAAGAAGGTTTTGGAAACAAATTCTGTGGAACTATCTCATCAGGGGCTTGTGCTACTGATATGACAATTACAGGTAGTAACATAACATTTAACCTTGACCAAATCGGAAATAGTAATCAACTGTTTGGCCCGATAGTACTAGACTCTAGTAATATAGATATGGTATTTACTGGTGACTCAAACATATTTGACTGGAATATTGGTTATATTGGCTCAGCAGATAACATGGATTTAGATTTAACTGTAGTAGGTGATTCTAATACATGGGACTTTGATGTAGGCTATAACCAATCAGCAGAAAGTTTTGATTATGACCTTACATTAGTTGGTGGAACAAATGTATTTACTACACTTGTTGACTCTGACAATGTTAAATGGGAACTTGATTTAACTGGAGATGGAAATGATTTCAACACTACTCAGAAAGACGCAGACCAATCATTGGTTGTCGAGTATAGTGGTGACGATGGAAACATTGACATTGTTCAGGAATCTGGTACTTGCCCTACAGGGGTAACTACATGTTCAGGAGTAATTAACCTAGACATCACTTCAGACGATGCAACTATTACGATTAATCAAAAAGATACTTCCGACTAGTTTGGTAGTACCCTGTCTTCTATTCGCTGACCCGATTGGCGATATAGTTGAACAGACAGGTAAAGGCGCGCTTACAAGAAATAATGAAGAGTTTGTTGCCGTTGTTGACCAGGACATTTTATTATATGACTTGCTTAACACCGGCAACGGACGAATGAAAGTAGCGTTCTTAGATGACTCTAATTTACGACTAACAGAACACAGTAGAGTTCTAATAGACGAAGTTATCTATGACCCAAATCCATCTAAGTCAAAGATGGTTATGAAGTTTGCAATGGGTACTGCAAGATTTACTTCTGGTAAACTTGCCAATATGAACAAAGCAAACATTAGTATTGAGACTCCTTCAGCACAGATTGCTATAAGGGGTACGGATTTTACTACTACAATAGATGAACTAGGTAGGTCACTAATAGTTCTTCTACCAGACGAAAATGGCAACGCGTCTGGAGAAATAGTAGTAATGAATGAAGGTGGAGAAGTTACACTAGACCAAGCATTTCAAGCGACTATGGTTTCAACGATTGCTAGTCCTCCAGTAGAACCTGTGAAGATAGAGAATGTAACAGTTGCACAAATAGACAATCTGTTTATTGTCAGTCCACCAGCAGAGATAGAACAAGCAGTAGAAGAAACAAGAACAGAAAACAGTTCTAGTAATATTCTTACTACTGATTTTTTAGAATTTAGTGAATTAGAAACTGACTACTTAGAAGAAAGTGAAGACTGGAGTTTCTCAGAGTTAGATATTGATTTACTAGATGTAGATTTTTTACAAGATTTATTAGAGATAATAGAAGAAGCAGACTTGCTTGATAGAAAACGAGGAGAAGGATTTAACCAAGTTAACATTGTCGGTACAAGACCTGGACTTGACCCTGATACTCAGTATAACACTATTGTTGATGATAGCGGACAAATCTGGTTTTATAGACAGGTTACTGGTATAATATCTATTAAGTTACCTATCGATGCAAATGCTAGTATTAGAACTATAACAGACGAGAAAGAAAGTTTGATTACCGTAGGAGACGGTGAATCAGTTAACATAATTATAAGGCAGACGAATTAATGGCACAACAACTACAATTTGTATTTAAACCGAGGGACGCAACTCCCGAAGAAGCAAAAGAATGGCAGGAGAAAGAATTGAACTGGTGGGCAGAAAGACAACTATTAGCAGTAGCACTAGCATCTATAATACAGTTTAGTGCATTAGCATTTATGCTGAGTACATTCTTAATAATATCGCAGTTTGCAGAAGCAGACGACAATCACGTACACATCGACCAAGTTAATAATGGTGATGACACAAGTTTAACAGTAACACAGAAAGGATATGGCAATGAAGTAGAGTTTTCATTTGACCATCAAAGTAACACTTTTAATTTACAACAATATGGTTCTAACAATAAAATATCTTGGGTTCCTTACTGGGGCTCAGGCTATAGTTGGGGCGGAGATATAGACGGTGTATCTAATACTTTAAATATAGAACAACACGATGGGGCAACCTGGGGTGGACATGTTTGGGGCAACTCTAATCAAGTAGATGTATATCAAAATGGTACTCATACACATTACTTAGATATACATTCAGACTATGTAGACCATGATGTACTACAAGAGGGTGGTGGAAGTCACTACACACACATCTGGTACTATGGAACAGCAGATGGCTCTAATACAAATGTACAGCAAAAAGGTAATGGTAATCATAATGCAAGTATTACTTTACAAGGAAGCCACCCAACAACTTTAAATTTATTACAGGACAGTGCAATTAGCAAATCATATACTCTAACACAGACTTGTGTTACAGTAGGCGGGTGTAACGTTACAGTTACCCAACAATAGGAGGTGGTCGTATGCCGTATCATAGAGGTAAAAAGAAAAAGAAAAATGGTAAAAAGAAAAAGGGTGGAATGAAGAAGAGAAAAGGTCTCACAGCCGCTCAGAAGAAATTACCAAAGAAACTTCAGCAAGCAATACTGAGGAGACAAAGAGGTTAAACAATGCCAAGACATAGTAGAAGACGAACAACTAGAAGGAAAAAGTCTAGTAAAAAACGTAATATCCCTACTAATTCCGCTTTGTATTCTAGGGTCAAGGCAGCAGCAAAAAGAAAGTTTGCTGTCTACCCTAGTGCCTATGCTAACGCGTGGTTAGTTAGAGAATACAAAAAGCGAGGTGGGAGGTATCGTCGTGGTTAGAAAAAGAAAAAGAAAAAAGGCACCAAAAGGTTATCACTATATGCCTAACGGTAAACTTATGAAAAACTCTGCTCATAAAAAGAGAAAGAAAAAGAAAGGGAGAAAATAATGGATTTAACAGGATTATGGAATGACTTAAGTTATGTTGATGGTCTAATATTTTCACTTTATATAGGTGTTATGTATTGGTGTAAGCAGTGGATAGATGACTACTGGTGGAGGAAGAAAGACTGATGGCCAGACATAAAAGAATATCAGGGGCTCGTCCAGGTGGTTTAACTAAATGGTTTAACGAAAAGTGGGTAGACATATCTAGACCTAAGAAAGGTGGTGGATTTGCTACTTGCGGAAGAAGAAAAGCAGGAAAGGGTGGTTATCCTAAATGCGTGCCACTAAGTAAAGCCAGAAGCATGACTGCTGCTCAAAGAAAAAGTGCAGTCAGAAGAAAGAGAGCAAAGAAACAAGGAGTTGGTGGCAAACCAACTAATGTCAGAACTTTCGCTAGAAAAAGAAAGACAACTCGTAGAACCCGTAGAAGGAGATAATCATGCCAGTTAGAAAAGTAAAAGGTGGTTATCGATGGGGTAAGTCTGGAAAGACCTACAAGACTAAAAAGGCAGCAGAGCGCCAAGGTAGAGCAATCTACGCATCAGGATATAGAAATGGCAAGAAAAAAAGATCCAAGACTAAAAAGAGCAGGCGTTAGAGGGTTTAATAAACCAAAAAGAACACCTGGTCATCGAACCAAATCACACATTGTTGTTGCGAAGGTTGGTAACAAAGTAAAGACCATTAGATTTGGACAACAAGGTGCAAAAACTGCTGGTAAACCAAAGAAAGGTGAGTCAGCAAGAATGAAAGCAAAAAGAAAATCTTTCAAAGCAAGACATAGAAGAAATATTGCTAAAGGCAAAATGTCAGCAGCATACTGGGCAAATAAAGTTAAGTGGTAGGAAGATTATTTACTTTATTTGTAGGATTATCCATGCTAGCATTATTAGCATGGAATCCATACCCACTAAAAGTTTTAGAATTAAAAACATTCGACTGGTTAATTATGAATACAGAACCAGTACAAAACGAGAATATCCTGCTTGTAGATTTAGATGAAGAACTAATCGAAGCATACGGAGGATATCCACTTCCAAGAACTTTCTTTTCTTCAGCAATAAAGAAAGTAGAGGGTGTTCCAGGCATAACAGTACTTATGCCAGACCCAGACCTAAGAAATCCAGACAACGATACTGAACTAGCAATGACTATGACTTATAAACCAACAGTCTTGGCTTCAGCAGTAACAAATCAATCAGATAAAATATCAGCCTTTGTAGGCACAGCACAATTAGGAGAGGACCCATTACCATGGCTATATCAATACCCAGGAATTTTACGTACAGAGTCTATGCTGGCAACAAGCGCAAAGGGACTCGGAATAGTAACCGCTACGCCGGAAATAGACGGGGTTACTCGTCGTATGCCCCTAGTCGTAAACGTACAGTCAAGACTCTACCCAAACTTCGCACTAGAACTCTTAAGACTAGGCGTAGGAGACCCGTCGTACCAAATAAAAACAGAAGAACAGGGTATAGTCTGGGTTAGAATACCCAACTATCCGAATATCAATACTGACCAGAACGGGAGAGTTTTCCTCAACTGGAACACCAAGTTTTACAGACAAACTGCTGCAGAGTTTATGAAGGAACCGATACCGGCTCCTTTTGTAATATTTGGTGTTACGGCGGAGGGAATCAGTAATCCTGTACCAACTCCATCAGGCCCCAAGTATCCACACGAACTACAAGCAAATGCACTTCACAACTTTATAGAAGGAACAGCCCCATCTATACCTCAATGGGCTCCGAGCGCAGAACTAGCAGTAGGAGCATTAGTACTAATTATTTTAGCACTTACTAGTGGTATCATCTGGTTGAGTGCTCCGATACTTTTACTAACTGTGGGAGGTTTATCTTATGGTACCTGGTATGCTTACGAATCTTCTTACTTGCTAGACGTCAGCGGAATCGTAGTCATCTCGATTTTGTTTTGGAGTATTGTAACTTTCCGTAATTTCATTACGCAATATTTGTTGAGATTACAGATCAAACAACAATTTGGAACGTATGTTAGTCCCGCCTTGGTTGAAAAATTACAAAATAACCCAAAATTACTGGAACTGGGTGGCGTTACGAAACAACTAACTTTCCTTTTTTCGGATATCCGAGGATTTACCCCGATTTCTGAAAAATACCAAAAGAACCCACAAGGACTTACTACTCTGATTAATCGTTTTCTTGACAATCAGACTGAGATTATACTCAAACACGGGGGTACAATAGATAAATACATGGGAGACTGCATCATGGCATTTTGGGGTGCGCCACTCCCTGACGAGAATCATATACAAAATGCGACTAACGCTGCTATTGAAATGAGAATAGCATTAGGAGAATTAAATGAAAGACTCAGAGAAGAAGGCCTGGATCAGATTAATACAGGAGCGGGAATCAACACGGGGGACTGTGTCGTTGGAAACTTTGGCAGCAGCACTCGCTTTGATTACAGTGTGCTTGGTGATAGCGTCAATCTCGCTGCTAGGTTAGAATCTAGTTGTAAAGAGTATGATGCTGACTTGATAATTTCCGAGTACAGTTTGATAGAAGGTTATGACTACGAATTCCTTGACGAAGTAACTGTCAAAGGTAAGTCTGAACCTGTTAAAATCTATACCATACGAAAATAGTACTTGACATCGAGTTGACTTTTTGATATAATTTAACAAATTGATACTTTTTTATAAAGTAAGAAAAGAGGGAAAACAATGATGGAAGCCGAAGATGTCGCTTTAGAACTAGCGAAACATGAAGCCGTCTGTGCGGAGAGATGGAAAACTGCATTTAACCGTTTTGACAGCATCGATACCGCAGTGAACAGAATAGAAACTATATTAATATCAGCCGCTGGGGCTTTAATCGTCGGCGGAGCAGGCCTTATCATTACGATGTGGCACATTACCTAGGAGAAACTATGGAACAGGAATATCAGAAAAAAGATATGAAAGAATCACCAAAAACTAAAGCATGGCCACCAGCAGGGTGGGAACTATATGTTAAGCGTGGTGTTTGGTGTGTAAGAGACCCAAAGGGTCGTTTACATAAATTTGCAACAGAACAAGAAGCAAAGGTACTAATAAATGGCAAATAAAAAGACAAAGAGCACTTCAATGGAATCAGCACTGCAAAAAGCAGTTGAAGAACAAGAAAATTCAGAAACTTCTACTAGAATCAAAAGATTACTAGCAAGAAAAAAGAATCTACAGCGCAGAAAAAGAGCAAAACTACCACCATCACTTAGAAAGTGAAGAAAAGCCATCAAGAGCGATTAAAAATCTGCGAAAAATGTCCTAAATATGATAAATTTTGGAAAACTTGTAGAGTTTGTATGTGCTTTATGCCGTTAAAGACTAAATTAAGGTGGACAGAGTGTCCCGAGGGAAAATGGAAATAAATATGTTTAAAAAGTTATGGAATATCGTTACTGGAGCCGACGCAAATGCTGATGGTAAAGTTGATATTAAAGACGCATTTATAAAAGCGGAGAGAAAAGTCAAGCGTAAAGGCAATGACAAAAAATATGCTCCGAAGGAAGACTAAGATAGGGGGTAATTACTATGTTAGATTTTGTACTAGGGATTTTTAAATTTTTACAAGCAATCCCGATTATAATAACTGTGTGTTCGGCTGTCGTTATGATGACGCCAACACCTGTCGATGACAAATTATGGGCAAAAGTTTACAAATGGATAGACAGATTTGCACTAAACATCGGAAAAGCAAAAGACAAAAACCCATTATTGGATTAAGTCTAAGCAGTCTTACTAAGGGCTATACGCCCTTGGTAGGAGTTGAATAGGAGAAATACTATGGCGTATCTAACATCACAAGCGATTGGAAAGTTAGAACACAAAGTTGGATTAAATCTAAAACTCCGATTAATAAAAGAGGACATTGATAAAGTAATTAATGTTCAAAGGCTACGATTAGATGATATGATTAAAGCCAAAGAGACGGCGCTAAGCCACAAGAGGAAATAACATGGCACGACAAGGTGGATTTTTAAGCGGACCGACTGGTGTACATAATACCCAGAAGATTCGTAAACATGTACTCAAAAGAGGAGTAACAAGAGATATGAACAGCGCTGCTGGTACTGTTGTAAATTCAAAAAACCCAGGTTCTTTTGAATATGCAAGATATAGTACTGGTGCTAAAGCAGTTGGACCAAGATTCAGTAAAACAGCCAACCCAAAACGACCAAGTTTTAGGGGTGGTAGGACTTCAGTTGGAAGAATCATGAGTAAGTCCAGAAGGCGTAGAAGATAGAGATATTTAGTCAGTTTCATAAACTGATGAAAAGCGGTAGACTCCATAAAGTTATAAAAGCAACTGGAGTTGCCAAAAAGAAAAAGTCCAAAAAACAGAGGAAGTAAATGCAACGAGCAGAAATTAACAAATCAGAAATTTTCTTAGAAGAGGTGGCACTTGATGCCGTTCATCTTATCGAAGCAAACCCTAATAAGGAAGACAATCCTGAGTTACATAGACTATTTATGGCATATATGTACTTGTATACATTAGCACTTGATAAAGGTCTAGTAAGAGAATTAAATAACACCATACACAACATTAAGATTCACTAATGCTAGATATCAGTAGAAAAGACATCATTAGTGAAGACTTAATGGCATACGGAGATGATAGATTCATCAAACTTCCAATAGAAGGATATATGGACTTATTAGGGATTACTCCCAACTCAACACAAATAGCGATTATTAACTCAATAAATAATCCTAAATATCGTTTTGTAACTGCTGCAGTTTCTAGACGACAAGGTAAAACTTATATTGCAAATGTAATAGCACAACTTGTCTGTTTAGTACCAAACTGTAATGTGTTACTAATGTCCCCAAACTATTCACTATCTCAAATCTCTTTTGATTTGCAGAGAAACTTAATCAAACATTTTGACTTAGAAGTAATAAGAGATAATGCAAAAGATAAAGTTATTGAACTATCAAATCAATCAACAATTCGTATGGGTTCAGTCAATCAAGTAGACTCCGTAGTCGGTAGGTCTTACGACCTAATTATATTTGACGAAGCCGCACTTGTTGATGGACGAGATGCGTTCAATGTTGCACTTAGACCTACACTAGATAAAGAGAACTCAAAAGCAATATTTATATCTACTCCTCGTGGTAGAAATAACTGGTTTTCAGAGTTCTATCAGAGAGGTTTTTCAAATGAGTTTGCAGAGTGGGCTAGTGTAAAAGCAACCTATCATGAGAATCCAAGACTATCTGAAGCAGATATAGCAGAAGCAAAGAAAACTATGTCTGACGCTGAATTTGCACAAGAGTACTTGGCAGACTTTAATGTTTATGAAGGTCAAGTATGGGCATTTAATTTTGAAACACAACAACAAGATTTAGCCGAACTTGAAACTGGTAATATGGATATATTTGCAGGAATGGACGTAGGTTATAAAGACCCTACTGCTTTTTGTGTTATAGCATACGACTGGGACGCAGAACAATTTTATGTACTTGATGAGTACTTAGATTCAGAACGAACAACAGAACAACACGCTATGGAGATTCGAAAACTAATTGAGAAATGGAATATTGATTACATTTATATAGACTCCGCAGCACAACAAACTAGATTTGACTTTGCACAAAACTATGATATTACTACTATCAATGCAAAGAAATCAGTACTAGATGGTATAGGGCAAGTAGCAGGGATTATTGATAATGATAAACTGACTGTAGACCAACGATGCGCAGAAACCTTAATGTGTTTAGATGCGTATCAATGGGATCCAAATCCAAACTTGCTGAAAGAAAAACCTAAACATAATCACGCATCTCACATGGCAGATGCTTTACGGTATGCGTTATATTCGTTTGAAACAAGCGCTACAACTTTTTAAATTAACACCCCACAAAAATAGTTCTTGACATGAACTTAAATTTTTGGTAAAATTCTATGTATAAATAAGTATATGACACTAAAACGAGATTTAGTAAAGTATGTTAGAGATAAAGCAAAATCTAAATATAAGAAAGAAACGGAATGCTTTATTTGCGGGAGTCAGGAAAATTTGGACTTCCACCATTTTTATGGTCTAACCGAATTGTTAGAGACATGGTTACAAAAGAATAAGATAACCATTGAAAACGAAACAGACATACTAGCAATAAGAGAACGGTTTATAGCCGAAAAACACGCGGAAGTCTATGAGGAAGCAGTCACCTTATGTCATGAACATCACTTGAGGTTACATAGTATATACGGAAAACGCCCAACACTCGTGACAGCAAAGAAACAGAAACGATGGGTAAGAATACAGAGAGACAAATATGGCATGGTATGACAGATTTTTAGGCATTAATAGAGAGGAGGAAAAAGATAATCCTTCTCAATATGTAATCGCCAGAAATGAAGGACTTACAATAGATTCGCGTGAGGTAGTTACAAACTACCGAAATGCGTACGAACAGTTAGAAGTAGTTAACCGAGCAGTGAACATGATAGTGGACGATGCGGCGGATATCCCTTTTGATGTTGGTACAGCAGTATCAGGATTAACTCCTATTAGGAAAGCAGTACGAAGAACAAGAGTAGAATCATTACTCAATGTGGAGCCTAATCCTTTTCAAGATGTAAGTAGTTTCAAAAGAAACCTTGTCATTGATTTATTAATCGATGGTAATATCTTCGTTTATTTTGACGGCTCGCACTTATATCATTTACCCGCAGAGCATGTAACAATATATAGTGATGATAGAAACTTTGTAGAAAAGTATTCATATGACCACTCTATTGATTATAGTCCAAACGAAATAATACACATAAAAGAAAACAGTTTTAATTCCATTTATAGAGGAGTACCTAGACTTAAACCTGCATACAGAACTATGCAATTGCTAGGTAGTATGAGAAGATTCCAAGATAACTTCTTTAAAAATGGAGCAGTACCAGGTTTAGTACTTAAGTCACCAAACACTCTTTCAGAGAAAATCAAAGAAAGAATGTTACAGGCTTGGGTCGCTAGATATAATCCACAATCAGGAGGTCGTAGACCTCTATTTTTAGATGGCGGATTATCAGTTGAAAACCTAACTGAAGTGAACTTCAAAGATTTAGACTTCCAAGATGGTATCAAAGCCAACGAGAAGATTATCTTAGAAGCACTAGGTGTACCACCAATCTTATTAGACGGTGGTAATAACGCAAATATAAGACCTAATCATAGGTTATATTATTTAGAAACCATACTACCGATTGTTAGAAAAATGGGGTATGCTTTCGAGAGATTTTTCGGTTTCAAACTTGATGAAGATGTATCAGGAGTACCTGCTCTACAACCAGAGTTAAGAGACCAAGCCAACTATTACGCTACGCTTGTGAACACAGGTATTATGTCACCGAATGAAGCAAGGGAGGCAATGAGGCTTGAGAAGATCGACGGATTTGATGAGCCCCGAGTTCCTGCAAATATTGCAGGGTCGAGCGCGAATCCAAGCGAGGGAGGAAGGCCAGCAGAGGCTGACGAAGAACCCTCACAGCAAGAGGAAACAGAATGACAAAAAATATGATGGTAAAGGCTTTGTCAGATTTTATGGCGTCAAAAGGCGTTGAATCAATGACATTGGCCGAATACAAGGCAGAAGGAAATGACGTACCAGTTAAGGATTATCTCCTTAGAAGAACCTTTGGTTCCTGGAACAGAGTTATGTCTGTCGTTAAAAGTCGAGCCCCCATCGAAGCACCAGTGGTAGAGGAAGTTGTAGAAACTCCAAAACCAAAGGTAAAAGAGGGGAAAAAATAATGGAGAAAATTTTTCATTGGTCAAGCACCTTTAAAAACTTAGGAGAAACCGACGACGGTGGACTAGATATCAAAGGTTCTGCGAGTACAAATGCACTAGATAGAGCAGGCGATATAATAAATGCAGATGCATGGACTAAAGGTGGATTAGATAACTTTAAAAATAATCCCATTATTTTGTTTAATCACAATTACGACAAACCTATTGGTCGTGCAAAAGACCTGTCTGTAACAGATGGAGGGCTAGATATTACTGCCCGTATATCAAAATCAGCAGGCGAAATTAAAGATCTTATTAAAGACGGTGTCCTTGGGGCTTTTTCTGTTGGTTTCAAAGTCAAGGACGCTGAATATATGACAGAAACCGATGGATATAAAATCAAGGACGCAGAACTTTTTGAAGTCTCAGTAGTATCAGTACCTTGTAATCAAGGAGCAACCTTCTCGATTGCAAAGTCATTTGATAATATGGAAGATTACAACAAATTTAAGCGTCAATTTGTAACGGCTAACTCAACAGAATCAGCAGACGCTGTGAAAATTGAGCAGCCAAGTCAGGCGAAAGCCGAAGTAACGGAGAAAGACGATATGTCAGAAGTAAAACAATCTCCTGATGCAGAAAACTTCGACCTTGAAGCATTTGCAAAAGAAGTAGCAGAAAAAACTGCGACTACAATTGCTATGAAGCAAGCCGAAGCAAAAGCAGCCGAAGAAAAGGCACTACAAGAGGAGGCTGAAAAAGTCGCTCAAGTAGAGGCTGAACAAAAGGTTGCTCAAGAAGCAGAACAGGAAGCACAAAAAATTGTTGTTAAAGCAGGAATTACAGGTGCCGAAAAACTTATGAATGACGTTGAAAGCCGAGTCAATGAAAAGCATGAAGATTTAGAAAAAGTTGTTAAAACTCTTGAAAAAGAATTAGCAGAAAAATCTGAAGAAATCATGAATATCAGAGAGTCAAAAAGGATTTTCAATGACAGACAAGGTCAAGGCGACTGGAAAAAAGCGTTCGAGAACGATATTATCGACGCTAAATTCGCTGGTTTAGCAACTGGTAAAGGCTGGGATAACGAATACTCTAAATCAGTGATGGAAAAAGTTAACGCTATGAGTGGTGTTGGCGTTTCATCAGCAGATTTTGAGCAAGTTGTTTCAACCAATATCGAAAGAGACATTCAGAATGAATTAGTATTAGCCCCTCTATTCAGAGAAATACCAATGACTTCTGCGAATATGATTATACCAATCCTACCAGATAGTGGTTATGCTGAATTTACCAGCAACCAGGCTGCTACTGGGTCAAGCCCACATGGTAACTTGGCACAAAGAGGCGACACATACGGGTCAGCCTATGGTGGTATAGACTTAACAGAAAGAACTCTTTCAACTAAGAAACTTATTTCACAATCATTCTTAGGAAATGAAACTGAAGAAGATGCAATTATGCCAATCCTTCCTTTAATTAGGGAATCAATGGTAAGATCTCACGCAAGAGGTATCGAAAATGCTATTTTAGCAGGTAACCATGCAGATGGTACATACGGTACTAGTGGGGCTTCCTTTGCTGGATTAATTAAATTAGCAGAAGGTGATAGTAATAAAACTCAATCATCAACTGCTTTTGCTTCAGACTCTCTAACAGCATTACAACTACTTGCTGCTAGAAAGCAAATGGGTAAATATGGTATGAACCCATCTGAAGTGGTATACATTATATCTCAAACAGGATACTACCAATTACTCGAAGACGCTGAGTTCCAAGACGCTAACCTCGTTGGTGACATGGCAACTAAGTTGAATGGAGAAATTGGACAAGTATTTGGTTCAAGAGTATTAGTTTGTGACGAGTTCGCAACACCTGCAGTAAGCAAATACCATGCTTTAGCAGTATACCCAAGAAACTACGTAATGCCAAGACTTAGAGGTGTAACCATTGAGTCAGATTACGAAGTTGCTAACCAAAGAAGAGTACTTGTAGCATCACAAAGAATAGGATTCAGCGATTTAATCGATGGTTCTGATTCAGTACATGCGCTTCAGTATAAGGCTAGTTAATAACTAAGAGTTATGGTTTTAGTGGGGCGACCAAAAGCCCCACACTTTTAATATGGCAGATTTAATAACAGTAAATGAATACAAAGACGCGCAAGGTCTCAGAGGCGAGAAGGACGACGACCGTCTTGCAATTCTAGTTCCACAGGTTTCAGACTTAGTCAAGAAATACTGCGGTATTAGTTTTATAGACTTTTATTCTACTGATAAAGTAGAAACTTTTACAATCAGCGACAACTTCACTACCACCATTATTATGAGTGAAAGTCCGTTAGTTACGGTTGATTCAGTACAAGAGCGTACAAGTTATTCAGGAGACTACACTACACTAACTACAGGTAATTATGAGTATTATGTAGATAGCGAGTCTGATGCGATTATCCGAACAGATAAACAAGGTAATCCCAAATATTTTCCAAGTGGTGTTGGAGCAGTCAAAGTGACTTATAATGCTGGATATAGTGCTACACCCGATGATTTAAAGTTGGCTCTTTTCGATTTAGTAAACTATTATTTGAAAGGCGAACACAAAGAAAGAAGAACATTAGGGGGCGCTACGCTACAAAATCAGGGTACATCTGGAGTTCGAGACAATACCGATTTTCCAGACCACATAAAAAGAGTACTTGATTTGTATAGAGTTGTTATATGATAAGAGATGTAAAAAATGCAATCATGGGTATCCTTGATGACATGGACGAAGAAAGATTTATGTCGGATACATTATATGAACATCGAATTACTATAGACTATGATGAAGTTGCAAATATTTACATTAAGCATATTAATACCTTAGAAAAGAGAATGGGAGTAAAAGTAGCACATATGAAACCTGGAGCACTCAAAAGACAGGTAAAACAAAATGTAGCACAAGTTTATTCACCCACTAATGTTGGGAAACACTTAAAAAGAGATTTAGTTTTTGGTTTAAATAAAGGTAGAGCAGGTAAAGTTGGATTTAGTAAAACTGGAAAAGTGCAGACTGGTACACAAATTAGATTGTTTGCAGGAAAGATGGCACAAAGAAAAAGAAAAGTTGTTAAAGGAAAAGTAACTGATGATTTTGTAGATGCACAAAAAGCCATAAACTTTGTGTATCAAGAACTTTTTCATGATATGGGTAGAGCCTTACAGGCTGATAATTTTTTCTCAGCAATACATAATACAGGCATTAACCCTAAGACAGGTGCTCCTAATACTAGTATTTTTACAGGTACAGATACCAAACCCCAACCTAACTTAACAGCACATGGCCAGAGGGGTAAGAGTGGATTCCAAACAACAGTTGCTCAAGTAGGATTAGCAGAGGGTATTGATTCTACAATGACAAATGTTAGGGACGATTTACAAGAAGCCTATTATTCTGATATTACTGATGGAAAATTTGCAAGTAAAGAATCAAAAGAATTAGCAAAAGCAAGTAAAACGACTACTGATGAATTTTATAATACATTAAAGAGAAAGTATAAATTTGACCAAGTATTAGACTATAGTTTTAATCCACCAATTTTAAAGAAAGGACTTGTAATAGAATGTGAGTTAAGTGACCCAGTCGGTAACAAAGAAATGAGAGAGTTTGATAAAGATGGACTCAGAACAGAATTAAAAAATATTGAAACAGCACTACTTGACGAATTTAAGAAACAATTTGGAGCAAAGTCTGAAAAGTTTAGAAAAATGAAAGGGTCTCCTAGTTTTGAACAAGCACAAATAAGACTTGGTAACAGAGCAATAATCTTAGGACTATTAGGGAAGATAAAAGGAAAACCTGACTTAAGATTAAAGGTTAATAAAAAACTTTTACAAGAAGCAAATAAAACTAAGTCAAAAAAGAAAAGTTCAAGTAAAATTGATAAGAAAGGTAAAACAAAGAAAAGAAGAACTAGAAACCAGGCAGCAACAGCAATAGCAGTTGGCAAAGGATTAGCAAGTGCAAGAGGTAAAGGAAAAGTTGATGCAGCCGCAGGAAGTAATCCTCTAGCATTAAAGAATTTACTAAATGAAGTGTTACCACAAGAGGTAGCAAAAAGAATGCAATCTCCAGCACTTAATTATAGAACTGGTAGATTTGCAAACTCAGTTAGAGTAGACGACGTAGCAATGGGGCCAAGAGGGGGATTGCAAGGTATAGAATACACTTATCGTTTAAATCCATACGAAACTTTTGAACCTGGTAATAAACAAGGAAGTGTACAAAGAGACCCAAGAAAACTGATTGGAGGCACTATAAGAGAAATAGCACAAGGTATGTTAGGAACTAAATTCGTACCAACTAGGAGAGTATAATGGACGCAACACAAGCAAGAAAATATTCAACGCGTAGGCGAGCCATAGTACAAGCACTAGCAGATGCATTGCAACAAATTAATGGTGCGGCTCCTTTCAGAACTTCAGTTCAAAATATAGAACCTAGATTGAAGTTTTGGGACGAAGTAACAGATTTTCCTGCAATCCATATAGGAGCAGGAGCAGAAACAAGAGAATACGAGGGCGGAGGCTTTCGATTCAGATATTTAAGATTAACAGTTCGATGCTATGTACAAGACAATGACGATGTCATTGCAGCATTAGAGGAATTGTTAGAAGATGTAGAAACTGTGTTGGAGGATAATGATCCGCTTACCTACACAGATTCAACAGGAGCGTCTCAGGCTACAGTGAAGACAACTATATTAACTGTAGACACAGACGAAGGTGTATTAGAGCCTCTCGGTGTAGGTGAGATTACAGCAGAGATTCAATACTAGGCATTAGGAGAATAATATGTCATTTTTCTTTAGTAGAGATACCAAAGTATTCATGAAGTTCCATGCAAGTGCAGATGGCACTGACGATGCACTTTATGAAATACCAGTACTTGATGGCTTTTCTTTCAGTCAAGCGACTAATAGTACTGAGGTAACATTAAACGAGGCGGCCGATTCTAGCGGAAATAGTAAAAGAGGTAGAGCAATGTTCAACGATTCTTTTGCACCAGCAGAATGGTCTTTCTCAACATATATGAGACCCTCCGTTTCAGATTCTAGTGATACTTATACTATCGCTAGTGGAGAAGGTTCTCACGCAGGTAACGCAAAGAAATTTGCAGTTGAAGGCCCATTATGGGCAGCCATGAGTGCAACAACATATAACTTAGGAGTAGGTGGAACAGGAGCCCCTACACTGAATACATTTGAGCCAAATAGTTTTAACTTTCAAAACTCAAATAAAGTAGCACTAGGTGTATTTGATTTATTCTTCGTACTCGGAGCAAGTAAAGATACTGATGGTACATATACCTCAGGGTCAGGTGGAGTTATGATTTACAAACTAGAAAGTTGTTCAATCGGCTCTGCTTCTATTGACTTCGATATAGAAGGAATAGCACAAGTAGCATGGTCAGGGAATGGTAAGTTAATTACTGAACAAGCAACATTAAATACAGCCGCAGGTCAAGCAAGTACCAAAGGGCTTATTAATGAAGGTATCAGTTCAACAACCAATTTCATAAGACAAAAATTAACAGACTTAGCAATAGCATATGATGCTTCTGAATCAACTGGTGATACCACAGGTATTGGTAGTTCAGATATAACATATTCATTGACATTAACAGGTGGTAATATTACGATTGAAAATAATCTAACTTACTTAACTCCAGAATCACTGGGAACTGTTAATCAGCCACTAGGTCACGTAATGGGAACAAGGAGTGTTTCAGGTAACTTTACTTGTTACTTAAATGATGTTTCCAACGGTTCAGCAGACTTATTCGAGAATCTCGTAGAGTCAACTGGATTAATTACAAATGCTTTCGCACTAACCTTTGGTATAGGTGGAAGTGGAAATACTCCAAGCGTAGATGTAGCAATACCGAAAGCGCACTTAGAATTACCTTCACATTCTATTGACGATGTCATTGGAATAGAAGTTAACTTCCATGGATTGAGTTCAGACTTATCGTCTGCAACTGCTTCTAGTAGTGCAAACGAAGTGAGTATTACTTACGACGCATAATAATTTAAATTAACTAGGTGGGGGTATTACCCCCACCACACTTAAGAGGATAAAACATTGGAACAAAATAAACAACAACCAGTCTCACTAGCGAGTCTTTTAACTCCTAGTAAAACGGTAAGCGTTGATTATCCTAGTAAACCAGGATTTTCGATAGACTTAACTTATCTCGCAAGAGAAGAGTTACTAAAATTGAGAAATAAATGTGTTTCTCAAAAACTTAACAGGAAGACTAGAGCATTTGAAGAATCTCTAGATGAAGATAAATTTTTAACAGAGTATTGTAAAGCAGTCATTAAGGGGTGGACAGGCTTAAAATATTCCTACCTCGAAGAACTTCTATTGGTGGATATTAGTAAACTCAACCCAGACGATGAATTACCTTGGAGTCAAGAAAACGCAGAAACATTAATGAAAAATGCTGCTGACTTTGACACTTGGTTAACTGAAACTGTTGGTGCTTTGGAGAATTTTACCAAAGTCAAGTAGATAGAATTCTAGTACTACTTGACAGAGAATACACGGAAGGCGCTGTCTCATTAGACGCATATTTAAATATATGTGAACAACGAGGCATCGAACCTGACCCAGAAAATATGCCACCTGAATTTAGTGATTACCCGCACGAAGTTCAAGTGGCATTTTTAGTATATGCACACTTGCCAGATAGGTGGGACGGAATGAGTGGTATGAACTTTGGTAAAGATTTAGCACCTTTAGGAACATTACTAGATATCTATCAAGTTCCCCTAGAGGACAGACCAATTACTTTATTTTTTATAAAACAAATAGAAGTAAGGAAAGTAGAAAAAGATAACAATGAGTCTAAGCGTAGACAAGAGGCAGAGAAACGTAAGAACAAGGCTTCTCAGAGCAATATTCGTAAGAGATAATTAATGGCAAAAGTAAAAGGCGCACAACTAGTACTAGAGATTACCGATGACGGTACTCTTAAAGTAGTAGAACAAAAAGCAAAGAAGGCTGGAAAGGGCATGAAGAACATGGCCGAAAGTGCACACACTGCTGACCGTAGAATCAAGGGAGCAGCACAGGCATCATCAGGGGCTTCTAAAAACTTCTCTAAAATGGCACAAGGCATACAAGGTGGCCTTGTACCTGCTTATGCGACTTTTGCAGCAACAATGTTTGCTGTTGGAGCGGCTTTCAGAGCGTTCCAAAACGCTGCCGACTTCCAAGCATTACAAGCATCACAAGAGGCTTACGCAAATAGTACTGGTGTTATGTTAAAACAGGTAACAGCAGACTTAGCAGCAGCAACACAAGGACAGTTAGACTTACAGAAAGCCGGTGCCTCAGCCGCCATCATGATTGCAAAAGGTTTCAACACTGACCAAATCAATGATGTAGCAGAAGCCTCCGTAGCAGCCGCACAAGCACTTGGTAGGAACTTCGAAGACACATTCAATCGTATCGTTCAAGGTACAACAAAAGCAGAACCAGAACTATTAGACGAACTAGGTATCACACTTAGATTAGAAACTGCTACGCGTAGATATGCTAACGCTATCGGTAAAAGAAGAGATGAACTGACTACTTTTGAAAGGTCACAAGCGGTTTTAAATGAAACATTAAGACAGGCAGCAGAAAACTTTGGAGCAATCCAAGGACAAGTTCCTGTTAACGCTTTCAATAAGTTACAAACAACAGTTACCGACTTAACTATGAGTTTCCAAACTTTCATAGCACCTATTGCAAACTTCTTTGCAAATGTATTCTCAACTAATATTACAGCAGCAGTAGCCGCTATTGGTTTATTCGCTGTATCTATTATTAAACAGGTTATACCTTCACAAGCAGAAATGGTAGCAGGCTTACAAGAATTTTCAAGCAGACATGACCAAGCATATAAAGATGCAACTGCTGACCTTGAAGCATATAATGCAGCCCAAAAGAAACTAAGACAGAGTGAAGCACAAGCAGTTGCAAATGCAAAAAGAACAGGAACAACAACTGCTAAAAGTATGGTAGCGGGTGGAGCACAGAGTCCAATATTACAAAGAGCCGCAACTTCAGGAATCGGTGGGTTATCTGGAACAGACAAAGCAAACTTAAATAAAGCACTAAAATCTGCAGAAGCACAATATAGAAAACATGGTAAGATTGTTCGAGGAATATTCAAAGGAATGGAAATCGACAAAGTCAGAATGTTAGACCAAAGTACAAAGCAGATGGCAGCAAAAAATATGTCTTTCACACAGAAAGCAGGTATGCAATATGACATGATGAAACTTAAGTTTAAGAAAGCAGTAACATCAATGCAAGTTACATGGGGTAAAGGTATGGCTGCTATGGGAAGAGCAGGTATTAAGTTTGGTAATGTAATGAGTAAAGTTATGGGAGCAGCAGGGGTTATCGGTATAGTATTAATGGTTGTACAAATATTAATATCAGCAATAAAAAATCTTGATAATATTATACTTTCTATTATGTCTGGTATAGGAAAATTTGTAGATTTTATAATTGGCATGTTCAAAGGATTAGTACAAAGACTAGCAAAAATAATAGGATATTTCAAAGAGTCAACACCAGCACTTGATGCACTTATAGTTAAATTAGATAATTTTAGTGCAGAAGAAGCCATGACTGAGTTTGGTAATTCAATAGTCGGCCCAGGTTCTGCAATTGGAGATTTTTTACAAGGGTCAAGAGATGCCGAAATAAGGGCGGATAAATTAGAAGACAAACTAACTTCTATGGCAGAAAAAACAGCAACTCTAGCCGAGATGGAAGAAAAAAGAAACGAAATCGCAAAACGAAGAGTAAGAACAGCAGAAAAAGAACTAAAAATATTACTTGATAAGAAAAAGGCAGGAGAAGATGTAGATGAAGGCGATTTATTAGGACTAGAAAGAGATAGCCGCCTACCTGGTGGTTTTAGTTCATTAGAACAAGCACAATTTGAAGGGAATATATTAGGAACATCAGGTATTACAGGAGCATTAAGAGAGTTAAGGGCTGCCGAAGAAAGTGGAAATTTCAGTAGTACACAGTTAGCAAGAATGCAGAATGGTGTACAAAACTTAATGAACGGCTTAATTGATGTTATTCCTGAAATGGAAATATTTAGAGATGTAACTAAAGCAGATGCAGATGCAGTAGATGCTTTTGTTCAATCAAATATTAAGGCTGGACAAGGACTAAAAACACTTACACAAATTTCAGAGGAAGCAGAAAGAAGAAGAGCAGAAGCAACAAAAAGTGTAGGAAATACTTTCTTTGATAAAGAACTCTCAGGAATAAAAAGTTTAGTGAGTGTTATGGACGCAGTTAACAAAAAAGGTGCTGAATTAAGTGATAATGAAGCAGCAACAGTTGCAAAACTTATGGGTATGACAAAAGAGCAAGTTTTAAGTATGGGTCTTACTGAAGTTATTTCTCATGTTCAAGGTATACAAACAATGGTGCAAGGTGAAATAGATAGTGTCCAAACTAGAGCAATGGCACAGTTAGGAACTCAATTAGCAACAGCACGAGTTGGTTCAAGAAAAGATGCAGCCGCAGTAAGAATGAAAGAACTTATAAAAATACAAGATTTTAAAAACAAAGAGGCAGATATACAAGCAAAACTTAATGAACTAAACTATAATCATAGCCTACTAGATGAAACAAAACAAGCAGCAAACACAAAGTTAATTAAACAAGAAGAAGAAAGATTAAAGATTGCTCAAGCACAAACGGAGCAGTTTGAAAAATCAACAGAAACAGCATTTAAACTTCAACAAACCTTTGCAACAGGACTTCAAAAAATGTTTGAAGATATAGCAACAGGGGCTGCTTCAGCAAAAGACGCATTTAAGTCTTTAGCAACATTAATACTACAAGAGTTAGTAAAAATAGCAGCACAAAAAGCCGCTATGGCAGCAATCAATGCAATGGGATTTGGTTTTGCAAACGGTGGTATAATACCACTAGCAATGGGCGGATACACAAAAGGATATCGTTCTGGTGGTGTAGTAAGTCAACCGACTTTCTTAGTAGGAGAGGGCAGATACAATGAAGCAGTTGTACCTCTACCAGATGGAAGAAGTATTCCAGTTGAAATGCATGGTGGTGGAAGTAATGTTGTTGTAAATGTGAATGTAAATGGACAGGGTTCAGCACAAGTATCAGGTAATGGTGGGCCAAACATGGAAGCCATGGGTAAAGCAATAGCAGCACTTGTACAAAAAGAAATGGTAGAACAACAAAGACCAGGCGGAGTATTAAGTCCGTATGGAGGTACTTCATAATGGCAATAGGATTTACAACATCATCAAGTTTTGGTAGTAGGGCAGTAGTACCTGATAAAGGTATGTCCGCACCATATAAACCTAGAGTTCTTGTAGCAAAGTTTGGAGATGGATATGAACAAAGAGTTAGAGATGGAATAAACAATGTTCAAAGAACTTTTACTGTATCTTTCCAAAATCAACCAAAAGCAATCATTGACGACATTGCAGGATACTTCAATAGTCTTGGTGGAGTCGATAACTTTAGTTTCACTATACCTGACTCAAACGAATCAGGTAGCGAAGAAACATTAAAAGTAGTATGCGATACGTGGAGCAAAACTTATTCATACGACGAATTTTATAATTTAACAGCAACACTAAGAGAAGTATTTGAGTCATGAGCAACGTAAATTTACACACTGATTTTCAAACACTAGTACCAAGTTCTGGTGGAGTTACTGACGGAAATGCTTTAATAACAGTATTTGAAGTAGAACTAAAAGATATTGGTGGAGTAGGTGTTGATAAACTTTATTTTCACAATGATTCTACTTCTTCAGGCGGAAATATTCAGTGGTACAGTCTAATCAATGAGACAAATTACGGGTCAACTACATCTTCCGACTATCAACAAGTTTCTTATACTGCCTTTCCAGTCGAAGCCGATGGTTTTGAATATAAAGGAACAGGCTCACTTCCAAGACCCACAATCAAATTCGCAAACATAAATGCATATTGGAATACTTATCTTACTAACTTCGATGGCCTGTTAGGAGCAAAAGTTATTCGTAGAAAAACACTTCGTAAGTATTTAACAACAAATCCACCTGTAGAGTTGAATAGAGAAATTTATTACATAGAAAGAAAAGCATCTGAAAACGGTGTGGAAATTTCATTTGAGTTAGCAAGTGCGTTTGATGTGGAAAAGGTTAAATTACCCCGAAGAACCGTAATCGCTGCCCGTTGTCCGTGGAAGTATCAAGATACTGACCAAGGAGGTTGTGATTGGCCAAACGATAACGAGTTTACTATCAATGGAGTGGCCTATATATTATACTTTGATAAAGAGAATACACAAATAACTTTAGATACTACTGATTCATCATATACTGAAAATACTTATAATTACTGGGGATTACAAAATACTCAATCTAATAGAACGACAAGTTTGTATGCAGCCAAGTCTTATGCAGTAGACCAGTATGCAGAATATCAAAGACCAGTAGGAGATTTATTTACAGTAACAAGTATTACAAATAATACAAATGCAACAGTTTATGAATTATCAACTTCAGCACATGGTATAACAGTAGGTGACTATGTAATTGCAAAAAGCACTACTAATTATGACTATAAACAAGTTCCACTTTATGTTACAGCAGTAAGTGGAGCAAATATAACAGTTGAAGATGATAATAGTGCAACTGGTTCTTATACAGCAAGTTCAGGATTTTTACAACTTACAAGGCGCACATTGTTCCGATGTATAGCCGCACACAGTATCGCCACAAGTGATTCAGTAGATGATTTAATCAGACCGACTAATATATCTTACTGGAAACGAGGCGATATCTGTGGTAAGACTTTAGATTCTTGTAAAACAAGATATGGACATAGACCTGAAGTAGGTGGTTCGCTAATAACTGTACAAGCAGCAATAAATACTACTACCGGATTACGACAAGTAGGCTCAGGTTACTCTAGTGCACCTACGGTTACTGTTTCTGGTGGGGGCGGCTCAGGAGCAGCCGTAACAGCAAATCTTTCAGGTGGAACAGTAACAACTTATACAATTACAAATGCTGGAAGTGGATACACTTCTAATCCAACAATAACTGTATCAGGTGGCGGTGGCTCAGGAGCAGTCGCATATGCAAACATTTATAACCCAGTCAATTTACCGAATAGCAATGTATCATTACCATTCGGTGGCTTTCCAGGAGCGGCATTATATTAATGATAGAACCAGTAAAACAAGAAATATTTGAATACATAGGAAGTAAGATACCAGAAGAAGCATGTGGTATTGTAGGTATTCGTAAAGGTAGAATGAAATTTTATCCAACAGAAAATCAAGCATTTGATAAACTAAATGACTTTGTAATCGACCCAAAAGATTATAGAGATATAAATGCAGAATGTGATGTTGTTGGAATAGTACACAGTCACCCACATGGTGATTTAGACCCAAGTCCTTTAGATAGGGCTGCCTGTGATAGATTAGGTATACCTTGGTATATATTTAACACAGAAGAATATATTAAGTTAGACTCCAAGAATGAGATTCTACCATTGATAGGTAGACCATTTGTATTTGGAGCATATGACTGCTATACAATTATAAAAGATTATTTTGATACTATCGGTATACATATTAGAGAGTATCAGTACGAGTGGGAGTTCTGGGAAAGAGGACAAAACCTCTATGTAGAACACTACGAAAAAGAAGGATTTAAGAAAGTAACAGACGGAAGTCTAAAACCAAATGATGTCATATTGATGGCATTAAATAGTGAAATAACAAACCACGCGGGCGTCTATATGGGCAACTTTAAAATGTTACATCATGCACCAAGCAGATTATCTTGCAGAGATAATTACAATGGTATATGGAGAAACATTACAAGAATGGTTGTTAGACATGAGAGTATGATATGAGAAAAGTTTATTTAGAAGGAGTATTAGGGGATAAGTTCGGTCACGAATGGAACCTCGATGTTGCCTCGCCAACAGAGGCGTTGCAGGCAATCGCTGTTCAACGACAGGGCTTTAAACAATATCTCATTGATGCAGCAGACAGTCTAGCATATGAAATTGTTTTTGGAGATAAAGAACTCAAAAAACCTGATGGAGTACAGACTGACTTGGATATCGTACACCCTGTCCCAGTTGGTATGCCTATGCACTTTGTACCTGTCGTAGAGGGGTCAAAAAGTAGAGGACTAGCAATTCTAACAGGTCTGGCACTTATAGCCGTCACGGGTGGTTTTGCTGGTTTTGGAGCCACTGGTTTCTTTGGAGGCACTGGTAATGCATTATCAGCAGGTATGGCACAAAACGCATCAACAATGAAAGCACTAGCAGGAGGAGCGGAACTTGCGGCTACTGCAGGATTCTCAGGAGTAGGATTCTTAGGGAGTATGATGTCAGGTGTGGGTATGATGATGGTTGCAGGACAACTATTACAAATGCTTTCTCCACAACCAGATACAGGAGATGCAGAAGAAAGAGCAGAAAACTATTTATTTAGTGGAGCAGTAAACACAACAAGACAAGGCGGCCCTGTACCTTTAGTATACGGTAGAATATTAACAGGGTCTTCCACTATATCTGCTTCGATATTTACGCAAACAGCAAGGTCAAAAGCAGGTGCTTCATCGAAGAGAAAATTAGTGGGTATCAGCAACTTTAGAACACCAGGTTCTAAATATGGACAAAATACTAATACAGGAAGTTACGGTCGTGGTGGTCGTGGCGGCGGCGGCGGAGGCCGAGGCGGTGGAACTACAGGAGCACAGAATCAAATTGAATAAGAAATTTAAACCAATAATAATCAGAGGTTCCGGTGGAGGTAAAGGCGGAGGCGGAGGCTCGTCTTACGCTGCTGATGATAACTTATTTGCAAGACAAAGTGCAACGTTTATTGATGCCATAGCAGAAGGGCCAATCAAAGGATTAGTGCATGGTGACGCTTCTATTTTTATTGATGAAACAAGACTCAGAGATGTTGATTTAGCAACAGGTAATATTTCAAAAACTGCAAACTTTGATAACTTTGAAGTCGTAACTGCAAATGGATTAGCAAACCAAACACCAGATGGAAGATTCTTTGCAGAGTTTCCTACAGCAGCCATAGTAGAACAAAAGAGTGGAACAGTATTAAAAGATAATGAACCACAATATTTTACTATTTCTAGTTCACAGTTTGAAAAAAGAAATGCTGATTATCTAAAAGTTACAATCTTTACTAATGCTATGGTGCGATTAGTAAAAACAGGAAAGAAGAAAGGTGACCAACACGAAACAAGTGTAAACTTTACTATTAAATTAAGATATGTAAACAATGCAGGTACTACGAAAACTACAACCATGTTCAATACAGGTTTCAGAGGAAAGTGTACTGCAAAATATGCTCATACTTTTGGTTTCAATATTGAAGATATAAAAGACGACGAAGGCATACTTGACTGGGCGATAGAAGTTACTAGATTGTCAAGTTCTCCAAGTAGTGATGATGACAACCAGGTATCTAACGATATTTTCGTAGAGAGCATTGAAGCATCGATTGCTGACAAACTGGAATACCCTTTTACTGCATATGTTGCTGGAAACATAGACGCAGAAAACTTCAATAGTATCCCCAAGCGTGGATATGAGATTGATGGTAAATTAATATCTGTACCAACAAACTATGTTCCTTGCGATTACGATGGCCTTAAGTTAACTGTCGCAAGCACAACAAGTTTCCAAACAGGAGAATCTATCTCTCAAGCAATCACAGCAAGTGCTCTAGGAGGCACTAGAGATTCAAATACGAAGAAA
>Ga0114932_10001204_pt1 | contig 29930 bp, 24 predicted proteins | sample 2SBtaG_2_FD_87286 | JGI IMG/M metagenome (GOLD analysis project Ga0114932, IMG submission 87286) | Deep subsurface microbial communities from Kolumbo volcano to uncover new lineages of life (NeLLi) - 2SBTROV12_ACTIVE470 metaG | ecosystem: Environmental > Aquatic > Marine > Volcanic ...
AGCTATAACATCATAATCATTACCAGATGGATCTAGATCGGAGGTTCCCTTAAAATATCCTGTAGAATAAACATTGCCATTAGCATCTGTAGCTATTCCATTACCTTGAGATTGATTATCTCCTCCTATTTTTTTTGCCCAACTAAAATTACCATTCATATTTAACTTTAGGATAAAGGAATTGAATCCTCCCATTCCTTGTGAATTCATGTTATATACTCCGCTATTAGGGTCAAAATCAGCTAGCCCTAAAAAATAGCCAGTAATTAAAATATTGTTGCTTTGGTCAACTGCTATGTCTGTAGCCTTATCCCAAGAAATGCCCCCTATATTGCCAGCCCAGATAAAATTTCCTAATGAGTCCATTTTTAGTACAAATACATCGAAATCTCCATAGGTGTTTAAATTATATACACCTGCTCCAGGATCAAAATCTATTGTGTCCTGAAAAAAACCAGTAATGCATATATTACCTAATTGATCTATTTCAACTGCAGTTGCCTCATCTTCAAAAGAGCCCCCTATATGTTTAGCCCAAAGTAAATCTCCTTGCTCATTGAGTTTCTGAATATAAATATCTTTATTTCCATTTGAAACTAAATTTGTAACTCCTATCCCTGGATCTGAATCAATAGTTCCTTTGAAAAATCCAACATTATAACTATTGTTATGGGGGTCAAAGACCACAGCATTAGACCTAACATCATTAGTGCCGCCTATTTGTGCTGTCCAATCATAAACTTGAGAGTATCCTAAGATTAAATTGCTAAAAATATATCCCGTTGCTAAAAGTAATTTTGTTTTCATCATTAAGGGTGTCTATTGTAATTTAAGCATAATTTTATACAATAAATTAGATTTATATTCATTAAATAAGTTTTCTAACTTAAAATGATGAAAAATAAAATATTCGTTGTTCAGCTGCCTATTGTCTTATCATTGGCAATTTTATTTCTGATTATTGCAATGTTTCTTTATCCAGGAGGTACTATTTTTGATCATCATGCTACATCTTATCAATTTTTTGAAAACTTTTTAAGTAACCTAGGACGTGAAAAAACCTATCTTGGAATAGATAATTCAGTTTCAAAAATTCTTTTTAAATCAAGTATCTACTTAATCAGCGGCTCTTTTGTTGTATATTTTTTAGCACTTCCATTTTTTTTAAAATCAAATACTAAAAGCTTTAAACTAACATTAGCAAGCTCTTTATTTGTTATGATATCCGCTTTAGCTTTTATTGGTATTGGATATTTTTCTATAGATCCCTCTACTATTTTTTATCACTTACTCTGTGTGAAACTTTCATTCTATCTATTTTTTATATCAAGTTTACTGCAAACACTCTCTATCTATTATCATCCATTAATGAATAAAAAAATGTTCTATAGTTATTTTGCCTTTACAATAACGCTATTTATATACAATCTTCTAATTGAATTTGGGCCCTTGCCAAAAACTAATTATCAGTCCTTGGTCATTCACGTAACTGCTCAAAAGGTTATTGCTTTTGTTTTCTTTTTGAACTTTTATGTCCAAAGTATAACATTAATAAAACTCATTAAAAAGCCTTAAATCCTACTGTTTGAAAATTTGTACTTTTACAATACATGAAATTTAATAGCTCATATCTCTTTTTTTTTCTCTTTTTTTTCTACTCATTTAGCCTTTGTTTTTCACAAAGAGTAACTCAAATCAACACACTTGAAGAGAAACTAAAAAAAGAAAGCTCTGTTTCAGCTACTATTTTAATTTCCTTAGAACTTTCAAAGCTATATTCAGCTGAAGACCTAGAAAAAGCCCTAAGCTACGCTGAATCTGCTTATAAAAAAAGTGTAGAAACTCAATCCTATAAAGACCAGGCTAACTCCCTTAATCAGATCGGGAAAATTAATATGCTTAATAATAATTATGATCAGGCTTTAGAGTCATTTATTAATTCATTAAACATTAACAAACAATACTCAGATCTAAAAGGTGCTGCAATAAGTAATATTCATATCGGTGATGTATATAGAGAAATTGGTGACGAAAAAAGAGCAAGAAATCAATATGAGCAAGCTCTTCAAATAGGGATGAAGACTAAAAACCTAATTACCCAATCGTTATCAAATCTTTCATTAGGAAAACTCGAAGATAAAGTAGGAAATCAAAATCTTTCTTTACAGTATTTCATTTTATCCAATGAACAAATAAACTTAACTAATGAAACCCCACTTAAGGCAGAAATTTCCTATAGCTTAGGCATGTCATATGTTAAATCGAATCAATTCAATACAGCCACTCAAATATTAATACAATCTCTTAAGGCATATGAGAAAATTAATGACCTGAAAAATCAAACACTTCTCTGTTTTGAAATTGGTAATCTTTATGAAACGCTAGAGGATCATGACAATTCTCTTTTATATATGAAAAATAGCCTAGGTCTTGCAGAAAAAATTGGCTATAAAGAGTTCATTAAAAAAGGCTATGAAAATATTTCAAAAGTATATGAGTCAAAAGGAGATTATAAAAGGGCGTATGAATTTTTGCAATATTATACAGCTATAAAAGATGTTAGAGAGATCAATGCGCTAGAAACTCAATTAGAGTTAGCTAAAAAAAATCAAGCACTATTATTGGTGGAAGAAAAAGAAAAAAGAAAAAAAGAGATCAGTGACGTTAGGTTCTTTTTTATAACTGTTCTCTTGATTATCTTTCTTTTATTCTCTGTTTTTATGCTTTATGCATACCGACAAAAATCATCTATTAATATTGAACTTAAAGCAGCAACTGATGAAGCTAATAGGTCTAGAAAAGAAAAGGAAGATTTTTTCGCTTATACAAGCCATGAAATACGCACTCCTTTAAATGCCGTTGTTGGAATGTCTCAATTATTATCTGGAACACATCTAGATAAAAAACAACAACATTACCTTAAAACAATTAGTTCAAGTGCCAATAACATTCTTTTCTTAGTAAATGACATACTAGATCTTGCGAAAATTGAAAAGGGTGCTATCCAGCTAGAAAAAATACCTTTTTCTTTAAAAGATCTGGTTAATGACATCTGTCATACGCTAGCTTTTAAAACAAGAGCTAAAAACATTGAGCTAAAGTCAACTATCGATGAAGCTATTCCAGATTTAATCCTGGGTGACCCTGTAAGAGTCAATCAAATAATATTAAATCTTGCAGATAATGGTGTGAAGTTCACGGAAAAAGGACAAGTGATTATTGAATTGTCATTGAAAAAAAATTCTGCTAACTCTGCTGTTATCTTGTTTTCAGTGAAAGATACAGGCATTGGAATTAAAAATGAAAAGCTCGAGACCATTTTTGATAGCTTTAAGCAGGAGTCATCGGAAACAACACGACAGTATGGAGGAACTGGATTAGGGCTTTCAATTACTAAAGAACTAGTGCAATTAATGGGTGGTGAGATCAAAGTAGAGTCAGTAGCTGGGAAAGGGAGCAACTTCTATTTTTATTTAAAAATGGATATTGCAAAAAATGTCACAAAATATAATGCATCAGAAACTGAAAAAGCTGACGCATTCCTTTCAAGTGTGAAAATCCTTTTAGTTGATGATAATCAGCTAAATAGAGATGTATTTATTGACCTAATAAGTGACTCTAAAAATAATGTAAGTGTTGATATTGCTGAGGACGGCATCCAAGCAATACAAAAATTTGAATCCAATAATTACGATATAATTTTAATGGACCTGCAAATGCCAAATATGGATGGCTACGAAACATCCAAGCATATTAGAGAAAAGTTTCCACCTATTAAAAATCAAATTCCAATTATTGCTATGACTGCTCATGTTTTAGAAGGCGTTTCTAAAAAATGCTTAGCTGCTGGGATGAATGATTGTGTTTCAAAACCAATCAACACCTATCAATTAAGTCTTCTGATTAATCAATTATTAAATAGAGGGTCTGACTCTCTTGTTTCGATTGAAAAAAATACTAAAAGCAATAATAATAAAGAAGGCACTGTAATTGACCTTTCAATGATCAAAAAAATAAGTAAAAACAACAATGAAAAAATCATTAAATATATAAACCTCTATTTAGAAAGCGTTCCTTTAGATTTACATAAAATGAAAGAAGCCCTTGCTGAAAAAAACTACAAAGTTTTGGGGGAATTAGCTCATAAATTAAAAGGTAATGCTGGGTATATGGGATTAAATAAGCTTCTTTCGTGTCTTGAGAAAATGGAAAACCTCATTGAAAATGATGAAAAGTCAAATGAAATCGTTATTATTGTTAATAGAGTTGAGTCTATAATAGCTTTATCCATTGATGAGCTTAATTCTTATAAAAAACAATGTCTAATCTAACTTTAAACTGTCTAGTTGTAGATGATGATAGTCTTTCTAGGAATATCTTAGAGGATTTAATTAATGATACAACTTCATTAAATTTAGCTGCTTCATGTCAAGATCCTATACAGGCATTTAATTTTTTAAAAGAGCAACAAGTAGACCTTCTATTCCTTGATATAGAAATGCCAAAAATGGACGGCATGGAAATGTTGCGAAACTTAAATCCTCTTCCTCAAGTAGTATTGGTTACTTCTCACACAGAATATGCAGTTGAATCGTATGAGTATGACGTGACAGATTTCATCAAAAAACCTATTACTCCAGCTCGTTTTTTAAAAGCCATAGATAAAGTTTATAAAAGGTTAAGTACAGAAGAAACTAAGATCACTACAAAAGGGGATACTATTTTTATTAAGTCTGACTCTCGTCTAGTACAGATCGATACCAATAAAATATTCTGGATAGAGGCTTTAGGAAATTACATGCGTGTGATTACTGAAGATGGTAAGTATACTATTTTAAGTACCATGAAAGATGTTGCTTCTAAATTACCTTCTGATGAATTTGTAAGAGTGCATCGTTCCTTTATAGTTAGAGTAGATAAAATAAAATCTATTGAAGACAACTATATTATCATTGACGAGAAACAAATCAATATAGGAAAAGCTTATAAAGATGGGCTAAACAAATTTTTAAATCTTCTATAACATTTTAATCAAAATGCTTTAACTCTAAAGCTATTTATATGATTTAACATTTCTCAAGCAACTCTCGATTTTTTAAAATGTAGCTATCAATATGAAAAAACCATTATTACTATTCTTTGTTGTTGCTTTTCTAAACACCTGTAATGTTTATAAATATTCATCTGACTTTAAACATGCAAAAGCTAATAACGAAATAGTACTTATTTATAATGAAATAACCACAGTAGAAAAAACTAAAGCCCTTAATGTCTTAATTTCTAAATATTTAGACACTGCTCCAAATGATGAAGACATTACAACACTTATTAATCAACATATTAAATATTATTTAGATGCCAAGGGTTATAAAACCATTATACTAAAAAAGGATTTTACAACCATCGAACAAACAAAAGAATTAAGTTATGAGTTAGTTTTTGACAAACTGCTCATAAGAGAATTCAAAAAATCTGAATATGTTTCTGACCAAGGAAGTGGAACTTCGGATAAGGTAAAGTTAAGAGGAATTGAGACAACAATATCTGCAGATCTCTATCTTCTAAAAAACAAAATGCATATTGAAAGTGCAACTAAAAAAATAAAGGCCTCGGAACGTGAGATTGAAAGTCACTCAGGGGAATTTAAGCACACTAAAAACTTAAAAGAACATGTCATGAAAGAAAACGGAAGCGTAAAATATCTAGCAGAAATTAACGACCTCGGTGGGGGGCTTTTTCAAAACCAATGCATATTAGTCGCTGAAAAAATAGCGGAAGAAATAAACTCAAGTCTTGTTCAGATTTATATCAAGGAGAAAAGAAGGTCCAATAAAAAGTCAAAAAAATAAATCCTTCATTTACCTGCCAATAGGTTCATTATTTTTTTAGGTTAACCAAACACAACATTTTGCTTCAATTTATGTGTTTATTTGCTAATAATATTGTATTTCAAAATACAATAAATTGCTCTGAAGCCATCTTTCCAACCAATTTTCTTTCCTTCCTCATAAGTTCTGCCGTAATAAGAAATACCCACTTCATAAATTCTTATATTAGGAACTCTTGAAAGCTTTGCTGTAACTTCAGGCTCGAAACCAAATCTTCGCTCTTTTAATTGAAGGCTTTGAGCAATCTTTGTGTTGATCATTTTATAACAAGTTTCCATATCTGTTAAGTTAAGATTAGTAAACATATTAGAAAGTCTTGTTAAAAACCTATTTCCTATTGAGTGCCAGTAAAACAAAATTCGATGAGGATTACCTCCCATGAACCTAGAGCCATATACAACATCCGCATTTCCCATTATTACAGGTTTTAAAAGAATGTTATATTCTACGGGGTCATATTCAAGGTCTGCATCTTGAATAATCAAAAAATCTCCTTTAGCTAGCTCTATTGCTTTATGAATTGCTGCTCCTTTACCTTTATTGATCTCTTGATTCTCTAAATGAATATTTAATTCTGGATGTTGGTTAATATACCTTTCTACTACTTCTTTAGTATTATCTTTAGAACAATCATTGACAATAATAATCTCTTTTTCTATATCATTTAATAGCGTAACTTCCTTTACTTTATCCAATATCATATGGATTGTATTGGCCTCATTATAGGCAGGAATTAAAATAGAAAGCTTTTTGATATTCATTTTATTAAATCTTCATTTCTGGGATTTCCCCTTCGACTAGTAATTTTCCTTCAGTAGCAGCTTGAATTTCTTCAACTGATACTCCGGGTGCTCTTTCCAATAGTTTAAACCCTCCTTCAGGCAAGATGTCCATTACCGCTAGATTTGTGACTACCTTTTTTACACATCCAACTCCAGTGAGTGGAAGTGAGCATTCTTTAAGCAGTTTACTCTCTCCTCTTTTATTAGCGTGCATCATGGCTACAATAATATTGTCGGCACTGGCCACTAAATCCATTGCTCCTCCCATTCCTTTTACCATTTTGCCAGGTATTTTCCAATTGGCTATATCGCCATTTTCAGATATCTCCATAGCTCCCAATACTGTAAGTTGAACATGCTGTCCTCTTATCATTGCAAAACTTGTGGCTGAGTCAAAATATACTGCACCACTTAAGGCTGTAATAGTCTGTTTACCAGCGTTGATCAGGTCAGCATCTTCTTCCCCTTCGAAAGGAAATGGCCCCATCCCTAAAATTCCATTCTCTGATTGAAAATCTACTGAAATTCCTTCAGGAATATGATTGGCTACTAATGTTGGAATACCTATTCCTAAATTAACATACCAGCCATCACTTAATTCTTGTGCAATTCGTTTTGCAATACCGTTTTTATCTAGTCCCATTCTATTTAAAATTATTTATTGGCCTTTTGACCTAACCGTTCTTTGCTCAATTCTCTTTTCATAATTGGTGCCTTGGAAAATTCTTTGAATAAATATTCCTGGAGTGTGGATGCTATTAGGGTCTAGCTCTCCTGGTTCTACCAACTCTTCTACTTCAGCAATAGTAATTTTACCAGCCATTGCCATAGCAGGGTTAAAATTTCTAGCGGTTCCTTTAAAAATTAAATTTCCAATAGTATCTCCTTTCCATGCCTTAACTATGGCAAAATCAGCAGTCAATGCTGTTTCAAGAATATGAGGTTTCCCATTATATTCTCTAACTTCTTTTCCTTCCCCAACCTCTGTGCCGTATCCAGCAGGCGTATAAAAAGCAGGAATTCCTGCACCGCCTGCTCTGCACCTTTCTGCCAGACTACCCTGAGGAATTAGATCAACTTCTAATTCTCCACTAAGCATTTGTCTTTCAAACTCATCGTTCTCTCCAACATAAGAAGATATCATTTTTTTGATCTGCCTTTCTTGTAATAAGAATCCTAACCCAAAATCATCAACCCCTGCGTTATTTGAAATGCAAGTAAGCTCATTCACTTTCATCCTTACTAACTCCGAAATACTGTTCTCAGGTATACCGCAAAGCCCAAATCCTCCTAACATAATGGTCATGCCACTTTCAATACCTTTGCACGCTTCATTGGCGTCTGCCACTACTTTATTTATCATATTCTATTTTTTACAAACTTACCAATTATCTTCCTGCTCATCGTTCCATATATTATCCGATTCATTTTCTTCGTTGAATTCCTCTTCTACATTTTTATATAAATTATAATCTGTACAGTCTAATGGATCTTTTGCAATATCTAACGGAACCTCAAAGTCATCCTGAGAAATACTTAAGGTAGAATCTGAATTTATTTTTTTTGTATAATACCCCCATATTGGAAGTGCCATATTTGAACCCATTCCATCACTTACATATTTAAATCTTACTGATCTATCCTCAGCTCCTACCCATACCCCAGTAACCAAATCTGGAGTAATACCTATAAACCAGCCATCGGATTGATTTTGAGTAGTTCCTGTTTTTCCTGCAACTGGTTGTTTAATCCCTGTATAGGGCCTTTTATCTGATGCTTTATACCTGATCCTTGCTCCTGTTCCCCTTAGAGTTACTTGTTTCATAAGCTGTAGCATGGTATGTGCCGTATGGTGATTCCAGACTTGCTTTGCTTTAAGTATTGGTTCATAAATAATATTTCCATACTTGTCTTCTACTTTTGCAATAAATGTAGGGGCTATGTATATCCCATTGTTTGCAAAAGAACACATTGCTCCTACCATATTGTATATTGAAATGTCAAATACACCTAAAGCCATGGCTGGAATTCGCAGATAATTAGAAGTGTCAATTCCTAATTGTGAGATCCTATTAAAGACTTCATTGATCAAACCTTCGCTCTTAATAATACTGGCTGTTATATTATTCATGGACTTGGCAAGAGCAACACTTATGGGAATCATTTCATGTGTAAATTCTGCTCCGGCATTCTCTGGGCACCAGACATCGTTCCTGTCCTCATTATAAGGGATTTCCACACAGTGTTTATTATCTGGAATTTCATCACATGGATGAATAGCTCCAGTTTCAATAGCAGAGGCATAAACGAATGGTTTAAAAGTAGACCCCACCTGTCTTTTTCCTTTGTAAACCATGTCGTATTTAAAATGTCTGTAATGAGGTCCGCCAACCCATGCTTTTACTTGACCATTGTGCGGATCCATAGATACTAGGCTTGCTCTTAATAATCCCTTATAGTATCTTATAGAGTCCATAGAAGACATCAACGTATCCAATTCATAATTAGGAGATTGCCAATCAAAGATCTTCATTGGCCTTTGCTGATTCAACTTTTCGAAAATTTCCTTTTCTGATATAATAGGTGTGCTATGATCGCAATAGCTACAGTGATAATGGTTGTTTACTTCAGAAATGTATTTCTTGCTTCGTTCACAGTACCCACAAATTTGTCCATTGTGTTTTTTATAGATTTTTGTCTGTTTAGCCGCTCTATTCAAAATATTATCAATCTGCTCTTGCTTAAGGTCGTTTGAAAATGGAGGTCTTTTCCACCTCTTGTTGTTTTTAAAAAAATCTTTCTGTAATTGATACTTCAAATGCTCTGCTACTGCATATTCTGCATACGTTTGAATTCTAGAATCAATAGTCGTGTAGATCTTTAATCCATCTGCGTAAATATCATAAGGAGATCCATCGCTTTTTGCAATAAAATAATTTCCATCATTGTCTTTTTCACTGAATATTTTTCCTAATTCGGCCCTTAAGCTTTCCCTGAAATAAGGTGCTAAACCAGCTTGATGGTCAACCCTTGTGTAGTTTAATCCTAATGGAAGTTTTCTAACTGAATCGTAAGTTTGCTGGTTTATATGGCCATTTTTTTTCATTTGTTTTAATACGACTTCTCTTCTTTTATGCACTTTTTCAGGGTATCTTAATGGATTAAAGAGGGAGGGGTTCTTTGCCATTCCCACTAGCATAGAGGCTTCTTCTAAATTAAGGTCTTTAGGAAGTTTATTAAAATAAATATTAGCAGCGCTATTTATACCTACTGCATTATTTAAAAAATCGAACTTGTTAAAGTACATGCATATAATCTCCTCTTTGGTGTAATTTTTCTCTAGTCTTGCTGCAATGATCCATTCCTTGAACTTTCTTTTTACTAATTCCCATTTTGTTAACTTTTCTCTAGGAAATAATAATTTGGACAATTGCTGAGAAATAGTTGAGCCACCTCCTTGACTAGAATTTCCAGTTGCCACTCCTTTTGTCACTCTCCCGAGTGCACGGACATCAATGCCAGAATGCTCATAATATCTTTCATCTTCAGTAGCGATCAATGCTTTTATCAACCACGGAGATAATTCATGAAACCCTACATTAGTTCTGTTTTTATGGTAAAACTTTCCAAGTTCTACTGCGTCAGCTGTATAAATAACTGAAGCTAAATTTGTCTTTGGATTCTCTAGCTCTTCGAAACCCGGAAGCGTTCCGTCATCAGCTACATACAATAAAGAATAAAGGCCAATAAATGGAATTAAAGAAGAGCTCCACAAAAGAACGATCAAAATTATTTTAATTGGCTTTGGAATGACCTTTTCCATCAATTAATGCTGTTATTAGATTGTAAAAGTATTTATTTTTAGCATCCTAGGAAGAAGAATTTGAATTCTTCATAAAAAATCCCGTTTATTTTATAGTTGTTTATCAGATAAAAAAACAAATATCAATCAAAAACTTTCTGTAAGATTTTCTTAACTAAATTATTTATCTAATTTTGCCGAAAATTTAAAACAAACATCATTACATGAATCGTCTATTCAAGGTTATTACAATCGGTGTTTTTATCATGACTGCATCTACCTTTTATGCAGCTGAAAATAATTCACACTCTACAGAAGATCAAGACACAAAGAAAGATGAAGCCTGGGATCCAGTTCCCGTTGTAATGGATCACATAAAGGATGCGCATGATTGGCATTTCTTTGATTATAAAGATGAGCATGGTCATGATCATCCAGTTTCCATTTCTCTTCCTGTTATTCTTTATACTGATGGAAACTTAGATGTTTTTATGTCAAGTGAATTTGAACATGGTCATGCTGAAGTTTCTAAAGGAAATAGGACTTATAAATTAGAGCATGGTAAAATTATAGAAACAAACGGCCTGTCTGTATTAGACTTTTCTATTACAAAAAATGTTGCGGCCATGTTTATCTCAGTTATTTTACTCTTTATTTTACTACGAGCTACCGCAAAAGCTTATAGAAAAAACAATGGTGTGCCTAGGGGGCTTCAAGCATTTTTAGAGCCACTAATCCTTTTCGTAAAAGACGACATTATTAAACAAAATATTGGGAAGAAATACACCAAGTTTTTGCCGTTTTTAATGACCGTTTTCTTCTTTATTCTTATTAATAATTTATTAGGTTTGATACCTGGATCGGCTAATGTAACTGGTAATATAGCGGTTACTTTTGTTTTATCATTTATCACTTTTGTTATCACTACAATTTCAGGAAACAAAAATTATTGGGGCCATATTTTCAGACCTCCTGGAGTTCCTGTCGTTTTACTTCCTATTATGATTCCTATTGAATTCTTAGGAATCTTTACCAAGCCTTTTGCGTTAATGATTCGATTATTTGCCAATATTTCTGCTGGGCATATTATTATACTAAGTTTAATATCCCTGATATTTATTGCACAAGATGCTTTAGGAAATGGTGGTGCATGGGGTGTTGCTCCTGTATCGGTATTGTTTGTTTTATTTATTAGCCTTATTGAAATTTTAGTAGCCTTTTTGCAGGCTTATATATTTACCTTATTGTCTGCCGTTTTTATCGGTATGGCGGTTGTTGAAGAACATTAAACTTATATATTGTTTAACTTAAATTAATAAAAATGGAGCTTAGTGAATTAAATTTTGGTTTTGCTGCAATTGGTGCTGGATTAGCAGCTATTGGAGCTGGTGTTGGTATTGGAATGATCGGGGGTAAAGCCCTTGAAGCTATGGCTAGACAGCCAGAACATTCAGGTATGATACAAACCAATATGTTTATTACTGCTGCACTTGTTGAAGGTGTTGCTTTATTTGGTGTTGTTGTTGCTCTTTTACAAGGGTAAAACAAAATTAAATTAACCTGATCTGCCTTTAACGGTTGGTTAAAGGCAGGTTTTTTAAAAAAACAAAAAATGGAATTAGTAACTCCCGGAATTGGATTAATATTTTGGACTTCAGTAGTCTTTATAGTATTAATTATTTTATTGAAAAAGTTTGCTTGGAAACCTATTCTTGAAGCAGTAGAAAAACGCTCTAATAGTATTGAAGAGGCGCTGAATGCTTCTGAAAAAGCAAAGGCAGAATTAACAGAGCTTAATGAAGAAAAGGATAAACTAAGAAAACAAGCATTGGCTGATAGAGATGCGCTTTTAAAAGAAGCTGCTGCTACAAAAGCTAAAATTGTTTCTGATGCTAAAGCTCAAGCAAAACAAGAAACTGAGAAAATTCTTACTAATGCTAGAGAAGTTATCAAAAATGAGAAAATGGCTGCAATTACTGAACTTAAAAATCAAGTGGCTTTATTGTCTTTAGATATTGCGGAGAAAATTGTAAAAGAACAATTAACTTCAAGCGATAAACAAAAAGCATTGGTAGATAATCTTGTAAAAGAAGTGAACTTAAATTAAGAAGATGAAAGATTCTTTAGCTGCTAAAAGATATGCAAAGTCATTGATTGAGTTATCTCAGGATAAAAAAATCCTAGCTGAGGTTTACAATGATATGGTTCTTATTAATGGAACTATTAATGAAAATCATGACCTGCAACTCTTATTGAACAGCCCTGTGGTAAATACAGATAAAAAACAAAAGATCCTCTCTGAAGTTTTTAGTAAGGCTATTTCTGAACTCTCAAATGTATTCCTTCAACTAATTTCTTCTAAAAAAAGAGAAAGCTTAATTCAACAAATCACCTCTTCTTTTATTGCTCAATATAAAGCCCTTAAAAATATTGTTGTTGCTGAAGTAACTTCAGCTATTTCGCTAGATGACAAACAGCTTGATGCTATCATTGATCTTATCAGTAATGACCATAAAAATAGTTATGAAGTAGTAGAAAAAGTTGATCCTGAAATTATTGGCGGATTTAAGTTAAGGGTGGGTGATCAGCAAATTGACGCCTCTATAAGCAAAGAATTAAGAGAATTAAAAAAAGCATTTAACGACAACCCCTATATAGTAGAATATTAGGAATTAAATTAATATAAAATGGCAGAAATAAAACCAGCAGAAGTATCAGCAATCCTTAGAGAACAACTTTCGGGATTTAAATCTGAAGCTGAATTAGAAGAAGTAGGTACTGTTCTTCAAGTAGGAGATGGTATCGCTAGAATTTATGGTCTTGGAGGTGTTCAATATGGTGAGCTTATTGAGTTTGACAATGGATTACAAGGCATCGCATTGAATCTTGAAGAAGACAATGTAGGAGCTGTTCTTCTAGGAGTTTCAACAGATATTAAAGAAGGAGATAATGTAAAAAGAACAGGTAAAATAGCATCTGTAAATGTAGGTGAAAAAATGCTTGGAAGAGTTGTTAATACTCTTGGTGAGCCTATCGATGGTAAGGGGCCTATTGAAGGTGAATTATTTGAGATGCCTATTGAGCGTAGAGCTCCTGGTGTTATATATAGGCAGCCCGTTAATGAGCCTCTTCAAACTGGTGTTAAGGCAATTGACTCAATGATTCCTGTTGGAAGAGGTCAAAGAGAATTAGTGATTGGTGATCGTCAAACTGGAAAAACTACTGTTTGTATTGATACTATTATTAATCAAAAAGAATTTTATGATAGGGGAGAGCCTGTTTATTGTATCTATGTTGCTATAGGGCAAAAAGGATCAACTATTGCTGGTATTGTAAACAAACTAGAAGAAGGTGGCGCTATGGCTTATACAGTGATTGTTGCAGCTAACGCATCTGATCCTGCTCCAATGCAGTTCTATGCGCCATTTACAGGAGCTGCTATAGGTGAATACTTTAGGGATACAGGCCGACCTGCATTGATTGTTTTTGATGACCTTTCTAAACAAGCTGTTGCTTATCGTGAAGTTTCATTATTATTAAGAAGACCTCCTGGTAGAGAAGCTTATCCTGGAGATGTTTTTTATCTTCATTCAAGACTTCTTGAAAGAGCTGCAAAAATCAATAATTCAGATGAAATTGCTTCTCAAATGAATGACCTTCCTGACTGTCTTAAGGACAAAGTTAAAGGTGGTGGATCATTAACTGCGCTTCCAATTATTGAAACACAGGCAGGTGATGTTTCTGCTTATATTCCAACCAATGTGATCTCTATTACTGATGGTCAGATTTTCTTAGAAGCGAACCTATTTAACTCTGGAGTGCGACCTGCTATTAATGTTGGTATATCAGTATCTAGAGTAGGTGGATCAGCTCAAATTAAATCTATGAAAAAAGTGGCTGGAACACTTAAGCTAGATCAGGCACAATATCGTGAATTAGAGGCTTTTGCAAAATTTGGTTCTGACCTTGATGCTGCAACAATGGCTGTCTTGGAAAAAGGAAAAAGAAATGTTGAGATCCTTAAACAAAACGAAGGTTCGCCTCTTTCTGTTGAAGAGCAAGTTGCTATCATCTATTGTGGTTCTACTGGTATTTTATCTGGTGTTCCTGTTGAAAAAATAAAAGAATTTGAAGAAGAATTCTTGAGCTACATGAAGAACAAGCATAAGAAAGAGCTAGAAGAATTAAAAGCAGGGAAACTTTCTACAGATATTACTAGAGTAATAAGACAGGTAGTAGAGGATCTTAGCCAAAAATATGAAAACTAATATTTAGCTAATTAATTTTATTGTATGGCTAATCTTAAAGAAATACGAACCAGAATTACTTCGGTAAACTCTACCATGCAGATCACCTCTGCCATGAAAATGGTATCTGCAGCTAAATTAAAACGAGCACAAAATGCTGTGGTTCAAATGCGTCCGTATGCTGAGAAATTGCAAGAAATATTAGCTAATGTTTCTTCATCAATTGATACTGCAGACAATGAATTCATTAAACCAAAAGAAGAAAAAAAGATTCTTATTGTTGCTCTGTCTTCTAATAGAGGTCTATGTGGAGGGTTCAATAACAACGTAATCAAGCAAGTAAAAAAAATAGCTGAGGAATCTAATTCTTCCATAGTTGAAGTTTTGCCTGTTGGTAAAAAAGCAACTGATGCTTTTAAAAAGAGTGAGCTTTTGGCTAAAAAAGGTACTCTTCCTGATAATCTTGAATTATTATGGGATAATCTTTCATTTGACAAAGTTTCACCATTTGCTGAGAACCTAATGGGTCAATTTATTGAAGGTTCTTATGATAAAATCATTATCGTATACAATTCATTTAAAAATGCAGGTGTCCAAATTTTGAAATCTGAACAATTTCTACCAGTAGTTAACAATGAATCCGATGAAGCTGAATCTAATTCTGTTGATTATATTTTTGAGCCATCTCAGGAAGATATCATTACTTCTCTTATTCCAAATTCATTGAAAACAACACTTTATAAAGCTATGCTAGATTCTTATGCTTCAGAACATGGTGCTAGGATGACAGCTATGCATAAAGCAACAGACAATGCATCGGAGATGATTAAAGAATTAAAGCTTACTTATAATAAAGCTCGTCAAGCAGCCATTACCAACGAAATACTTGAGATTGTAGGTGGTGCTGAGGCGCTAAGTAACTAATAATAAAAACAACAAATTCTGTAATCCCATTAGTTTAGGCTGATGGGATTTTTTATTTTTACTTACAATGAAGTTTTTCAATCTTAATTTAAGAGGTCGTATCTATGTTTCTATGCTAGCTCTTATACTGCTATCTTTATTTGTAATAGGGATTACTACCATTATTTTCTTTAATGAACAAAACAAAGAATACCATGAAAAAAGACTTCAAAGAAAAGAAAAAACAGTAATTACCTCTTTAAAAATTCTTTTTCAGGAACTTGATCTAAATGAAAAAATGGACTTTTTTCAAAAAGATTTTGATGATAAAATTCATGAGTTATCTGTCGTAAATAATATAGAGATCAATGTGTTTAATTTAGAAGGAGAAATTCTAATGTCTAGTAACTTTGAATATTCAGACACTACTTTTTATAAGACAAAAATTGCTGGGCCTATTTTAGATAAATTAAAGGCTAATGGGAAAAGACAAATCGAAAAAATTAATGCTAGTTATTTTAACACATATACCTATGTTAAAAATGAAAATACGAAAGAAAATATTGTTATCATTAACATCCCCTACAATACTGAATTATCCCCTGAAAAAAATGAATTATCACGTTTTCTAACTACTTTATTGGAAGTCTACATTTTGCTTTTAATTGGCGCTAGCATAATTGCTTACTTATTATCAAATTATATTACAAAATCATTGCGGGTAATTGCCGAAAAATTAAAATTAGTTAAGATAAATACTGTCAATGAATCTATTGAGTGGCAAGGAAATGATGAAATCGGTGCACTCATTAATGAGTACAATAATATGATCTCTCTGTTAGAAGAAAGTGCCTTGAAATTGGCTAAAAGTGAAAGAGAAAGTGCCTGGAGAGAAATGGCGAAACAAGTCGCTCATGAAATCAAAAACCCCTTAACTCCAATGCGCCTGAGCATACAACACCTTGAGAGATCCTTAGATCCAAATAGCCCTGCTTTTAAAAAGGATCTTGCCAATTTTTCAAAAAAATTAATCCAACAAATTGACACCTTAACAAGTATTGCAAATGAATTTTCAAGATTTGCTCAGATGCCAAAACTTCAAATGAACAAAGCTGACATTAAAGATATTATCAACACCACAATTGAATTATACAAGGATGTAAATCATCTTCAATTTAACTTTGATTATACTCAGTTAGAAGATGCATTTATTAATGGTGATAAAGAACAATTAATACGGGTTTTCAATAACTTAGTGAATAACGCAATACAAGCAATACCTGATGAAAAAAATGGAACTATAAATATTGTGCTAAAAAAAGTAACCTCTAATTACCTAATCACTATTGTTGACAATGGAAGCGGTATGTCTGATGAAATTAAAGGGAAAATTTTTGAACCTAACTTCACCACTAAATCAACAGGTGCTGGGCTTGGGCTTGCAATGGTTAAGCAAATAATAGATTCTCATCAAGGAAAAATTTCATTTATTTCAACTTTAGGAAAAGGAACCTCTTTTTTTATTGAATTTCCAATTTTAGAAAATGAAGCAACAAGTTGAAGGTTTGTTTTTAAGTGCTCAGAGTTACACTGAATCCTCTGTTATAATACAATTGTTTACTAGACAATATGGACGCCAATCCTTTTTTTTTAAAGGTGTAAAGAAAAAAAATCAGCCTTATATTTTTCAGCCATTTCATTTTATTGAGTTCAGCTCATATTTTAACCCCGATAAAACCTTAAACTCTGGGAATGCACCTGTATTAATACATCCATTTCATGAGATTACAAATGATGTAAGAAAAGTAAGTATTGCATTGTTTTTAACTGAAGTATTGCATTCACTTTTAAAAGAAGGCGTTTATTCGCCACTGCTTTATCCCTTTTTAGAAAAGTCAATTTCAGTTTTTGACAAGCAATCTTTTAATCCAAATTTTCACCTAGTATTTTTAGTCAACTTACTGTCTTTTTTAGGAATTGAACCTAAAAATAATTATTCAAAAGCAAATCAACTATTCAGCATTCATGACGCTCAATTTGTAAATGACACAAGCCACCAAATATGTGACAATAAAATATCTTCTGCCTTTTTTGATTTATTAGGCACGGAAATTGATGCTTCAGTCAATATATTAACTGATAAAGCGGTTAGAAATGAGCTAATTGAATTAATTTTTAATTATTTAGAAATTCACTTTCAATTTAATGCTAAAAACATCAATTCTCATATAGTTTTAAAATCCATATTCAATTGATCCATGCTTCATAAGATTCAATTATTATTGTTACTAATGCTTCCTTTTGCTGTTATTTTTAGTCAGCAGGTAAAGGTGGTTAACGAATATTATGAGCCCATTGAAAATGTAGCCATATACACTCCAACTAATTCTACCTCAACACAAACCAATTACAAAGGGGTTGCAGATCTTTCTCTTTTTAATGTTTCTGATACTCTTTATTTTTATGTCGAAGGCTATGAATTCTATTGGACAACAATAGATCAATTAATTATTAATGAGCTGTGGGTTTTTCTGGAACAGTCTAATAACTTATTGCCTTCATTTGAATTGAATACTTTAAGAAATAATAAAAACAAGCTTATTGATGAGAATCTTCATCAAGAAATTATAACTGAAGAAAAGCTAATAGAGCTTAATGCTCCTACTAGTGCAGACGCTCTTAAAGCATCCTCCGGAATAACCATTCAAAAAAGTCAACTAGGGGGAGGAAGTCCAATAATTAGAGGGTTTGAAGCTAACAGAGTATTATTAGTAATTGATGGCGTTCGTATGAATAACGCTATTTACAGAAATGGACATTTGCAGAATAGTATTACTTTGGATAACAACATTCTTAGTCAAATAGACATTCAATATGGCCCCGGATCTGTTATTTATGGAAGTGATGCTATAGGTGGAGTTGTTCATTTTCAGACCAAAGACCCCATATTATCTGATGACAGCGTAATTGTTAGTGGGTCTAGTCTATTTCGATACAACAATGCTAATAACGAAATGACTGCACACGCAGATGTTTCAATTGGTGGTAAAAACTTAGGGAGTCTAACCTCTATTACCTATAATCAATTTGATGACCTTAGAATGGGAAGCAATAGATTACATGGATATGAGCAATGGGGGCATATACCCTTTCAAGTTGCTAGTATTAATAATACTGATTCTCTATTGATCAACCCCGATTCCAATATACATATTGGTAGTGGATATCAGCAATATAGCTTACTACAAAAATTTATTTATCGACCTAGTGATAAGGTAACTTTAAAAGTTAATACACAATTAAGCTCATCTTCTAATATTCCCAGATATGACCGTTTAAATAATGTAGAAAACGGAATTCCTGAGTATAGCGAATGGCATTATGGTCCTCAAAACAGATTCTTATTTGCGCTGTCTGGTGAATTTAACAATTACAATAAGTTTTATGACCGAGCTTCTATAATTGCTTCTTATCAAAGAATTGATGAAGATCGCATAACAAGAACCTTTAAAAACGATCTTAGAAGTGTAAGAGAAGAAGACGTTCATGTTTATGCTTTAAATTTTGATTTCGTTAAAATAATTGACTCTACTAAACAATTATTTTATGGCAACGAGCTCACTTATAATACTGTCTGGAGTAATGCTTTTAAGGAGAACATAATCAATTCTGAAATTTCTAAAGAATCAACTCGTTATCCTGATAATGGAAGCAATATGCTAACTAGTGCTTTATATAGTAGCTTTAAATGGCAGATCAATAAATTTAATCTACAAACTGGCATTAGGTACAGCCATACAATATTAAATGCTAATTTTAGTGATACTACTTTTTTTCAATTTCCTTTTGATAAGATCACCAGTAATAATGGAGCTCTAAGTGGGAGTTTTCAATTGGCTTATAACCCTTCAAAAAAAACAAATCTAATACTAGACCTTAGCTCTGGATACAGAACTCCTAATATTGATGACTTTGGAAAGGTCTTTAAAAAAGATAATTATGTAGTTACTCCTAATAATCATATTAAATCTGAATATGCTTATAGTGGTGAGCTTGGTCTGGTAAAGGCATTCTATAAAAAAAACAAAACACCACATCAGAGGTTACTAACCTTCAGAGCTTCAGCATATGCTACCCTATTGGATAATGCCATTATTAGAGTAGATCATACTTTAAATGGAGAAGATTCTATATTATTTGATGGAATAATGTGTAAAGTAAGAACAAATGATAATGCTGAAAGAGCTCTTATCTATGGAGCTACAGGTACAGTTCAAGTTTATTTTTCAAAAGTATTATCTCTATCATCTTCTATAAATTATACACAAGGATATATTCTGGGTAATAATGAACCCTTTGGACACATCCCTCCTATTTTTGGAAGGTCAAGAATTCTTTTAGAAAAAAATAAATGGGATATTGAAATTTTCTCTGAATACAATGGCTGGAAAAAAATTGAAGATTATGCTTCTGGTAGTGTCGATAACCCAAATGAAGCCACTATAGATGGAACCCCCCCTTGGTATACATTAAATTTAAGACTTGGAATTGAACTTCATCCGCTTATTCAAATGCAAATTGCAGGCTATAATTTAATGGACACACACTACAAGGCCTTTGCTTCAGGAATCAGCGGTCCTGGGAGAAGCTTTATGATTTCTATAAGATCTGTTTTTTAAATTAATGAAAGGATTGGTGAAAAAATTAATCCAGCTTCATTCCTTTAGAATAATCCATAGGCATTACAGGAGTGTTTTTCTTTACTGAGAGCACAACAGTTGTTTGCATCTGCCCTATCTCTTCAATTAGTCCGAGTTTGCTAGAGACAATACGATCAAAGGCAGGAATATCTTTTACAACAATTCTGAGTTGATAATCAAAATTTCCTGTTAACTGTAAACACTCAACTATTTCATCAACTTCATCAATCTTTGTTAAAAAGTTTTTAACTGCTGCACTATTTTGACGTTGCATGGAAACCTGAACCAAAGCCATAAACCCTAGTCCAAGTTTTGAAGTATTAACTTTTGCATGATAACTTGATATAAACCCTTGCTTTTCCAGCTTTTGTACCCTTCCTAAAGTTGGAGCAGCAGACAATCCAATTTGTTTGCTTAATTCAATATTTGTGATCTTACTATTTTCCTGAAGAACTCTTAAGATCTTTAAGTCAATTATATCAAGTTTCATGTGAAATATATTATCAGCCCTAAGGTTGTTTAGAACAAATATAAACTATTTATGAAAAAAACAAAATTATGTTTTATTGTTTTAGGCTAAAAAGCAATGGTCTTGATGGAGAAGCGTCATTTTCGAGATTAGAAAATGATAGGTTTAATAAGTATAAATCATCTAGGACATTATTAGGGACATATATTAATTCTGTTATTGTTCTGCTAAGGTCAATCTCATTGTCGTAATTCCAAAATGCGCGATGGGCTAATAAACCACCTCCATCTTCTTCCTTGTCAATAGACGGCTGGTCAATTAATAAATGTTTTATGCCTGAGTCCCTTATATATTTAGCTGCATCAGGAAGTAAATAAGGCCAATTAGTATCGTTATGATCTCTGGATTTTTTGTCTATGGTATTAGGGGTTGTCCTTATGATAAGCGCCTCAACATTTGAGTTTATCTTTCCTTTGATCTCCTTCATGCTTATCTGAAAATCTCCTTTTTTTTCAAACTCAGAAACATCACTGTCTATTTGTATAGGCTCAATTGTTAATAGCTGAGCTAAAAAGTGATATTTTTTTAGCACTTGATTAACTGGGTGAATTTCCATAGATAAATGCCCCACACTTTCAGTGTGAGTACAATTACCATGAGGATTAAATAGTATGTTTCTAAAGTTAACATATCCTCCTTTTTGTACTGATCCTATGAATCTATCTGATATTACTGGAAAAATCTTAATTGGCGGAACATACCAAGCTAAGGGACTATTAATTTCTGCTGTGACTAGAGAGATGTCTATGGGTTTATTCAAGTCTGCATACCAGCATTCATGGTCTATGGTTACTTCAACTTTCATTAAGGCAAAATTATTAATTCTCTAGCTATATAGTCTGAAATAAAACGCATATTACCATCAACAAATAAATGGTCTTTATCAATGCGAATAAAATTCTTCTTTTTAAACTCCTCTAACTGTTTTAAAAATACATTCTTTTGCTGTTGATTCAAATAATTTAAAACTTTATTAACTGACACCCCGAATATTGTTCTTGTTCCTAATAGAATTAATTCGTTTGCAATGTCTATTTCTGATAAGATTTCTTTTGATGAATTTAACGCTCCGCTATTGATTGATTTTATATACTTGATATTATTTGATACATTCCATTTCCTTACTCTTTTACCATCAAATGAATGAGCGGATGGGCCTACTCCTAAATAAGGAGCTCGATCCCAATAGGCACTATTGTGCCTTGACCTAAATCCGTCCATTGAGAAATTAGATACTTCATATTGCTCGTAACCAGCATGATTTAAAGATTTAACTAATGCTTCGTATTCTAAATTACAAGCTTCTTGTTCTGGCATTACCTGTTTTTTTTCATTTACCCATTTATGTAGCGCTGTCTTTTCTTCTACAGTTAAATTATAGGCAGAAATGTGTGGAATATTTAATTCTAAAAGTTTCAATACTTCTTTATCCCAATTCCTATTCAATGATTTTGGAATTCCATAAATTATATCAGCACTAATATTTATAATCCCTGCGTCCTTTGCATTCTTGATGCAATTAATTGCCTGCTCAGCAGTATGAGAGCGATTCATCCAATTTAAAATGTGGTCTTGGAAAGACTGTATTCCGATACTCAACCTATTTATTCCTGACCTTGCAAACCCTTTAATTAAATCAATAGTAAGATCTTCTGGATTAGCTTCTAATGTAATCTCTGCATCTTTTGAAACCTCATAGTCATTTCGACATTGCTCGATCAGCTCTTTAATTTCATTTTCGCTAAGAATACTTGGAGTTCCTCCCCCAAAATAAATAGAACTTATGGGAGTTTCTAATTCTGTTTTTCTAATATGGATTTCCTCTTTAATACATTTTAATAACTCTTCTTTATAACCTAAAGAAGTGCTAAAATGAAAATCACAATAGTTGCAGGCCTTACGGCAAAAAGGGATATGGATATAAACACCTGCCAATTATTTTAATTCTTAATATATTTCAAAACTTGATCATCAGTTTCTTTCTCTTTAAGCTCTGTGATTAATTCAGCTATTTGATTTTGCTTAGATCTATAATAATTCAGTTTTTTTTCTAATGATAATACCTCACTTCCATCTTCTCTTAGTTTATCCATTTCATTGGTCACCTCTTGTGCTTTTTCATTATAAAGGTCTTTTATTCTAATAATCATTTGATATCCAGACAATTTTACATACCAGGAATAGCTGTTATTCACAACATCAACACAAATTGGAATGGAGGTTTCTATTTCTTCATCATTCTGTTGTAAAATAAATTTTAAATACTGTTGCATAAAACTGTATTTATTAAAGCCGTTTAATTCTTTAATCGTTGTTCTGAAATATTCATGCTCTGTAGCTTTTCCAATCTCTGCATAAATACTAGCAATAGTAATGTTGATTAAAACGTTCTCAATTTCTTCCATGCCTTTGGCTAACTCAAGACCTCTTTGAGGGTCCACTTTCTTTATCGACTTTAGCGCTTCACTAATAACACGGTAAGAAGAATCTTTCAATGCTTGTATGTAAACTTCGTTTAGCTCTTGTTGTTCTACATCAACAAGCAAAGAAATCTTTTGAATGGCTGTTGCTCGAACTTTTGGATGCGGGTCAGCTAATGCTAATTGTTTTAACTTTATAAATGCTTTTTTAGATTCTTCCTCGATAACACTGCTGAAGTTTTTCATGACCATTGTCTTGACATTCCAAAAATCATGCTCTAATGCTATTAAAAAAGCATTAATTATTTCTTCATTGTTATTCCCCTTAAGTTGATCAATGGCTTCTTTTTTATCTAACCAAAGAGGTGCGTTTTTTAATTGGTAGATCCATTGGTCTATGGGTTTATGCTCAGTTTTTTTTGAAAGCACTACTTTATTAGCATCAATATTTACTAATAAAGGAGGGTTTTCGAGTGAATAAATAACGGTGTCAAACCTATTTAAAATCACATGTTCTTTCCTGTCTATTCCCTCATTGGTATATATATCAATATAAATAGGCAGTTTAAACAAAGGCCATTTTTCTAAATTTTGCTTTTGTGTTACCATTATTTTTATCTCTTTTTTTTCTGGTGAATATTCTTGCTGGATATCTAAAACAGGATATCCCTTTGCAAAAAACCACTGATTAAAAAACCAATTCAAATCTTCCCCTGCAACATCTTCAAAAGACATTCTTAAGTCGTGAGCCTCTGTTGTGCTATAAGCATGTTTTATTAAATACCTTTTTAGGCCTTCGAAAAAAACAGCATCCCCTAAATAATCTCTGAGCATGTGTAAAATCCTTCCTCCTTTATTATAAGAATGACCATCAAACATATCTTCTTTATCTATATAATCAAACCTAATAAGGTCATAATGTCCACTCTGTTGTGCAGAAATAAAAAACCCTTCCATTTCATAAAAAGCATTCATGTCAGCTTCCATTCTGCCATGTTCTTTTTCATCCCATAAGTATTGACTATAATTAGCAAAAGACTCATTCAATGGTAAGTTTGACCAGCTTTCACATGTAACCATATCTCCGAACCAATGATGAAAAAGCTCATGTGCAATTATAGATTCATTTCCGCCATCGATAATCTCTCTTTTAGTTTGGTGCAAAAATTCTCCATGTATAGTAGCCGTAGTATTTTCCATAGCGCCAGATACGTAATCCCTTACAACAACCTGATGATATTTAACCCAAGGGTAATCAACCCCTAATAATTTCGAAAAATAATTGAGCATTTTAGGCGTTTTTCCAAAAATAGCCATAGCGTGTTCTTCATACTCTGGCTCCACATAATAATGTACATCCATCATCGATCCATCATTTTTTTTCCATACATCTTTTACAATTGAAAATTCACCAATTGCCATCATAAATAAGTAGGGTGAATGAGGCTGATCCATTTTCCAATAATCAGTTCTTGTGCCGTCTCCATTAAGTGAAGCATAAACAAGTTCTCCGTTTGATAATGTTTTAAACCTGTCCTCAACTGTTATGTATATTTCTTGAGTTGTTTTTTCAATAGGGTCATCAATCGTGGGAAACCATACAGAGTTAGCTTCTGTTTGTCCTTGTGTCCATATTTGCTGAGGCTTGTTAGGTTCTGAACCATCTGAATTAATAAAGTACAGTCCTTTAGCCATTGATATGGCTGAACTTCCCTTTTGTTTAACTTCTTCTGGACAAGCTGTGTATTTTATATAAACCTCATATTGCTCTTCTCTTGAGAACTTTCTAGGCAACTGAATTTGTAAATAATATTGGTCATAATCATACTCCAATATTTCACTTTCTAATTCATTAATCAATGAAACTTCCAAAATCTCCATGCTCTTAGCGTCTAGAACCAATTGATCAGTATTGTGAAAATAAGGCTTCACTTTTAACCATGCCTCCCCGTTCATTTTTTTCTGTTCCCAGTTAAAGTTTACTTTCAGCATTGTATGAACTATATCATTGCTTCTTTTTTCACTAGCTTGATAACTGGGTATTTCTTCCTGAATATTTACTATTTTCTGTGGCTCAATTTCTGTGTCAGAAGAAGCTACTATAGGTTTTTTATTAAATACAGAACATGAAAACAAAAGAAGTATAGGGGAAAAAATAATGAAGTAATTTGATTTGTTTCTCATTGAATAGCGTTTTAATTAGCAACAAAGATGAAAAATTGTTAGTAAAACAGAAGGTTAAAGATTTAATTTGTTTAATTATCTTCGCAAAAGAAATGAAAACAGCTTTTTCAAATAATCATAAAATCATTATTGATGAACTTCTTCTAGCTGACTATTCCGTTATCGGCAGGTCACATAATGAAATAACCTTATTAAAGGAGGGCGTGAAATATAATTGCAGAATTTTATACCATGATAAAAAAAACAACCACCTTCATTTAAAAATCAATGGAAACCCCATTAAAGTAACTATTAAAAAGGACATAGAACTCCTCCTTGAAAAAATCGGAATAGGTAACATAGATAATCAATCTATTAAAGAATTAAAAGCTCCTATGCCTGGCGTTGTATTAGACATAAAGGTTAAAGAAGGTGATTCCGTAAAAAAGGAAGACTCTCTTGTGATACTTGAAGCAATGAAAATGGAAAATGTGCTGACCTCTCCCATGGATGGGGTTGTTTCATCAATTGAAGTAAAGGAAAAAGAAACTGTCGAAAAAAACACACTCTTAATAAAATTTAAATAATGCCTAAGCAACTCTATTATTTTGTATTCATGTTCTGTCTTACAACTTCTTGTGCTAATAATAATGATACCTCTCAAGCACAAGATGAAGAGAAGAAAACTGATGAAAGCTCCTTTATCTATACTTATGACAACGCTTCAACTGAAGTAAAATGGACTGCATTCAAACACATGGCTAAAGTTCCAGTTGGAGGAAAATTTGAGGAATTTGAAATTACTGGTTTTAATCCCTCTGATAAGCTCTCGGATGCTGTTAAAAATGTTTCCTTTAGCATTAACCCTTCTTCAACAAACACACAAGATAAAGACAGAGACTTGAAGATTGTTGCTAATTTTTTTGGGAATATGTTGAATCCAACTGTTATATATGGGGAAATAAAAAACATAGAAGGTTCAGAAAATGGAAATGGAAATGTTTTGATTAGAATGAATGGTGTTGAAAAATTGATTCCTTTTGACTGGAAGGTGAATGAAAACAATCAATTTATTCTTACCACTAAACTAAATGTGCTGGACTGGAGTCTTGACCAAGCATTAGGAGTATTAAATACTGTCTGTTTAGAAAAACATACCGGAAAAGATAAAGTGAATAAATTATGGCCTGATGTTGAAGTAATTGTTTTTACAACATTAAAAAAAGAACAATCATCCTGATTTCAGGATCTTAGATACATATTTACCAATAACATCAAATTCTATATTAACTTTATTTCCTTCGATGATTTGTTTAAATGTTGTGTTCTCAAAAGTATAAGGTATTATCGCTACACTGAATTGATCTTTAATTGACTCGACAATTGTCAAGCTTACTCCGTTAATGCATACTGAGCCTTTGTTTACTGTTAATTTTTCTACTTGTTGATCTCCTTTAAAAGTGAATTTCCAGCTACCGTCCATTTCTTCTACTTTAACACAAATTGCTGTTGCGTCTACATGACCTTGTACTATGTGGCCGTCTAATCTACCCCCAAGCTGAGTGCATCTTTCTAAATTCACTAAAGTACCCGCATTCCAATCTACTAAATTTGTTTTTTCCAGGGTTTCTTTAATTGCTGTAACTGTATGGCTGTCTTCTAAAACATTAACAACTGTTAAGCAGATTCCTTCATGTGAAACACTCTGATCGACCTTTAATTCATTTGAAAAGTTAGATCGTATTGTGAAATGAACATTGGTTTTATCCCTTTGTACATTAATAACCTCTCCTATTGTTTCTATAATTCCTGTAAACATTTTTCTATTCTGCTATTCAAAAGAATTGTAATCTCTGAATAAATGTAAAAATCCTTGTATTGAAACGGGCACAATTCCAGAAAGCCTTATCGAATTTGCAATACAATAATAATAATAAACACCTGAAGGAACAGCTTCATTGTTTACCAAGCTATTCCCGTCCCATCTAAAATAAGGGTCTTTAGATTCAAAAACTAGCTGCCCCCATCTATTAAATATTTGAATATGAATACTTTCTATATAGTTAAATGGCTCGATTGCCATAAAAGAATCATTCTCTCCATCACCATTAGGAGAAAACACATTAGGTAGCCAATATTCAGGGCAATTATCAACACAAACAGTATCACTCAATATGCTTTCATTTCCATATTGAGCAGAGTCGGTGGCGGTAACAGCATAACAGCCCGCAACAGAATTCAATCCATTCCAATTATAGCTATGTATGAAACTCGTATCTGTGTTATCGTTGACGGTAGCAATAAGTTCTAAAGCTGATGTGTCTGTAGGGCCAAAATAGATACTATAAGACATCACGTCATCTGCACAGCTATTGTTCGGGTTAGTCCAGCTGATTAAGTTTTCCCCTTCTATACAATCTCCCTGAATAAAAATAGAGGGTGGGCATGGAGGAGTTAAGTCGACTGGAGTTGCGCATACTTTTTGAGACTTGTTTAAAATTGGATCTATAATACTAGAAGAACTATAATGACCACTGCTTTTTATATAATAACAATACTCAACTCCATTTACTAAACCAGTATCCAAGAATTCTTGTGTATTTACTATCGCAATACTAGAATAAGACCCATTGATGGAGCTAGCTCTAAATACTTCATAATTATCGTTGATCCAAGGCACCTGTTCATTCCATAGTAATTTTATTTCATTATCATTTGGGATAGTGTTCAAAAATATTGATCCCGCAGTGTTAGTTGCCCCTACTAAACTATCTGCAGTGTTATTGGTATAATATAATTCAATTCTATAATAATTAGCTTGTGTTTCAGTATCTACATTATTATGAATAAATACTGTATCAGAATTTTCAAGAAATATCGAAGAATTGGTAGTGCCAATCAATAATGTATCTGAACCTTGACTAATTCCATGATAAACCTTGTAATGATAAGGACCAGGGTATTGAAGCGTATCCAATTCAGTTGGCTTAGACCACATTATTGTATCTGAACCTGATGTTAGATCTGTATTAATTACAGACACATGCGTAATTACAGGAACTTCCTTTATCAACCGAGCACAAGAAGTGTCAGAAGGACAGCTTTCAACCTGTCCAAAGCTATATATAGCAGTAACTACATAGCAATAGTCTATCCCTAAAGTTAAGCTAGTGTTGTCATAATAAAAGGTTGTATTAGCGCCAATAACCTGATCAACATACGTAAAGCCATAATCCTCTAGATCAAATGGACTACAGCAATCCGGAAGTGTGAAATTAGGATTTAAGGTTCTATAGATCTTATAGCCATCGGCATTAGGGCAGGATGAGGGGTCCCAGCTTAAATTGACACCATTTCCAAAAGCATTTGCAGAAAGCCCTGTTACAACTGGTGGAATAACTCTAATTGAAAAAGATTCATAATCTGAAAAAACAGGATCTCCATCATCAGTTAATGCGATCATTACAGAATAAACTCCAGCTTTAATGTGAGAACAATTGGTCTGCCAAAGAAAAGTTCCATTTACTCCGCCTAAATTAGTTACATAAGAAAATTGAGCTGGTGATGAATTTACACTGAGCGGTAAACCAGATGCCACCATCTCCAAATCATCATTATTTACATCAATGCCTGTAATATTTAAATTTAGAGTAGCTCCTGCAACAATACAAGTGTCTGGAATTGGGTCAATCTCTGGAGGGTCATTTAAACAATTGGACTGCACTGTAAGCTGTATGTCCCTTATAACCGATCCAACTAAATTTCCATTTCTCCACTCAGAAACCTTTATTGTAAAATTAAACTCTCCTTGGACCATTGGATTATTCCAACAAACAGTCCCGTAAATAGGGTCAATTGTCATGTTCCCTCCACCAATATCATCTGGATACATATATATAGCTGGTATCGATAATGGGACTGCCTGAACTCCTAGTGGAGCTACTAACTCATAGGAAAGAGAGTCGTCATCTATGTCATACGCTAAAGGGTTGTAACAATAAGGCTTATTTACGCAGGCAATCTCTGGGCATGGACAATCGTCAAATTGTACTGAATTATTAGCTCCTGCTATTCCCTGTGTAGGGTCTATGATTAAATAGGTTTCTAAAGCAAAAACAATATCATCACTATTACCCCCTGATGGATAAACATTCAAAATGCCTGCATTTCTATTTGGGTCTTCCATCGTAATTCTATGTGTACCTGCAGAAGTAAAAGTGTGTATTCCCCTATAAATGTTTTTTTTATGATCAAATGGCATTGGGGTGTCTGAAATTCTTTGTAAGGTATCTGTTTGGGCATAGGGGGTTCCTAGATCAAAGTCTAAATACAACTCATCACGATCGGTTTGAGTGCTTGAGCCTACGTCTGTACAGGTAGTTATAGTAAATTCATATGTTAATCCTGAAATATGAACATAGGTAATCTCTCCTCCTCTATTGTGTGTGGCGAAAATATTATTTACCAACAACAATAATGAAAACAATATGCCTTGC
>Ga0114932_10001205_pt1 | contig 29880 bp, 24 predicted proteins | sample 2SBtaG_2_FD_87286 | JGI IMG/M metagenome (GOLD analysis project Ga0114932, IMG submission 87286) | Deep subsurface microbial communities from Kolumbo volcano to uncover new lineages of life (NeLLi) - 2SBTROV12_ACTIVE470 metaG | ecosystem: Environmental > Aquatic > Marine > Volcanic ...
CACGAGGCCTTGCTGCGCGAGTGGCCACGATTGAGGGGTTGGCTCGATGACGACCGAGACGGTCTTCGGGTCTTGCGGCATCTCACGGAGTCGTCCGTGGCGTGGGCTAGCCGCGGTCGGGATGGCGGTGACCTGTATCGAGGCGTCCGGCTCGAGCACGCTGCGTCGTTGGCCGCCGACGAGACCGGCCAGCTGACACCCCTGGAGACTGAATTCGTCGAATCCAGTCTTCGGCAGGCTGCGGCGGAGAGCCAACGGGAGGCTCGCTACGTCCGCCGGCTTAGGCGCGCCCTGGTCGGCGTCGCCTTCGTTGCACTCGTCGCGCTGCTTGCCGGTGTCGTCGCCGCTCTGGCCCAGCAGCGGGCTAACTCCGAGGCTCGGCGTGCCGAGGAGGAGGCGGCGGGCTCTTTGGCAAGCGAAGCAGTTGCCTCAGAGCAGGCCGAGATAGCGAGCCAGGCAGCCGAAGCGGCCGCGCTCAGCGAAGCCGAGGCTCGGCTGTCCGAGTCGGCCGCAGAGACACAGCGGATCGCAGCCTTGGCAGCCGCCTCCGCATCGGACGATCGTCAGATCGGCTTGCTCCTTGCGGTGGAGGCCTACCGACGGGAGCCTGGAGTTGCAACTCTTGGGGCGCTTCAGCAGGTGTTTGTCGATGCGCAAGAGTTTCTGGGCGCTCTCGGGCCCGAACGGCAGGCCCAGGGAGTTGCGTGGGCCGAGGACAACCGCGTTGTGACGTTTGGACCCGAGGGGGTCGCTGTGTACGACCCGGCAACGGGTCGGGAGATCGCCGCATCGGTGGGAGCCGTCGCGACCGTTTCGGATCAACGACCGGACGGACAGGTAGTGGTCACGGCAATGGCTGATGCGGCGGTTGGCACCGTCGCTGTCGTGAGAGTCTCTGATCCGACCACCGTTGAAGTCCTGGATACAGACCTGCAGCGCGACCGGGCGTTGATGCACCCCGGAATCGTGGATGCCGTCGCAGTCGGTCGGGATGGCTCGATCGCGACGATCGACGAGCACGGATCGATCCGGTTCTATGACCCTGGATCGAGCTCTCCTCGGTGGGGCTTCACTGGACACCCCGAGGTTCTGAGCGGCGAGCAGTCCCTTCCCGACAGGCTGACGATGAGTTTTCTGGTGGCGGGCCAGCCCGTGAGGGCTCGGCCGACCCGGTTGATGGTCGCGGAGTCACAGGTGGTCTCCGCCAGATCCAGAGACATCCGCTTTTGGGCACGGGAGGATGGCTCACTCATTCACGACGCGTCTGCCGGCTGGGCTTTCGGCGAACTGACCTTCGCCACCTACGCGCGGTCCATCGACATCGGACCGGGGCCGAATGAGTTCATGTGGACAGCCGAGAGCCGCGTGACGGTGACTGACGCGGCTGATGATGTCGAGGTCGCCGTGATTCGAGCGCCGGCAACCACGTTCAACTTCGGGCCTCCCAAGATCGTTGAGTCCAAGCTGCTGGGAGCGGATCGCGTGTGGACCCTGACGAATGACGGGCGACTTGTAGAGCAATCGCTCCCGGGCGGAGAAGTGCACCAGTCCATCGAGGTTGGGCTGAACGAGGTCGGGGGATTCAGCCTCAGCCCCGACGGGACCAAGGCTGCTGTCGCCGGCAAGGACGGTGTCGTCCTCGTTTCGTTGGTGAGCAATGGCCTCATTTCGAGTTCGATCGAGGTCGACCGGACCCAGCTCGTCTCTCTCGACGCATCTGGGACGTGGGCCGCTATAGAGAGTGGCGACATTCTCAGGCTCACGACGCAGCCGATCGTCCGGGTCGACGGGGAGGCGCTCGCCCTCCGAGACTCGCAGCTCGATCCCGGCCAGGCCGCGTTCGTCGCTCCTGGCATTCATCTGGTGAACAACCTGATCCGGGAGGGAGCGAAAATTCAGCTGGTCGATGCCGCTTCGTTGGACGTGCTCGCTGTGCTCGACAATCTTCAGGGCTGGACTGGGTTTGGGGGGACGAGGAGTGGCCGCTACTACGCAGTCGGCGAAGAAGGCACAGTCGGCCTGTATTCGGGGACGTCAGGCGAACGCCTCGCTGTCTACGACGAAGGGAGCGACACCATTGCGACACTCTCGTTCAACCATGACGAATCTCAGCTACTCGTCACCGCCCGTGACCGCAGCCCGGTGCTCCTATCGGTACCCGATCTCAACGAACTGGGGCGCCCGCTCGGAGCCGACACTTACTCCGTCGTCCAGTGGGCTGGTGATCACTCCACACTGCTCAGTGTCGGTTCGGACGGCAAGGTACGACTGCACGATCCGGACACGTTTGTGGTCGAGACCACCCTTGAAACGTCGCAGCTACCTCTCACGGTGACCTTCCCTCGCATCTTTCTCCCAGCTCCGGGCGTTGTGTTGACCAGCGTCGGTGGCGACCCGCAGCTCTTCGACCGGGCGACGGGAGATCCGCTGGGCGGTCGCTTCCCCAACGATGCGGGCGTTGCCTGGGGCGCCCGAGACGGGATCCCGATTCTCCTGACGGTGGTCGATGGCAGGCTGACCCGTTGGAGCCTCGAATTCGACCGCTGGATCGACATCGCATGTACTGCGGCGGGTCGCAACCTCACTCAGGCCGAGTGGGAGCGCCTCGGACCGCGGGACATGGACTACCGCGCCAGTTGCCCCCAGTGGCCGGGCGCGGCGTAGCAAGATGCCCAGCGAGAACATCGACATCACGAGGCTCGGGCGGAGATCCACAGTCCGTTGCTGCGATTCAGGGCCTGGTCTGCGACCTCACCGCCACACTCGGTCGACCGTGTGGCGCGTCTCAAGGGTGGTATGCGTGGCTCTCGCGGTGGTGAGCTCTTCGTGTGGACCGTCCTCCCAATCGTCCTCCCAACCGTCCTCCCAACCGTCCTCGCCGCTGGTCCCTGTAGCCACCACGCAGGTCGTGGACTCTCGAGCGATCGCGACGCCTCCAGCTGTCATCGCCGTAGCGACTGCCGTCGCCGGAAAAGACAGCACGGCGGTTCTGGCCTGGTTCTCGCCGGATGCCCGCATCTCCGGGCGGGGGTTGTCCGGGCGAAACCCTCGCGAGATCAACCACGGGCGAGGCTTGAGGCTCGACGTACCGGCAGAAGGGGAGCTGTTCCTGCGAGATCTCCAAGCAACGTTCGCCATGAACGGAGCGATTGGCGCAGAGTCGTGTGCCCTTGACGTCAAGGTCACCTGCGACGTCAGCCTCGACAACGATCTGTTCCGGCCAGCGAATGTCGACATGGCCATGCTTCTCACGGTTGCCATCAACGATGCTGGACTCCTCACCTTGTGGGATCTGAACGGGTTCTCCAACGATGCGGCTGAAGTCGCCTTCCGCTTCGGGCAGTGGCTGCGGATGCTGGACGACGAGTTGGCTTCACCGTGCGTCGAAGCCATGTTCGAGGGTGAGAGTTGCATTGAACTGCTGATTGCCGGCGTTGACGGTTTCTGGGAGGCCAACAGCGAACAGAACGCCGAACAAGTGGTGCGCGCCTTCGCGGTCGCGCTGGCGGCCGGGGATCTCGGGACCGCGAAGTCGCTGGTGGACTTCTACTTCCGTGCAGACGGCAGCATCCTCGGAGTTGAGGTCCCTGACTCGTCAGATGGCTCGCTGCGGAGAATCGCCGACGAACTAGATGGTCTCGGGGCCGTCGTATGCCCCACCAGCGTGATGGACGGGGGCCAACGGCTCCTCACTTGTCGAGTCGACGTTGTCACGGCTGAAGAGATCTACAGCGCTGAGCCAGCGATCCGGTTGATCGAGGGGCGCATTCTGGCGTGGGTCGAATGAGACCACTGGCTGACCAACGCGGCGAGCTGCGCAATCCTGCCGCCCGACCGCACTCGCTCACACGATGGAGTCGAGGCGGAGCTGCTCGAAGCGCTGGGCGGACACTCCCACCTCTTCGAGGACTTCCCTCGTGTGTTCTCCGAGAGCTGGAGCCGGCCGTCGGATCGACGTCGGTGTGCGACTGAACTTGGCGGCAGGGGCGGTGATCGGAGCTGAGGCGCCGTCGCTCAACTTCACGTTGATGAGCATCTCGCGCTCTTCGACATACGGCTCCCTGGCCAGGTCTGAGTACTCGTTGACGAGGGTCGCGGCGAGGCCGGCGCCTTCGAGCATCTCGACGAACTCGCCCGAGTCCTTCGACGCACACCACTCGACCATGAGCCCGTCGACGACCTCGCGGTTGGCGATTCGCTGGGTGTTGTCGGCGAAGCCCTCTGCGTCGCCGAGCTCGGGGCGGCCCATCAGCTCGCACATGCGGGCCCAGTGGCTGTTGAGGATCGCTCCCGTGTACACGTAGCGGCCGTCCGCGCATTCGTAGGCGTTGCCCGGCACGCAGAACTGAAGCGCCGACCCCCACGGCTCGAGTGGATGGTCGATGGCGCCGAGGGTGAGGTAGCCGTTGGACTGGAACAGCGCCGCGTCGAGCATCGAGATGTCGACGTGTTGACCTTCGCCCGTCGCATCGCGGTGACGCAGCGCAGCGAGGGCGCCGAGCGCGGCATGGACTCCTGCCAGGTCGTCGGCGAGCCAGGTCGGTGTTCGGGACGGGTTGCGATGATCGGGGTGGCCGTTGATCGCCATCATCCCCGACGCCGCTTGGACGATCGGGTCGTAGCCGACCCGCTCGGACCACGGCCCGTACTGCCCCCAGCCGCTGATCGACACGAAGACGATGTCGGGTTTGACCGCGCTCACCTGCTCATAGCCGACCCCCCATCGGGCGAGCGTGCCTGGCTTGAAGTTCTCGAGCACCACGTCGGCGGTGGCGGCGACTTCGAGGAAGAGTGAGCGGCCCTCGTCGGTACGCAGGTCGAGGGTGAGGCACCGCTTGTTCCGGTTGACGGTCTCGTGCACGAACGACAGCTCCGTGCCAGGGAGGAAGGGCTCCATCGTGCGGGAGATCTCGCCGTCGGGCTGCTCGACCTTGATCACGTCGGCACCCAGGTCGGCGAGGACGCAACCGGCCATCGGACCCGCCCACGTGGTGGTGCACTCCACGACGCGCAGCCCGTCGACCGGACCGGTCCGATCCACGCGCGCTCTGGCGAAGAACTGCTCTCGGTCCACGACGTCCCCCAACGTGTCGGCCCGGACCATCCTTGCCGACACACACCCGTCCATGCGGAGGTGTCGCGGTCAGGACTCCGGAGTCGAGCTCGCTGGCCCCGCGACAGCTGCACTGAGTTCGTCGGCGACTCGATCGTGAAACCATGCCAGCACCGGCTCGTACCTGCTGTAGATCAGCGAGTCGTTGGCCCCCGAGGTCAGGCCCCGCTGGGTGGACGAGGCCATCGCCATGTCCTCGCGTCCGGTGGCCACGATGTAGTCGAAGTTCTTGGCGAAGTAACCGATGGCCTTTTCCGACGTCACCGGCTCGGGCGTCAGCATCGTGAAGTGCCACAGGCATCGGTCCGCTCGAACCGGGTCAGGGACGATTCGATAAACGGCGGTGTGGTCTCCATGGAGGTTGACGGCCAGGTTCGGGAAGATGTCGTAGGACACCACGACGTGGGCGAGGACATCCCAGTCGGACTCGGGGGTGTCGGCCAGGGTCGCGACAGACTTCTTGGCGGCGGCCATTCGCCAGTGTTCGCCCATCTGATCGAAGTGCACGAGGTTGCGTTGCATGAGGTGGGCGAGCGTTGATTTGTGGGCGTACACCCCGTGGTAGAACTCGAGAAAGGTGTCGTACATCAGCTTCCAGTTGCACTCCACCTCCAAGATGGTGGACCGGAAGTGGTGATGGTCGGCGAGCTCGAGCCCTGCGAGTTCGAGCGCGAGCGGCTCGCCCAGGTGTTGTGCGACGTCAGAACCCGGTGGCTTGAGCCAGACGAAGCCGAGGGCCTCGCTCGCCGGGAGTTCGACCAGGCCCAGTTCGGCGGGGTCCACATCGGTGACGGCTTCGGCGTCGGGGATGACGTCGAGGGCGCCGGTGGTGTCGTATGTCCACGCGTGAAACGGACAGACGAGCTTGCGTCCGTGGCCGGACGGTTCCTGGCAGACGGCCACGCCGCGATGACGGCACGCGTTGACGAACGCTCGGGCGACGCCGTCCTCGCCGCGCACCACGAGAACCGGCAGATTCGGCAGGTCGAATGTGACCCAGTCGCCGGGGCTCGGTACCTGAGCCGTCATCGCAACCACGATGGGCTGTTCACGAAACAACACGCTGTGTTCAGTCCGCCACTGTTCTTCGTCGAGATAGGAAGCGACGGGATTGTGGCTGGATGAGTCCGCCACATAGGTGGTGCCGGTCTCGAGATAGCCGAGGAGCCTGCGCCCGAGAGTGATCGTGTCCGACCGGCGCATGGCTCAGGACGACCCGACGGCCGAACGAATCCTCGGGATGACCTCGTTGGCCATCCGTTCGAGCGACGCATTCATCACCGATGGCGCCAGCCCGGGCGGCCCACCCCAGGTGACGATGTCGGTCACGCCATGGTCGGTGATCAGCTCCGTCAACTCGGCGACGCAGTGGTCCACATCGCCCACCGTCCACACCAGCGGGTTGAGCGGCTGCGGCTCGCGGGGTCCGTCCGATTCTTTGCGCTTGGCGACCGCGTCCTTGTGGTCCGCGCTGGCTTTGATGATGTCGATGTAGACGTCACGTCGGACCTTCTCCGCGGCGGCGACCGGGGTCCACTCGCGCTCGACATCGTCGGTCACGAAGACGCCGCGAATGATGCCCACCCGCTTCTCCTCCGGGTCGCGGCCGGTGGCACGGAGCTCCTCCTGCCACGGGTCGAGGACCGCGCTGCGAGGACCCTGCGGCAGCAGGTGGGTGTCGTATCGCGCCGCACGCAGCGCTCCGGGCTTGCTCGTCGCGGCGATCCACAGCGGGGGACCACCCTCCTGAACCGGATCGGGGGTGACCCTGAGATCCGAGTACTGATAGCGCTTGCCGGCGAAGCTGAACGGCTCGCGACGCCATGCGAGCTGGAGGATCTCGATCGCCTCTTCGGTCAGCGACACCCGTCGACTCAGCGGGATTCCGAAGCCGGCGAACTCGTGTGTGGCGTAGCCCATGCCGGCGCCGAGCTCCATCCGACCGTTGGAGATGTTGTCGAGAATCGCCAAATCCTCGGCCAGCCGGACGGGGTCGCGAAACGGCATGAGGCAGATGTCGGTCGAGAACCGAATCTTGCTGGTGCGGGCAGCAGCCGCGGCGGCGACGGGAACGAAGTTGGGGAGGTAGCCGTCGGCGATGAAGTGGTGCTCGGTGAACCAGCACAGCTCGAGCCCGAGGTCTTCGGCGAGCTCGACTTGTTCGAAGGTCTCCGCGTAGACCTGCGGCATCGGGATCTCGCCGCCGGGTGGGCAGCGGAAGTCGTGCACGATGCCGAACCGCAGTGGAAGAGCCATCGCCAGACAGTAGGTCCGCGATGGACGATCCGCGGCTGGGAAGTCGCTCGCTTACTGGCTGCTGAGGCCCCGCGCGGTGTCGTCCTGGAGGAGGACGCCCTGCTGATGAAGGGTGTCGAGGTCGGGTGAGTCGTTTCCGAGCCAGTCGGTGATGGCCTCGTAGTTGTGCTCACCCTGGTGTGCCGCGGGACCCGCCACCGCTGCGCCGGCGTTGGAGAAGCGATACGGCGTGTTGGTCACTCGACGCTCGCCGCCACCGCGATCGTCCACGGTGGTGAGAACCTCGCGGGCCTCGACGGAGCCCTGCCGTTCGAAGACCTCGCGGTGGTTGAGGACCTCGCCCCACGCCAGGTTGAGTTCGTCGAGCCGGCTCATCAGGGTCTCGCGGTCGGGAAACGCGAGCAGCCAGGTTTCGATGGCTTCTCGTCGCACCCGAATCTTGGTGTCGAGGTCGGCATCTGGTGGGGTGGGGTCGTCGACGCCACCCTTGGTGTTGAGCACCCTCCACAGCCACTTCTCGTCGCCGGCCAGCATCACCGGACCGCCGGTTGCGTCGAGGATCAGTCCGGCACCGTCGAAGGGCTCGATGCCATCGATGGCTGTGCTCGCGTAGTCGTCTGTGAAGAACATCGCATTGATCATCGCCATGTCGATGTGTTGGCCGGAACCTGTTCGTTGGGCGTGACCCAACGCGGCGAGGAGCGCCACCGTGCCGTGGAGGCCGGTGACCGTGTCGGCGATCGACAGAGCGACTCCGGTCGGTCGCTCGGTCTTGTCGGTGTACTGCTGGCGTTCGAGCAGGCCGGTCTCGGCATGGACGATCGGCGCGTATGCAGCTCTGTCTCGTTCGGGCCCTTCCTGCCCGAAACCCGAGATGGACAGCATCACCAGTTGGGGGTTGGCCGCCGAGAGCTCGTCCCAACCCAGGCCGAGGCTCGACATGATTCCGGGCCGGAAGTTCTCCACGACCACGTCGGCTTGGGCCGCCATGGCCAACATGAGCTCCGCGGCCCCGTCCTTGCTCAGGTCGACGCACACCGAGCGCTTGCCCACGTTGTGCTGGGTGTACATGCCAGAGAGGCCGTTCACCTTGCGACCCATGACCCGCGACATGTCGCCCTCGGGTGGCTCGATCTTGACGACGTCGGCGCCCAGGTCGGCCAGCATCCGGGTGGAGAACGGGCCTGCGACGACTCGTGAGAAGTCGAGCACCTTGACACCGGCCAGCAAAAGGGGATCGTTCATGGGGCGGAGAGTGTGGGATTCGAACCCACGGAGGCCGGTTAGACCTCACACGCTTTCCAAGCGAGCCCATTCGTCCGCTCTGGCAACTCTCCGGAATCGTCGTCCCACGAGGCGGCCAGGCGATCTGCGGCACACGGCGGGCTCCGCTGAGAGCTGCTGCCTCCCGGCCCTGACTCGGTTCACGGGTCGCCGTTGCACAGGACCCGGCCGCCACGTCGGACGACGATCCGGGATCAGGATACAGGCCTCAGGGCCCAGGATCACACCGGTAGGATCGGCACTCGCATGGCCTTCCAGTCGCTCTATCGACGCTTCCGACCGCAACGTTTCGACGAGGTCATCGGTCAGGCTCACCTGGTCAACGCGCTGAAGAACGCGGTCGCCGACGATCGAGTGGGACACGCGTATCTGCTCAGCGGTCCGCGAGGAACCGGGAAGACCTCGACGGCCCGCATTCTCGCCAAGGCCCTCAACTGCGAGAACCTCGGCGCCGATGCCGAGCCCTGTGGCGAGTGCAACTCCTGCACATCCGTCGAGGCAGGCGCATCGATGGATCTCGTGGAGCTCGACGCGGCCTCCAACAACCGGGTCGAGAACGTGCGCGAGCTCACCGCCAATGCGGCGCTCGCGAGCCCGGGGCGGCGCAAGGTGTACCTGCTCGACGAGGTGCACATGCTCTCGACGGCCGCTTCCAACGCGCTGCTCAAGACCCTGGAAGAGCCGCCGGGCCACGTGGTGTTCATCTTGGCCACGACCGACCCCCAGAAGGTCCTCGCGACCATCCGGAGTCGCACCCAGCACGTCGAGCTCAGCTTGATCGGCGCCGACGAACTCGCCGCCCACGTCCGAAATGTCGCGCAGCGAGCGGAGCTGGACATCAGCGACGAGATCGTCGACTACGTGGTGGCTCGCGGTGCCGGTTCGGCCCGGGACACCCTGTCGGCCCTCGACCAGGTGGTCGCGGCAGGCGGCATCCCCGACGACCGAGTGTCTGTCGACGAGGTTCTCGAAGGCCTCGCATCTCGTGATGTGGCTGCGTGCCTGGCCGCCGTCGCGGCTGCCGTGGCTGCCGGAGTCGATGCCCGCGACCTGGCCGAACGAACCGCGCGGCGCCTTCGCGACATGTTTCTCATCGCCGCCGACGTCGATCCAGGCCAGCTCCCCGCCGGGGAGATCGAAGCGTTGCGGGAGCTCGCCGCATCCGTCGGACGTCCACTCAACGTCAGAGCCCTCGAACTGATCGGCAGCGCGCTCGTCGACATGCGCCAGGCTCCGGATCCGCGCCTGACCTTCGAGGTGGCCCTGGTCCGCCTCTTCGCCGATCAGCCAGTGAGCGGCGCAACCGCCGAACCCGCAACTTCGGATTCCTCGGAGCGTGCCGACCTCAGCGATGTTGTCCGCCGCCTCGAAGCACTCGAGCAGGCGTCGGAGCTCGACGGGCCATTGCAGCGCGCGCACGAACGGGCGATCGAACTGCCGGGGAGCGCGGAGATCGCGTCGGCCGTTGCGGCACTGCAACCAGAAGAATCCGCCGTCGAGGCGCCGGAGCCCGCCGAACCGCCCGAGCCGCCCGAGCCCGCCGAACCGCCGTCTCCTTCTGCGTCTGCGCCGTCGGGAGCGCAGGCCGCGCGCGCCGCATTGGCCGAGGCGCGGGGAGAAACACCGAAGCCCGGGCCCCCCGAGCCGCAAGCAGACGCGCCCGAGCCCGGTTCCATCCCGCCGCCACCCCCACCACCCGCGCCGCTGCGAGGCCCGAGCGCGGAGGTCATCACTACACCAGCGCCTCTCGCAGATCCGACGCCGCCACCGCCGATCGAGCCCCCGGCGCTCGCGCCCGAGCCCGAGTCCGCGCTCGTGGCCGAACCTGCTCCCGAAGCAGACGTGCCGGAGCCGGTCGGCCCCCCGTCGGCCGAAGCCGGTGATCTCTCCTTCTCCCTCGTCGAAGAACGATGGTCCGACGTGCTCGCTGTGCTGGCACCACGGGCCCGGGCTCGCTTTCAGGCCGCGCGGCTCCTTCGAACCGAAGGCCAGGTCGCCGTGCTCGAACTCCCCAACGAGGTGCACCGGGATCGGTGCGAGCAGCTGCGCGCCGAGGTCGAAGCTGCGATGGCCCGCGTGCTGGCCACCGAGGTCGGATTGCAGCTCGTCGCCGGCGGTGATGACGACTCCCCCGGATCGGCCGGCTTCGCCGATGCGACATCGGCGCCCAGGGACGACACGATCGATCTCGATCAGCTTCGGGATGCGCCTCCCGACGGTCGCAGCGGTGTCGACCGCATCACCGATGCGTTCCCTGGCGCGACGGTCGTCGACAACGATGGCAGCATGTGAGGCGGAGGCGAGATGACCGAACAGCCTGATCTGGGGGCCCTGCTCAAGCAGGCCCAGGACATGCAGGAGCAACTGCTCGCTGCTCAGTCGCAGGCCGCGGCTGTCGTGGTCGAGGGCGTGGCCGGCGGTGGGGTGGTCCGCGTCACCATGACCGCCGGCGGCGACGTGCGGGGCGTGTCGATCGACCCCGAGGTCGTGGATCCCGACGACATCGAGATGCTCCAGGACCTGGTCACTGCTGCGTTCCGTGATGCCCTTCAGAAGGGCGGCGAGGCTCAGGAGCAGGCGATGAACCTCGGCGGCGGTCTGGATCTCGGCTCTCTCGGCGATCTGCTCGGCTGAACGTGTACGACGGCCCGGTCCAGGACCTCATCGACGAACTCGGCCGAATGCCGGGCATCGGCCCCAAATCCGCGCAGCGGATCGCCTTTCACATCCTCAAGCTGTCGCGGGACGACGCGCTGCGGCTGGCCACCGCGATCTCCGAGGTGAAGGCGCGGGTCGGGTTCTGCGACCGCTGCTTCAACGTCTCGGAGGCGACGACCTGCACGCTGTGCTCGGATCCGCGCCGTCAGATCGGTTCGTTGTGTGTCGTCGAGGAGCCCCGCGACGTCATCGCGCTCGAGAAGGCCGGTTTCCGGGGCCGCTACCACGTGCTGCAAGGTGCGCTGAACCCGATGGAGGGAGTGGGTCCAGAACAGCTGCGCATTCGTGAGCTGCTGACTCGGATCGCCCACGAAGACATCGACGAACTGATTCTGTGCACCAACCCCAACATCGAGGGCGAGGCCACGGCCATGTATCTCGCCCGGCAGTTGTCGCCGTTAGGGTTGAAGGTCACCCGCATCGCTAGCGGTCTCCCGGTCGGCGGCGACCTCGAGTACGCCGACGAGCTGACGCTCGGCCGAGCCCTCGAAGGCCGCCGCGAACTCAGCGCGTGAGTGGGAGGGTGGATGCCGGAGTTGACGGCTGCAACCGACTCGTCGGCACGATGCGGGCGGTGAGTGTCCCGACTCCCCGATGGCCCCGGCAACTCCGGCATCCCTGAGCCGTAGCTCGTTGCGATCATGTTACGAAGATGTCGTAATGATGACAAGGGCAGATCGCCGATTCGCTGTCCTACCGCACCGCTACGGTGATGTCACGGCACTTCCCCTGCTGTTTCAGCCTCTTTCAGGCTCCGAAATCATCAGGAGTGTGTCCCATGTCCCCTCACTCGACGTCGTGTGACGACGAGATCGAGATCTTCCTCCCGCCTCCGCATCCGCCCGTCATGATCTCGGGCCCCGACGATGCGTGGATTCTCTGCGCTTCGCTGCGGGCGGATTCCGATGGGTTACTCGCGGTGCTCGTCGACGCCGATCAGCGGGTGCTCGCGGTCGCGGCAGCCGGAACCGACTTCGTGGCCCGGGCGCGCGACGACCCGGGTCCGCTCGTCGGGTTGATCGAGGTGTTCGATGTCGCGGCGCTCTATCTCGCGGTCGCGTCTGAGGAGGCCGAAGAACTCATCGGACACCTGGCGGCCGAACTCGTGCAAGCCCAAGTGTCCGTCGAATCGCTTCCACCGCTTCCCGATGCGGCGTGACGCCGCGCCGGTTCAGGCGACCTTGACGATGAGCGCGTCGCCCTGTCCACCGCCGCCGCACAGCGCGGCAGCGCCGAGACCACCACCGCGCCTGCGCAGCTCGTGGATGAGCGTGAGGGCGAGACGGTTGCCCGACATGCCGATGGGATGGCCTAGTGCCACGGCGCCGCCGTTGACGTTGACGATGTCGTCGGTGATGCCGAGGTCCTCGGTCGCTGCGATGCCCACCGCGGCGAACGCCTCGTTGAGCTCGAAGAGTGAGAGGTCCGAGACGTCGAGGTCGGTCTTGGACAAGGCCTTCTTGATGGCTCGCGACGGCTGGGTGAGCAGGCACGTGTCCGGGCCGGACACCATCCCGAACGCCATCACCTCGGCCATGTGATCCATTCCGAGTTCGGCCGCTTTGGCCTGGCTCATCATCACGACCGCCGAACCGCCATCGGAGATCTGCGAGGCATTGCCGGCTGTGACGGCGCCATCCTTGGCGAACGCGGCGCGCAGCGCTCCCAGGCTGTCCGCCGTGGTGCCGGGGCGTACCCCTTCGTCCGTGTCGATCATGATCGGATCGCCGCCCCGCTGCGGAACGGCGACCTGCACGATCTCGTCGTCGAACAGTCCGTCTTTCTGTGCGGTGGTCGCCCGCTCGTGCGAACGAGCCGAGAATTCGTCCATCGCGCTGCGCGGGATGCGAGCGGCCGCGGCGTCCCGTTCGGTGCCATCGCCCATGTGCCCGTCGTCGAACGCGCACCACAGGCCGTCGTGCACCATGGCGTCCACGACTTTGCTGTTGCCCATGCGCATCCCGTTGCGGCCATCGGGAAGGAGGTACGGCGCGTTGGTCATCGACTCCATGCCGCCGGCCACCACGATGTCGGCGTCTCCCTCTGCGATCATCTGATCCGCGAGGTAGATCGCGTTGAGTCCCGACAGGCAGACCTTGTTGATCGTGAGGGCGGGCACGTCCATCGGAATGCCTGCGTTGACGGCCGCCTGGCGGGCGGTGATCTGTCCCTGTCCAGCCTGCAACACCTGGCCCATCACGACGTGGTCGACGGCGTCGGCGGGCACCCCGGCCCGCTCGAGCGCAGCTTCGATGGCGAATCCGCCGAGCTGAGCCCCCGTGAAGGACGAAAGTCCCCCGTTGAACTTGCCGATCGGTGTACGGGCACCGCTGACGATGACTGATCCGGCCACGGTGGCCTCCTTCTGTGCGTCCCCGCGTCGAGTGTAGGTTTCTCTGGTCGGATCTGTCCCAACGACGGCGCGGGCCGACGTCTTCCCCCATCGCACCGAGCTGGTGCCCCGAACTTACCCAGGGGTAACTTTGTCCTCCATGCAACACATTCTCGAAGCCATCCAGGCCGACGCGTCCGGTGACGAGATCGCGGCGCTCCAGATTCCCGAGAGCTACCGGGCGGCCTACGTCCGACGCGAAGACGTCGGCATGTTCGAGGGGCGCGAGTCCTGGGAGAAGGATCCGCGCGAGTCGCTGATCATCGGTGACGTTGCCACCCCTCAGCTCGCTCCCGACGAGGTCTACCTCGCGGTGATGGCGAGCTCGATCAACTTCAACACGGTGTGGACATCCATCTTCGAGCCATTGCCCACTTTCGGGTTCCTGGACAGGCTCGGCCGCGAGAGCTCATGGGGAAAGCGCCACGATCTCGACTACCACGTGGTCGGCTCCGACGCGTCCGGCGTGGTGCTGCAGGTGGGCTCTGCGGTTCGGAACTGGCGGCCCGGCGACAGAGTGACGGTCCACTGCAACTACGTGGACGACCAGGATCCGGCCGCGCACGAAGACTCGATGCTCGCCTCCAACCAGCGGATCTGGGGCTTCGAGAGCAATTTCGGAGGTCTCGCCGACCTCAGCATCGTCAAGGCCAACCAGCTGATGCCCAAGCCGTCGCATCTGAGCTGGGAGGAGGCGGCGGTCAACGCGCTGTGTGCGGCCACCTCATACCGCATGCTCGTGGGCGACAACGCGGCCCGCATGAAGCAGGGCGACACCGTTCTCATCTGGGGAGCCAGCGGTGGTCTCGGCGGGTACGCCTGCCAGTTCGTTCTCAACGGTGGCGGCATCCCCGTGGGCGTCGTCAGCTCGTCGGACAAGGTCGAGCTGCTCAACGAGCTCGGCGTCGAACACGTCATCGACCGTCGCGAAGAGGGCTATCAGTTCTGGTCCGACCAGCACACGCAGGACGAGACCGAATGGCGGCGCCTGGGCAAGAAGGTCAGGGGCATGATCGGCGACGACCCCGACATCGTCTTCGAACACCCCGGCCGTTCGACCATGGGCGCGTCGGTCTTCGTCGCCAAACGCGGCGGCAAGGTCGTCACATGCGCGGCGACCTCGGGCTACATGATCGAGTACGACAACCGCCATCTCTGGATGAAACTGAAGCAGATCATCTCCAGCCACTTCGCCAACTACAGCGAAGCGTGGGAGATGAACCGTCTTCTCGACACCGGCGCCATTCACCCCATCTTGTCCAAGACGTTCACGCTGGACGACACCGCCGAAGCAGCCAACCAGGTGCACCACAACCTGCACGAGGGCAAACTCGGCATTCTCTGCCTCGCCCCCGGCGAGCGTCAGGGCATCACCGATCCCGAGAAGCGCGAGCGCATCGGGGAGGACAAGATCACCCTGTTCCAGCGGCACGCCGCATCCCTCGAGAACTGACCGATCCCCAGGAGACCCGATGATCCTCACCGAGATCGACCACATCGCCATCGCCGTTCACGACCTGGAGGCAGCGATCGCCTACTACGGCGAAGCCTTCGGGGCCGAAGTGCATCACCGCGAGATCGTCGACAGCGACGGCGTGGAGGAGGCGCTCGTCAAGGTCGCAGACAGCTACATCCAGCTGACTGCGGCGACCCGGCCCGATTCCCCGATCGCCAAGTATCTGGAGAAGCGCGGCGAGGGGCTGCACCATGTCGGCTACCGGGTCGACGACTGCCAGGCCGCGCTCGACGCGATGGTCGCGGCCGGTGCCACCGCGATCGACGCTGCGCCTCGCCCCGGTTCCCGCGGGACCACGGTGGCGTTCATGCACCCCAAGGGAAGCTTCGGAACGCTCATCGAGCTGGTTCAGGAGTAGGGCGTACCGCTCAACCGCGCCGAGGTCACACGCCCATCCAGGCGAGCACGACCTCGTCGACGTCGATGTCGTTCTTCTCCAGGCCGACCTCAACCGCCTCCACGTCGGCAGCGATCATCATCCAGGTATTGCCGATCTCGGTGAGCTCGTCCTCGAGTTCGATTTCGAGGTCGTAGATCGCATCGCCCGCTTCGGCCACTCGATTCTTGGCCGAACGAAGGCGTTCGTGTGCCTGGCTGGTTCGACTGCGCCGTCTCCCCGCTCCTCCGAGCCCGCGAGCGAGACGTCCTGCGAGCCCGCCGCGCTTGCCCCCGAGCAGCGCGCCGAGGAGCTTGCCCGCCCCAGACACCACCTCGTCGCGCTGGCGCGCCGCGGCGGTCTCCTCGATCTCGCGCATTCTGTCCTCGGCCTTGACGAGCGCGAGCTCGGCGCGATCGACGCGCGCCTCGTACTTGTCACGCAGCTTGGCCGACTCCTCGTCGGCCCTGTCGTCGGCAACCTGCTCACAGCGCGTCGTGAACTCGTCGCGGGTTTCGCCGGCCCGACTCGACAGCTTGAGCTGCTTGTTGGTGTACATCTCCACTGTCCGGTTGCGGTAGAGATGATCCTTGAGCGCCGAGCCGTAGCTCTTGAAGAACGTCTTGGTGTCCAGGCGTGCGTCGGTCAGCGCATAGATGGCGTCGTCCGGTCCGGTCGTCCTCAGGTCTCGGTCGTCGTAGTCCACGGCCACCGCTCGAGCTGGATCAGGGTCTGCAGAGATCGGGTGGAGGACGGCCTCCCACTCTTCGTCGGCGGTGAATCCCCCGGCGCGTGACTCGTCGAACCGCATGTGCACCCGCGCGACCAACGCAGGTTCGAAGCGGGTGGGGGAGGGCGTCGCACCGAGGGCCGCTGCCCATGGCGCCGCGGGGTCGACGAATCGCACCCGGGTGCCCTCTGCGACGGTCGGCATCACGTCGGTCTCGTCGTCGCCGAGCGATGCTTCGGGTGGAGGTGGCGGAGGTGCGGTCTCCCCAGCCGCGGCCGAGACACCGACCGCTGCGTCCGGTGTCGGAGCGTCGTCTGGCGTGAGCATCTCGATCTGGGCGCGGGTCAGCGGCCCGGCGAGATACGACATCGCCCATCGTGTCTGGAAGATCTGCGGCGCGGAGCCGCGGGTCTGGTGAAGCACGAAGGTCCGCTTGGGGAGGCCGCTGATCGTGTCACCGAGCTCGGCGATGTCGACGTCCCCCGAGGCTGCGGTCAGCCCGTCCATCAAGCGCAGCTTGTCCCGCTCGGTCTGCAGGCGGCCGATCATCCAGGTTCCGGTGTTCGACAGCGCCTTGTAGTCGAGGTCGACCGGGTTCTGGGTGGAGAGCAACATCCCGACGCCGAAGGCCCTGGCTTGCTTGAGCAGTGTGAGGAGGGGTGTCTTGGACGGCGGGTTGGCGGTGGGGGGAAGGAACCCGAACACCTCGTCCATGTACACGAGGAGGCGGAGATCGCCCGACCCCGGCTGCGATCGCATCCAGGTGATGAGCTTGCCCATCACCAGCGTGACGACGAACTGGCGCTCCTCGTCGGATAGGTGCCCGAGCGAGACCACGGCCGCCCGCGGGCGACCGTCTTCGGCGCGGGTCAACGCATCGATGTCGAGCGGAGGTCCGTCGATCCAGGTGGCGAACGAAGGACTCGCGATCACGCCGTTGAGACGCATGGCCAGCGCGGTGCGATCGTCGGCGGGAAAGAACTGGTCGATCTCGAAGACGCCGAGCTTGCGGATCGGTGGATGGAGGACCTGGCCCACGAGACCGGCGAGATCCAGATCGCGTCCGGCCGACCAGGAGTTCTCGACGAGGTTGGACAAGAGGATGTGTTCCCTGCTCGAGAGCGGATCGGCTTCGATGCCGACCAGCGAGAGCAGCGAGGTCACGAAGCCCTCGATCTCGTCTCGCATCACTTCCACGTCGCTCCCGTTCGGGGGAGCGTCGAGCGAACCGATCACGTTGAGAGGAATGCCCGCCGTCGAACCGGGGGTGTAGATCGTGACGTCGACGCCGTCGCGCAATCGACGAACACGCTCGCTGTCGATGTCCCAGCCGGCGAGCCCCTCTTTCCAGAAGTTCGCTGTGTTCGTCGCCAACTCCGCGGTCGTGATCCCTTGACGTCCGGCTTCCTCCGCCGATACCCACGGCTCGAAGTCGGCTCCCTCGAAGTCCGGGAAGAGCAGCTTGAGGTTCCCCATGTCGCCCTTGGGGTCGATGATCAGCGTGGGGATCCCCTGAAGAAGAGCCTCTTCGAGCACATCGATGCCGAGCCCCGTCTTGCCGGACCCCGTCATGCCGACGATGACGCCATGGGTCGTGAGGTGATCAGCCTCGTAGATCAGGGACTCACCGGTCCTCTCGCCGCCGTCGTCGCCCGAGTCGAGCAGCCCGCCCAGGTAGAACTCGCCTTCACCGATGTCGACCATGGGCACCATGATGGCGTCCATGATCGGCGACGACGACCCGAGCGAGACGCCGGCGAGCGCGAGTGAGGTGGGCGTGGGTCCCCACCCCGAGCCGTGGCCCGATGACCCGCGGTTGGACCCAGCCCTTCTCGCCGAGGGTGACCGGCGCAACGTGGTCGACGGCTATCGGTACTGGCGTCGTGAGGCGATTGTCGAGGATCTGGATGCTCGACGGCACCCGTTCCATGTCGCAGTCGAGAACTGGCAGCACGACCTCAACATCGGAACGGTCGTGCGCAACGCCAACGCGTTCCTCGCGGCGGCGGTCCACATCGTGGGCAAGCGAAAGTGGAACCGGCGTGGTGCGATGGTCACCGACCGCTACCAACACGTCGAGCACCATCCTGACGTCGAAGGGTTCGTCCAGGCGATGCGCAGCGCCCGCCTCGCGGTCGTCGGTGTCGACAACCTCCCCGGCGCTGTCCCGATCGAACGGGTCGAGCTCCCCAGACAGTGCGTTCTGGTGTTCGGCCAAGAGGGGCCGGGTCTGTCCGAGCCGGTCAGGGCCGCCGCCGACACCGTGATGTCCATCACCCAGTTCGGTTCGACGCGCTCCATCAACGCCGGTGTCGCGTCGGGGATCGCCATGCACACCTGGATTCGCCAACACGCCCTGTGAGGGCCGTCGCACTGCACCGCGAACCCTCATGGACTCGTAACACGATCCGGGCGTCGCCTTCCGAGATCCGGCGGTAGGGTCTGTCGAACCCTTCGGACCCCAGAGGGCCGAACGGTGTTCCCCACAAAAGGATGTGACATGACCTCAACGTTGAGGCGTCTGTTCGCATTGCTGCTGGCCCTCGGGCTCATCGCAGCAGCATGCGGCGACAGTGATTCCGATACCGACACCGGTGCCGGCGATGCTCCCGAAACCAGCGAAGCCGACGATGAGATGGCAGAAGACGAGCCGATGGCCGGTGACGGCATCAACGTCGGTCTCACCTACGACATCGGTGGCCGTGGCGACCAGTCGTTCAACGACTCGGCCGCGGCAGGCATCGACCGCGCCGAGAGCGAGCTCGGCATCAGCTCCACCGAAGCCGAACCCAACGCCGACGGCTCCAACCGGGCCGAGCTCCTCCAGACGCAGGCGGATGGATCGGGCCTCGTGATCGGCGTGGGCTTCCTCTTCGCCGGCGACGTCGCCGCCGTGGCTGCTGAGAACCCCGACGTCAACTTCGCCGTGGTCGACGACGCCATGCTCGACTTCGACAACGGAGGCGTGCCGCTCGGTGACAACATCGCTGGGCTCACCTTCGCGGAAGAGCAGGGCTCGTTCCTCGTGGGCGCCGCTGCGGCGCTCAAGAGCGAGACCGGCACCATCGGCTTCCTCGGCGGTGTGTCGGGCTTCGGTCTGATCGAGAAGTTCGAGGCGGGTTTCGAGGCCGGCGCCAAGGCGGTCAACCCCGACATCGAGATCATCAGCCAGTACATCACCGAGTTCCCGGACTTCGACGGGTTCAACGCCCCCGACCGTGGCAAGGAGATCTCCGCCGCCATGTTCGCCCAGGGCGCGGACATCGTGTACCACGCCGCTGGCGGCTCGGGCGCCGGCCTCTTCGAGGCGGCCTCTGAGGCCAGCGCCGGAGGCTCCAAGGTGTGGGGCATCGGCGTCGACTCGGATCAGTACAACACCGTCGACCCGGCGGTGCAGGAATTCGTGCTGACCTCGATGCTCAAGCGTGTCGACGTCGCGGTGTTCGAGATCACCGCTGCCCACGTCGATGGCTCGTTCGGTCCGGGTAACACCGTGTACGACCTCTCCGTCGACGGCGTTGGCTACTCCACGAGCGGTGGCTTCATCGACGACATCGTCGATCAGCTTGAGGCCTTCAAGGCTCAGATCATCTCCGGGGAGATCACGGTTCCGACCGTTCCCGAGGGCGGTTGATCCACACGCCCGACAGGTGAATCGATGTGAGAAGCGGGACCGGCAAGCCGGTCCCGCTTCTTGCTCTAGATTGCCCGACAGCACCAGCCGCGAAGGGGGGACATGGCTCCGGCGATCGAGCTCGTTGGTATCACCAAGCGATTCCCCGGAGTCGTGGCCAACGACGACGTCAACCTGACGGTCGAAGCCGGCGAGATCCACGCGATCTGCGGCGAGAACGGTGCTGGCAAGTCGACCCTTATGAAGATCCTGTACGGCATGCAGCCGGCGGACGAGGGAACGATGCGCGTCGGAGGGACGGAGGTCTCGTTCTCCTCGCCCACCGATGCGATCGACGCCGGTATCGGCATGGTGCACCAGCACTTCATGCTCGCCGACCAGTTGAGCGTGCTCGAGAACGTGATCCTCGGGGCAGAGCCCGTGCTCGCCGGCGGTCGAATCGACCGTCGTGCCGCACGTGCGCACCTCGAAGAGGTGGGCGCCGCTTATGGGTTGGCTGTCGATCCCGACGAGCTGATCGAGGACCTCGAGATCGGCGCTCGCCAACGGGTCGAGATCATCAAGGTGCTCTACCGGGGTGCCAGCATCCTGATCCTCGACGAGCCCACGGCCGTCCTCGTCCCGCAGGAGGTCGAGGAGCTCTTCCGCAATCTCCGAGAGCTGAAGGCCGCGGGTTCGACGATCATCTTCATCGACCACAAGCTGCAAGAGGTCCTCGAGATCGCCGATCGCATCACCGTGATCCGCCGAGGCCGCACCGTGGCCACCGTCGACGCCGGTTCGGTCACGGCTCAGGACCTCGCGGAGCTGATGGTGGGTTCGGAGCTTCCCAGCCCCGAATCGGGTGATACGGCCGCAACCGATGAGGTGCTGCTGTCCGTCGACGATCTCGTGGTGCTCGACGAGGACGAGCGGGAGGTGGTCAAGAACGTCTCGTTCGAGGTTTTCCGCGGTGAGGTGCTCGGTGTGGCCGGCATCGAGGGAAACGGGCAGTCCGAGCTGATCGACGCCATCATCGGCACGGTCTCTCCCCAGCAGGGAAGCGTCGACCTCGCAGGCAGCGACGTCACTCGCGCCTCTGTCAGGGCGCGCCGTGAGGCCGGTCTCGGCTACGTGCCAGAGGACCGTCATGAAGAAGGCCTCCTTCTCGACGCGCCGCTGTGGGAGAACGCTGCGCTCGGTCACCAGACAGAGGTTCCGTTCGCCCGCGGTGCATGGATCGACCGTGCCGGCTCTCGCCAACGGACCGAGGAGATCCGCGCCGACTTCGACGTCCGGTCACCGAACGTCGAGGTGAGCGCTCGCGCCCTCTCGGGTGGAAACCAACAGAAACTGATCATCGGTCGGGAGATGGCGGCCGAGCCACGCGTTCTCGTCGCCGCCCATCCGACGCGGGGCATCGACGTCGGCGCACAGGCCGATGTCTGGAATCAGATCCGCGCCGCCCGTGGTGAGGGTCTGGCCACGCTTCTCTTCTCGGCCGACCTCGAGGAGCTGATCGGTCTGTCCGATCGCATCGTGGTGATGTTCCACGGACGGCTGGTCGCCACCCTCGACCCCGCTGAGATCGATGCTCGCGTCCTCGGTAGCTACATGACGGGTGCCGCTCTCGAGGGAGGCGCCGACGATGCCTGAGGCTCTGCGTCGCATCGGGCTCGTACTCGCTGCCCCCGCGCTCGCGTTCGTGTTTGCCCTGGTGGTGGCCTCGCTGGTGCTCCAGATCTCGGGCAGCAACAGCATCGACACCTATCGCACCATGCTCGAGAACGGCAGCCGCCTCGAGACGATGGTCGACATGCTCAACCGGGCGACCCCGCTGTACATCGCGGGGATCGCTGCCGCGATCGGGTTCCGGATGAACCTGTTCAACATCGGCATCGAGGGCCAGTACTTCCTCGGCGCATACGCCGCGGCGATCGTCGGTGCCGAAGTGAGCCTCCCAGGGCCACTTCACGTGGCGTTGATCTGCGCGACGGCGATCGGCGTCAGCGCCGCATATGCCGGAATCGCCGCAGTCCTCAAGGTGTACCGCGGGGTCAACGAGGTCGTCGCGACGATCATGCTCAACTTCATCGCGATCGGCGGAATCATCGCGGCGACGTTCCCGCATGTGATCGACCGTTCGGGAAACAACGCCACCAACGCCGGTACCAAGCAGATCGACGAATCGGGCTGGATTCCTGATCTCAACGGTGTGGTCGAGATCTTCACCCGCGACATCGGGCGGGGCCGCCAGCTCACCGGTGTCCTGGTGATCGCGGTGCTCGTCGGTGTGCTCTTCTCGGTGTGGATCAACCGCACTCGCCTCGGCTACGACCTGCGCGCGAGTGGAATGAACCCCCTTGCAGCCCGCGCTGGTGGCGTGCCACCCGCCCGTATGGTGCTGTTCGCCATGATCGCTTCGGGGGCGGTCGCCGGGTTGATCGGCATGCCGGAGATCCTCAGCGACAACCACAGCTACGACCAGGGTTTCGTCGGTGGGCTCGGGTTCGGTGGGCTCGGCGTCGCCCTGCTGGGTCGCAACTCGGCCGGTGGCATCGCGTTCGCCGCGATTCTCTTCGGCTTCCTGGACAGTTCGTCTGCGGTGCTGCAGGTGAGTGGACAGGCCTCGCAGTCGATCGTGGTGATCATGCAGGCGACGATTCTTCTCGCCGCGGTGGTGGCCTACGAGGTCGTCAATCGCTACCGCCAGCGCGACGAGATTCAGCGCGCGGCGATGGCAGCGGAGGTCAGCGCATGACCGCTGTTTCGGATCCGCAGCCGTCCCCGACGCTGATCGAGCGCTACCAGGGTCTGCATGCATCCCTGCGTTGGATGCTCGTCGCCCTCATCGGCCTGTTCGTCGTGGTGGTGGTGCAATCGATCTCGGGCACAGAGCTCTTGACCGCTCCCACCACGACCCAGACCACCCTTCGCTGGTCCATCCCGCTCTTGCTCGCCGGGCTCGGTGGTTTGTACTCCGAGCGCGCCGGCATCGTGAACATCGGTCTCGAGGGGATGATGATCCTCGGCACCTGGTGCGGTGCCTGGGGCGCGATCCAGTGGGGACCGTGGGGCGGCCTTCTCGCCGGGATGATCGGAGGTGCGCTCGGTGGGCTGCTGCACGCCATCGCCACCATCCACTTCGGCGTCGACCAGATCGTGTCCGGCGTGGCGATCAACGTCCTCGGGCCAGGGCTCACGCGCTACCTGTCGGAGCGGGTGTTCGTCGGAATGGAAGGTGGTTCGCAGACCCAGTCGCCAGGCGTCGATGGGCTCGGCAACATCACGGTTCCGTTTCTCGCCGGCGGCCGGATCGGAGGGTGGCGATCGCCGGACATCCTCGGCTGGTTCGACAAGCAGGACTGGTTCTTCATCTCGGACCTGGCCGGTGTCGTCAAGGGTCCGATGATCAACGTCGCCTACTTCACGCTGATCGCTCTCGGACTTGCCGTTGGGAGCGCGTGGCTGCTGTGGCAGACCCGGCTCGGGCTGCGCCTGCGGTCGGCAGGCGAGAACCCGTATGCGGGCGAGAGCCTTGGCGTCAACATCTACAAGTACAAGTACATCGGCGTCGTTGTGTCCGGCGCGTTGGCGGGTCTGGCGGGCGCCTTCATCGTGATGGAGCTCACCGGGATCTATCGCGGCGGTCAGACGCAGGGTCGGGGCTTCATCGCTCTCGCCGCGCTGATCTTCGGCAACTATCGGGTGATCGGCATCGTCATCGGCGCCACCCTCTTCGCCTACCCGCTCGGGATCTCGTTCGCCGACTTCGACGGGAGCGCGACGCGGGCGCTGCTGCTCGTGATCGCACTCGCGATGGGGGTCGTCGCCACCGCGGCGATCCGACGTGAACGCAGGGTCGACGCGTCCATCGCCGGTGGGATCGGGCTCATCGTCTTCGTCTGGTACTTACTCAGCGACTCCGCGCCCGACTGGCTGCCCAACACGATGCCCTACGCGTTCGTGCTTCTCGTCTTGATCTTCAACGTGCAGAAGCTCCGAACGCCCAAGTTCGACGGCATTCCCTACCGCCGCGGCGATCACTGAGGTGGCCGTCGATCGACCGCAGCTGGTCATGGTCGTCGACACGGGGACCGACGATGCCGGCGCGCTGATCTGGGCTGCGACGGATCCTCGAGTGGACCTCGTTGCGGTCGTGGCCGACTGGGGCAATGTCGGTGTCGAGCGAGCAACCCGCAACACGTTGGCCGTGCTGCGCGCCGCGGGGGCGAACGACGTCCCCGTGTACAGCGGGGCGGGGAAGGGATCGTCTGGGCCGTCCCCGGCACGCTTCGACGCCAGCGTCGTGATGGGGGAGGACGGTCTCAACGGGGTGGTACTCCCGGACGGAGAACAGTCGGCCCAGGGCGAGCCGGGCCATGAGGCCCTCGTCCGCCTGGCGAGCGAGAGGCCGGGCGAGCTCACCCTGGTTCCCGTGAGCCCGTTCACACCCGTGGCGGCTGCGCTCCAACTGGACCCGCAGCTGCCGTCGCGCCTGTTCGACATCGTGGTCATGGGTGGCGCCATCGCCACGGCGGGAAATCTCACGCCGGGCGGCGAGGCCAACGTGGCCAACGACCCGGACGCGGCGGCCGCGATGGTCGAGGCCTTCGGTGTCCCCGGTGTGTTGTCGAGTGGTCGCACGCCGCGCATGGTCCCCCTCGATGCAACACACGATGCGACCATCTCCCTCGCAGAGGTCGAGCTCGCTGGGGCCTCCTCGATCTCGGGGGCTGCCGCGCTCGAGGCGATCTGGCGAGCCTCGTTCGAGTTCAGCGCCCTCGAGGGCGGCGACGGGCTACCGATCCACGACCTGCTCGCGGCGCTCGTGATCGTGGAGCCCGACATCTGTGAGTGGCACACGCTCCCACTCGAGGTCGACTGCGCCGGCGGGCCCGCGTGGGGCATGACGGTCGGCGATCAGCGCATGGCCTTGGTGGAGAACTCCCCGTGGCCTGACGAGGAGAAGGAGCGCCTCGCCGAGCTGATCGGCTTCGCTTCCTCCCGCTGGGACGTCGCGATGTCCGCCGACGTGGACCGATTCAGGGCCGCCCTTCGATCCTGGCTGACCAGCTAGCCACAGGTTTAGGTTCCAGGAGCGCTCCTGGAACCTAAAAGCCTCGGAAGGGCAGGCTGTCGGGGCGCTGGAGCCAGTTGTGGTGCGACCACTCGGCCGCCGCTTCGATCACGTGGAGCGTGTAGGCGTGACGGCTGCGGTCGCTGCGGTTCGTGTCGCTCCAGTGCGAGAGCATCCCATCGATGACCACCACCGCCCCGGTGTCGACTTCGAGCGGAATCAAGCTCTCGCCGGGCGCACCTTCACCCCAGATGCTCATCCGGGTGCCACCGTCGTCGGTGCGCTCGAAGCGCCGCCACTGCTCGCCCCGGTGGCTTCCAGGTTGGGCCCAGAGGCACCCGTTGGTCGTATCCGCGGGTTCGAGCGCGATCCAGAAGCCGAGCGTCCGCATGGGTGTGGTCCACAGGAACGCGTGGTCGTTGTGCAGCACGACCTCGCCACCGATGTGCGGCTGCTTGAAGATGTACATGCTCTGAATGAGCAGCGGGTCGGCGTACCCGACGTCGTGGGTGACGTCGGCGAGGCCGGTTCGTCGGCAGAAACGGTCGTGCACGTCGTCGAGGTCGTGCATCGCGTGACCGAACTTGTTGACGGCGAGTTCCTTCTCACGTACCAGCCGCCCGTCGGCGTCGAGGGCGTCCGCCTCCCAGAAGAAGCTCATTCCCGCGCCGGAGTCGAGGAAGTAGCGATCCCGCACGTGCGAGTCCTTCTCGTTTGTTGAGAAGGCGGCCATGATCTGGTCCGCTTCGACGGCATCGAGCTGCTCGGCTGTGCGTGTACGGACCGCATCGCACTCGGCGGGGTCGATGAGATCGGGGAGGACCAAGAACCCGTCGCGCTCGAATTCGGCGACCTGTTCCGCGCTCAGCATGGGTGCACGCTATCCCCAGGCAAGCTCGGCAACCTCCGGGTTCGATGTACCGGCTGGCATCGTCGATCCGGGCGAGGAGTTCGCCCGCTGTCTCGAGTTCTCCCACCTTGGTGGTGACGAGGCCCAGCACGACGGTCGTTCCCTTTGGCACGAAGCGCAGGGGCTCGAACCCTCCTGCCCGCTCGGTGTCGTACTCCAGGAGAAGGCGGTCGAAGTTCAGGCTGTCGAGCACCGCTTCGGCGATTCCGTCGTAGTGCCCCTCCCGGTGCCACATGCTTGCCCGGTTGCCTCGGCAGATGTGGAGGCCGAACACGGCCCGGCCTTCGAGCCCGGCGATCGCACCGTTGCTGGCCCTGATCGCCGCCATCAGGTTCTCCAGGGGGTCCTGGCCCCGCGCCTGCATGTGCTGCAGGCTCTCCGGGTCGACGTAGCCGGTGTAGCTGGGTTCGTCGAGCTGCACATACGGGCAGCCGGCCTCGACGAGTCCGCCCACGATCTCTCGATGAACTGCGACGACGTCGTCGAGAAACTCCTGGCGCGTCTCGTAGTGCGGAGCCGACTCCTCGATGTGGCACATCTGCGCCACGCGGTCGGGCCCCATCACCATTGCCTTGGTCGGCCTCTCGGTCTGCGCCGACGCGAACGACCACTCGTGGAGGGGGAGGCTGTCGACGAGGCGGAGCTTCCCGGTGGCGGGTGCGGTACTCCCCATCGCTCAGGATCGGCAGCCCGTGCGCCTCCTGTTCGGCGATCACCGTCGCGACGGCGCTGTCTTGTCGTCGGCGAAGCTCGTCGGCGCTGAGGTCACCTCGCCCGTGTGCCAGGAAGGACTCGATGAGGGCGTGTGGGCGCAGAAGGCTGCCCACCTGGTCGACGCGGGATCCTCGAATCGCGTCGAGGTCGGTCACGCCTCCTGGTCCTCGAACGTCTGGTCGATTCGCTCGAAGCGCTTGCGGATGAAGCCTCTGCTCTCCTCGTGCGGGAGGACGTAGAGGCGGTTGGCGAGCATCGCGTCGACCGTCATCTGCGCCACGTCTTCGACCGCGAGCACCGAACCGCTCAGGTCGGCGTTGTCCTCGCCCTGGTCCTCGACGCCGGGCGACGCCTCGGGACCGCCCAGTTCGTCTGGCCGGTTGCGCTCCGAACTGCCGATGTTCGTCTCGACCCGCATCGGGCAGAGGACCGTCGATCCGATCTGATGTTCCCGGAGCTCACGACGCAGGACCTCGGCCATCGCCACCACGCCGTACTTCGCGACGCAGTACGGGCCGAGACCGACGTTGGGGACCAGCCCCGCGAAGGATGCCGTGAAGAGCAGGTGCCCGCCCTCGCCTTGGTCGATCATGCGTGGGAGAAACGCCTCCACGCCGTGGATCGGGCCCCACAGATCGACGTCGATCGTCCACTTCCAGTCGTCGTGGGTCATCTCGGTGACCGGCCCGTCGACCGCGATGCCCGCGTTGTTGAACACGATGTGCGCGCTGCCCATCGTCGCGAATGTCTCGTCGGCCATGGCCTGCACCGAATCGAAGTCGGACACGTCGCACACGACCGAGGATGTGTGTCCCGGTGGACGATCCGGTGAACGCGGCCCGGCTGGGATGGGAAGACGTCGATGTCGGTCGACGCTTGCGGCTTGTGGCTGACGTTTGCTCCCTCGGTGGTGAAGAGCGGTCCGGGCTCGTCGCGCTCATCGACGCTGCCTTTGTGCGGGGAAGTTTGTTTCTGCGGCGCAGGGTCGCTGCAGGCGACCCCGGCTTCGTGCAGATGTGGAACGCAATGGGTGGCGAAAGGCGCTTCGACCGCCGGCGGGAATGGTGGGCCGACGCTCGACCGGTTGTGGAGCAGAGGATGCGGTGAGCCGGCGTCAGACCTGCTGGGCCTGGGCCGCGGTCTCGAGATCGGCGAGGAAGCCCCCAAACCCCCGCTTCAGCTGTGGCTTGAGGAAGGCCGCCACCACGCCTGAGAGCGGTCCGCCGTTGGGCGTGAAGTCGTAGCTGAGAGTCATCGGTGTGGTCTCGGCGGCCTCGCCGAGGCTGAAGGTGACCTCGCCCCGCTTGATCGGAATCCGTTTGGCCTCATCGATCGAGACCTTCATCTCCTTCTGCGGGGCCCAACCGGTGATGGTCTCCTCCAGCGCACCCACCGGGGAGATGTCGCAGTGACGTGTGGCGCCGACGCCCTCGATGGCTTCACTCGTGGCGTGGGACGCCTTCACGCCGCTGTTCCACTGCGAGATGTTCGGGAAGTCGGCGAGGACGGCCCAGACCTGGGCGGGCGTGGCGGCGATGTCGCGCTTCACGGTGACGTTGGGCATGGAGGCTCCTCGCTTCGGGTGCGCGGAGCGTACTGGGGTTGCCGGAACACGCGGCGCCCGATGGTCCGCCTGCGGACGTTGTGCGCCGGTGGGACTGCACGAGGTGCCTGGCACCTAACGTTACGATTCGTAACACGAAGTGCCAGGAAACTCAGCGGATAGGCGACTCCGGAACGTCGAACTCGCTGAGTTTCTAGGGGCTGCGCTCTAAGCCTGGATCCACCCTATCCGCGCAGCCCCCAGGCACCTACGTGGGTCACACCACGCGGTCGGAGCCGCCGTCGATCGGGACCTGCGCACCTGTCACCGCTCGGTAGCTCGGGCCGCACATGTCGGCGACGAGGCGGGCGACATCGGCCGAGGTGATCTCGCGACCGAGGAGATTGCGGGTCCTGTACTCCTCCGCGGACAGCCCGTACGCAGCCGCCCGCTCGGCGATCAGCTGCTCGCTCCACAGGCCGGTGTCGAAGATCCCGTCGGGATGGACCGTGTTGACCGTGACGCCGTCGGCCGCCCATTCGAGAGCAGCCACTCTGGCGAGCTGGGTGACGGCGGCCTTGGAGGCCGAGTACGCCGCCGCGCCGCGGCCGGGGGCTGGGACGTTCTTCGACCCCACGATCACCACCCGGCCGCCGCGATGTGCGAGGGCCAGGTAGGGCTGAACAGCCGAGAGGGTGATAGCGACCCCGTCGAGGTTCACGCGCAGCGTGCGCGCCCACTCGTCGGGATCGAGCCCGGCCAAGGGTGCGCTCGCGCCGAAGATGCCGGCTGCCGCCACGAAGAGGTCGATGCCGCCGAAGCGCTCGACACCGGTCGCGACAGCGTCGGCCACCGCGCCCGGTTGGGTCACGTCGGCCGTGATGCCGCGGTAGGCCGCGCTGTCGAACGTGGCCACAACGCCCTCGTCGATGTCCAGTCCGATGACAGCCGCGCCCCGCGCGAGGAGTTCGGACGAGCACGCACGACCGATTCCCGACGCTGCTCCGGTGATGAGGGCGACCTCGCCTGTGAGAGGAGGCGGCGCTCCCGCCAGCTTCAGCTTCGCCTGCTCGAGTTCCCAGTACTCCACCTCGAACAGATCGCGTTCGGAGAGCGCGACGAAGCCGCCGAGTCCGTCTGCGGCCTCGATCACATCGATGGTGTGGTGGTAGATGTCAGCTGCGATCTGCGCGTCAGCGGCGCGCGGTCCCGTGGTGAGCATCCCGGCGGCAGGGTCGAGGATCACCCGGGGTGCCGGGTCGAGCATTTTCAGATCATCGTCGGCTGCGCGCCGCTCGAAGTAGTCGCGGTAATCGTCGGCGTAGCCGGCGACGTCAGAGCCGACCAGCGGGATGCGCTTGGTTCGGATCACATGGTCGGGTGTCGCACAGCCCTGTTGGCTGATGGTCGCCAGGTCGTCGCGGGCAACGAAGCGTGCGACCCGCTCATCGGTGTGGCGCGTCATCACCATCGGACGTCCAGCACACTCGCAGACACCGGCGCGGAGCCGCGCCAATTCGAGCGGATCGATCGCATCGAGGTTGCGCGCCGCGGGCCGTGGCAGCGCGCGGGCGTCGAGGTACTCCTCTGCCCGGGTGATGACCTCCACCATCCGCTCGTACGCGACCCGGGTGG
>Ga0114932_10001210_pt1 | contig 29692 bp, 23 predicted proteins | sample 2SBtaG_2_FD_87286 | JGI IMG/M metagenome (GOLD analysis project Ga0114932, IMG submission 87286) | Deep subsurface microbial communities from Kolumbo volcano to uncover new lineages of life (NeLLi) - 2SBTROV12_ACTIVE470 metaG | ecosystem: Environmental > Aquatic > Marine > Volcanic ...
ACCGGGGTGGTGCTCCAGCACCGCTGGGACAACCACCGCTACCCCACGCTCGCGCCGAACGCCGTGCGAAAGGCGCTGGGGGCCTTCGCACAGGTCCGCTACGCGAACACCCTTCCGGGCATCCCCGCACGCTTCCAGGACGTGGACATCGCCGTGGTGCGAGAGATCACCGAAGACGTCTACGCCGGCTTCGAGCACTCGCCGGCGCCCGGCGTGTACGAGCTCGTCAAGCTCACCACCGAAGAAGCCTGCGAGCGCGTGGCGCACTTCGCCTTCCAGGAGGCCCGCCGCTGGGGCCGGAAGACCGTCACGGTGGTGCACAAGTCCAACATCATGAAGAAGTCCGACGGGCTCTTCCTGCGCACGGCCCAGGCGGTGGCCGAGGACTACTCCGACATCGCGTGCGACGAGGTCATCGTCGACGCGCTCTGCATGCGGCTCGTGCGCAACCCCCACCAGTTCGACGTGCTGTTGTGCGGCAACCTGTTCGGCGACATCGTGGCCGACCTGGTCGCCGGGCTGGCCGGTGGCATCTGCATGGGTGGCGGCACGAGCTGGGGCGACTCGGCCGTGATCTTCGAGAACCCGCACGGCAAGGCCCCCGCCATCGTGGGCACCGGCACGGCCAACCCGATCCCGATGATCATCCCGGCCATCAACATGCTCCACCACCTCGGCGAGAAGGACGCGGCGGACCGCGTGGCGGCCGCCCTGAAGGCGGCTCTTGCGGACGGACTCCGGACCTGCGACCTGGGCGGCACGGCCGGCTGCTCGGGGGTGCGGGAGGCCGTGAGGGCCCGCCTCTGATCGCTAGCGCGACACCTCGACCCACCAGTCGCCGGGCGTTCCGTCGTAGCCGACCACCGAGATGTAGTAGTACACGCCGGCGTTGAGCGAGACCTCGACCCTCTCCGGCTGCGCGAGCTGATCGTCGGGCTGGGCGATGAGCTGGACCTCGTTCGCCCGGTACACGTACAGGTCGTAGTCCGAGTTCGAAGGCGACCAGTCGAGCTCGAGCTCGAAGCGGTCGGAGGTCGGGACCTGGAAGCGCACGAAGTCGTAGTCGCCGGTGTAGGCGAAGTCCTCGTCGTGCCCCACCGTCTCCAGCTCGCCGCGGAAGGTGGCGGGCAGGCACACCACGCCCACGTCGGTGTAGCTCTCCGCACCGTCGCCCTCGACGTCGACGTAGCTGCAGGGGTCGGGGGCGGTGTCGGTGTCGGTGTCCGTGTCGGCGTCAGTGTCGGCGTCGGTGTCGGTGTCCGCCTCGACCGCGGTGTCGGGGGCCTGCGAGTCGGCGGTCACACCGGTCTCGAGCACGGGCTTGCAGCCACTGAGCAGGAGCGAGGAGAGCAGGCACCAGACGCGCATCGCGCAAGGTTAGCAGCGTGGTCTGGGACCGGCGAGGGCGGCATGAGCGAGCGGGTGGTGGTGGTCGGCGGCGGCATCGTCGGGCTCTCGGTCGCGTGGGCCTTGCAACGGCGCGGGCGGGACGTGGTGGTGCTGGAGCGCGGGCGCTGTGGCGACGGCGCCTCGGGGGCCGCGGCGGGCATGATCGGCGCGCTGGCCGAGCTGCAGGGCCCCGGTGTGCCGGACCCGCTGATGGTGGCCTCGAGGGCGATGTGGCCTCGCTTTGCGCGCGCGCTGGAGGCGGCCAGCGGCCTGGCCGTCGAGCACGCCACGTCGGGGATCCGTGTGCTGGCGAACCACCCCGGCGTGGTCGAGGGCCACAGGGCCTGGGCGGCGTCGTTGCAGCGGCAGGGCTTCTGCGCCGAGGTGCACGACCGCACGGAGACCCTGGCGGCGGAACCCTCCGCGCATCCCGGCACGGTCGGCAGCCTCTGGCTCCCAGGGGAAGCCACGGTGGACAACCAGGAGGTGGTCGCCGCGCTCCGGCGCGTGGTGACCGTGCACGAGCGCACGGAGGTCGTGGCGGTCTCGGGTGAAGGCGCCCGCACGGCGGAGGGCGACTGGCCGGGCACCGTGATCGTGGCCGGCGGAGCATGGAGCGCGCAGCTCGCCGGCGGGTCCGTGAAGCCGGTTCGCGGAGAGTCGATCGTGGTGCAGGGAGCGCCAGGCCTCTTGCGCAGCGCCCTGTATGGCGGAGGTGGCTACGCCGTGCCGCGACCGGACGGGCGGGTCATCCTCGGCGCGACGATGGAGGACCGTGGCTTCGACAGCACACCGTCCGACGAGGGTGCAGGGCAGTGCCGCCGCATCGGCGCTGCCATCGCCCCAGCGCTCGCCGCCCTGCCCGTGGTCGAGCAGCGCTGCGGCTTGAGGCCGACCACCCGGGACCATGTCCCGGTCATCGACCAGGTCCGACCGGGCGTGTGGGTCTGCACGGGGCACTACCGCAACGGCATCGCGCTGGCACCGGCCAGCGCGGCGCTGTTGGCCGATCGCATGCTCGGACCCGGCGGCGCGCCCTGGTAGCGACCGACCGCCAGCCCGGGCCAGGCGCTAAGCTCCCCGGCGATGCCCTACGTCCTCACCCTCGTCGCAGGCGCCGTGGCCCTGCGAGTGCTCGCCGGCCTGGGTGTGGGCGGCGAAGGGCTGGACACGTCGCTCGCCGCGGCGGCTGCGATCGCTGGTCCCACGGCCGCCCTGGGCCTCGTCCTTGCAGGGGCCGCGCGCGGCTCCAAGACCGTCGCGAGCCTGCTCCTGGTGGCCTGGTGGCTCTTCGACGGCGCGTCGTGGGCCCACCAGCAGGTGCTCGGTCGGCTCCTGGCGCCGGCCGATCTCTACTACGCGCTCGAACCGGCCACGTGGAGCGTGCTGTGGCCCTCGATCCGAGCGATCGTGCCGCTGTGGGTGGCCTTGCCCCTGGTCGCCGCCGCTGGGTTGGCCGCGTTCCGGCTGCCGAGGCGTCTGGAGCGGCTGGCGGGGCCCAGGATGGCCGCGGTCGTAGCGGTCGCTGCGCTCCTGGGCGGGCTGGGCGAAGCGCTCCGACCCGCCAGCGAGAGCGTGCTCCCGCTGCGCTACCTGGTCGCGGCGCCGCCCGCGGTCCCCGAGAGCGACAGCGACCTGGCCCTCGCCGACTGGCGCCAGCTCCAGGCCCTGCAGGGGCACCGGGAGCCCTTCGCGTCGGGCGGCCCAGCGCCGGCCTGCGGCGCCGCGGAGCGCCCGGCGCGGCAACCGCCGACCGGGCGGAGCGTGATCCTCGTGGTGCTGGAGGGGGTGGGACAGCAAGAGATGGACGCGGTGGTCGGCGAGCGGGCCGTGATGCCCGAGCTGGCCGCGTTGGCCGCGGAGGGCGTGCGGGTCGAGGGCTTCAAGGCCTCGGGCACCAAGACCATCCAGGCGGTGCCGTCGCTGTACTCGGGCCTGCCCGCACAGCCTGCCGCGCACCTGCTGCAACGCACCCCGGCGCTCGCGCTGCAGAGCTGGGTCGGCAACGTGGTCGAGGCCGGGTACCGCGCCGGCTACCTCCACGGTGCCGACCTGAGCTTCGAGAACAAGCACGCCTACCTGGAGCGCGCCGGCTTCGAGGTGATGGGGCTCGCGCCCGAGGAGACCGCGCCCATCTACGCCTGGGGCCTCGAGGACGGCGAGATGTTCCGCCGCACCCGCGCCTGGATCGAGCGAGAGCCGGGCCCCTACCTCGCGGTCTACGCGACCCTCGGCACGCACCACCCCTACGGCGTGCCTCCGGAAGCCCCTCGCGACTGGGGCGGCGGCAAGCGGAACGAGCTCTACGCAGCCGAAGCCTGGCTGGACCGGGGCCTCGGCGAGCTGGCAGACTGGTGGCGCACCTCGCAGCCCGACGCGCTGCTGGTGTTGGTGGGCGACCACACGAGCCACTACGACAACACGGTCCGTTCGCTCGCCGGAAGCCCGCCGGACTTCGACACCCCGCTCATCGTGCTCGGGCTGGACGACGCGGAAGAGCGGGCGCTGGCCGAGCTCGTCGGCCCGTCGAGCCAGATGGACCTCGGGGCCACGCTGCTCGGCTTGCTGGGCCTGCCCGTGCCGGCCTGCGACCAGGGCGTGGACCTGCTGGGCGACCCCGACCCGGACCGCTGGGTGCTGGCGGTGGACGGGGACCGACGGTCCGTGCACGCCTTCCAGCGCGACGAGCACTTCGTGCTGGATCGCACCGCCGGAAGCGTGGCCCTGGTGGACGCCGACCCCGCGACGACTGCAGCCTTCGCCTCCGACGTCGACCGTCAGGCGGCCCTGCACGCCTTCCTCGGGCTGGGGATCGAGGCCAGCGCCTGGCAGGTGGCGAACGACGCCTTCGCGCCGCGAGGTCAGGCGGTAGCGGTCGACGCGCGGCCTCCCGGCGTCGGCGAACCCTGGCACGCGACCACCAACCTGGAGGAGGCCCTGGCGATGGAGGGTCCCGTGGCGCTCGTGCTGCCCGCAGAGCGGCGGGCGGAGGCCTTGATGGCGCTGGTCCGCCAGACGGTCGCCGCCATCCACGCCTCCGGGCGCGACGACGTGGTGCTGGTGAGCCGGATCGCGCTCGGCGCGAGGTCCGCCGCCCGCTCGTGCCGCTGCGAGGTCGGGGTGCTGCGGTCCGCGCTCCCGGAGGCGGACTGGCTCGCCGACCTGCGGGACGCGGGCGTGGACTGGGTCGTGCTGGAGCAGGCCACCGAGACCGACGTGCGCGGCCTGCACGCCCAGGGTCTGAAGGTGCTCGCCGGCGCCCCCGTGGAGGGCGTCGACGGCGTGGCCCACCTCGGCGTGCGCACTCCGGAGCGGGTGCTGCTCATCGTGGTCGACACCCTGCGGTCCGACCACCTGGGTGCGTACGGCTACGCCCGGGACACCAGCCCGCACCTGGACGCCCTCGCGCAGGAGGCCGTGCTCTTCGAGCAGACCTACAGCACCTCGAGCTGGACGCTGCCGAGCGTGGCCTCGATCATGACCTCGGTGCCGCCCCACCAGCACGGCGCCGAGGACGCCGAGACGCGCCTGCCGTCGGCCTTGCCCACGCTTGCCGAGGCCTTCTCGGCCCAGGGCTTCCCGGCGACCGCCTTCGTCACGCACCTCTACGTGGGCAGCCGCTTCGGCCTCGACAAGGGCTTCGACAGCTTCCACGAGTTCGGCCTGGACGAGCGCTTCGAGGAAGGCCTGCAGCCTCGGGCCGACGCGGTGAACGCTGAGGTGATGCCGTGGCTCACCGCACAGGGCGACACGCCGTGGTTCCTGTACCTGCACTACTTCGACCCCCACTGGGACTACGACGCACCGGAGCCGTGGGGGAGCCGGTACACCGACCCCGGCTACACCGGGAGCGCCAACGGCACGCTGGCGTTCCTGGGCCAGTACGTTCCCCACGACCAGCGCATGAGCGAAGCCGATCGGCAGCACCTGCTGGACCTCTACGACGGCGAGATCGCCTTCACCGACCACCACCTCGGCGCCCTCGTCGCCCACCTGAAGGCGGAGGACCTCTGGGACGACACCCTGGTGGTGGTCACCGCGGATCACGGCGAGGAGTTCCAGGAGCACGGATCGGTGCACCACATCCGCACCCTCTACGAGGAGGTCGTGCGGGTGCCGCTCTTGGTGAAGCCCGCGGGCGGGCGTCCAGCGCTCTGGCCGGCGCGGGTGAGCACGCCCGTGAGCACGATGGACGTGGCACCCACCCTGTTGTCGATGGCGGGGCTGCAAGCGCCGGACACCTTCCGCGGCGCCAGCCTGGAGGAGGTCATCGCGGGCGAGCGCGCCACCCCGCCCTTCATGCGCACGGTGCGCCACGCGTCCGACAAGGCGGCGGTCCGGGTGGGGGATCGGAAGCTGATCCACCAGTTCACGCAGGGCTCGACCGGGGTGGTCGTCTACGACCTGGCCGACGATCCGGGCGAGCAGAGGCCCGTGGAGCAGGCCGACGACGCCAGAGCGCTGGACCAGGTGCTGATCGACGTGCTCAACACGCCGCCGCCGGTGCCGCTGGTGATGGAACGGGCGACCCTGAGCGGCGAGGACGAGGAGGCGCTTCGGGCGTTGGGGTATGTGGAGTGACCCCAGAAGGCCGACGCGCGTTGCCCTGCCCGAGCGCCGCTCAGGTCTTCGCAGCACGCTGCCGGGCCTTGAGGAGGTCGATCAGCGCGCTCGCCGTGCCCCCACGCCCCCCGGTGAGCTCCTCGAAGCGCGCACAGCCCACCAGAGCGCAGGCCTCGGACTCGTCCAGAGCCAGCTTGCGACCGAGGCTCTCGACCAGGCGGAGCTGCTTGTCCGACGGTGTCCTCGACAGGTCGACCTGCTCCTTGAGATGGTCGATCAGCGCCGAGACGTCGCTGCGTGAGGGAGGCTCGGACACCTCGAGCCCCGCGAGCTCCGCAGCCTCGATCGCGCTGAGCCCAGCCCCCTCCAGCAGCCTGTTCAGCCAGTCGTTCTGGGCCTGGGTGGGCAGCAGCGCGGCGCCTGCCCCGCGTAGCCGCGAGGCCAGGGCTCGGCCCTCCACCTCGCCCAGCGCGTCGAGATCACCGACCTCTCGAGCGATCTCGGGGCTCGCGGCGAGGTAGTCGGCCAGCCTCTGGCGGGTGCGCGGGAGCATCTTGCCGCTGTCGCGGGCCTGGAGAGCCGCTTCGTGGGCAGTCCTGAACTCGTCGCGGAGCTCCTCCCAGACGCCCGCCCCTGACGCCGTGCCCTCGGCGACCGCATCGAGTCGACGCTCGAGCCGCGCGGTGTAGTCGACATCGAAGACCGGCTCGTCGTCCCGGACCGTGAAGAGCGGCGCCGCCTCGAGCCAGATCCGGCGCCCTCCTGGCGTGGGGCACAGCCCGCTGTCCTCGACGATGAGCTTCTTGTCGCCCAGCTTGTCGATCATCGATGCGTAGGTCGACGGGCGCCCGATGCCGGCGTCGCGCATCTGCTTGACCAGCGCTGCGGGAGAGTAGCGGGCGGGCGGCCGCGTCGCGTCCTCGCGCAGCAGGGGGTTCGGCGCATCCTCGGTGGCCGGGCCGAGCGGGGCACCGTCACCGGGCTCGACCCGAATCGGCGCCGTGTCCACCGGCCCCGAGAGGGGCTCGAAGGCGCGCCGCCAGCCGGGATCGTCGAACCAGCTCAACGCCGCCTCGAGCCGGCGGTCGAAGGCCCCCGCCAGCGCCCTGAGCGACAGGGTGGTGCGCAGCGACGGCGCCATCAGCGCGGCGAGCGTACGGGCTCGGATCAGCGCGTAGAGACGGCGTGCGTCAGCGTCCACGTCGTCGGGCAGCCGCGCTGCGGCCGGGTCGGTGGGACGGATCGCCTCGTGGGCGTCCTGCACGCCGGCTCCGGTCTCGCCGCCCGTGGGCGCAGCGCCCAGCGCAGCCTGCCCCCAGGACGCGACAACCACGGCTTGACCGGCCAGAACGGCCTCCTCCGACAGGCGGGTCGAGTCGGTGCGGATGTAGGTGACGTGGCCGGCCTCGTACAGGACCGACGCGAGCTTGTTCGTCTTCTTCATCGACCAACCGAACTGACTGGAGGCCGCGCGCAGCAGGGTGTCGGTGCGGAAGGGCTGCTTGGGCGATTCGCGCCGGTTGCGCGAGGTCACGCTCTCGACCTCCAGGGTGCCTGACTCCCGGACGGCGACCTCCGCTGACTCGGCCAGCTCCCGCGAGGCGGTGCGGTGGGCGTTCGGCCTGCCGTCGTCGCCCCGCCAGGCCTCTGCGTCGTCGGGCTCGTGGAAGCGAACCTTCCACTCGGCCAGCGTGGTGCGGGCCGACACCTCGAAGAACGCGATGGGCACGTGCGCCTCGCGCTCGAGCTCGCGCTGCACCACGAAGCCGAGGGTTGGCGTCTGCACGCGGCCCATGCTCGTGGTGCCCCGCTCGACGAAGGCCTTGGCGGTGTTGCGGCTCCGCCAGCCGACGAGGCGGTCGATGAAGACCCTCACGAGAGCCGCGTCGACCAGGGCCCGGTCGAGGTCGCCGGGCGAGGCCACCGCGCTCTCGATGGCACGGGCCGTGATCTCCTGAAAGGTCACGCGCTGGCAGGCACCGAGCTCGCGAAGGTGGCGCTCCAGGTGCCAGGCGATGCGCTCGCCTTCGCGGTCGGGGTCGGTCGCGATGTAGAAGACGACCTCGTCGTGGTGGGCGGCCTCCGCTCGGATGGCGTCGACCGCTGCCTCGCCGCGGTCCTCCCAGACCCAGGGCGGCTGGGGGAGCTCTCCAGCGCGGTTCGACCAGTAAGCCTTCTTGACCTCCTTGCGGTCATGCCGCTTGCGGTCGGCGGGCAGACACTCGATGTGGCCGCCGGTCGCCAGCACCCGCCACTGGGAGCGGCCCAGCACCTTCTGGATGGTCTTGATCTTCGCCTTCGACTCGACGATGAGGATGTTCACGCGGCCTCCCTGCCCCGGAGCATCGAGGTCCCAGGGACCAACCGGCTCATCCCCAGCGGAGCATCTACCCGAATCATGGCCTCCTTGACGGCTCTGGAGAAGGAGGGACACCGGTTGCCGTGCCCTACGCGGCACTCCTCCGACCCACTCGATCTGAGCGGCGCGTTACCCGCTGTGCATCGTGGTTGCTGTGGAGCCTGCTGCGTTCGTCGCACACCCAGGACCTCACCATGCGCTGCCGCTACGGAACCATCGAGTTCGGCGAGACCGACATCCACCTCCGCACGCTCCGCGACACCAACGAGTGCGCGGACCCTGAGGGCCCGGCGGGGTCGATCGGCATCGATGCCCAGTGGTCGGTGTTCGGCGTGGTCTGGAGCTCGTCGCTCGTGCTCGCGGCGATGATGATCGACGCGGACATCATCGGACGTCGCATCCTGGAGGTCGGCTGCGGCATCGGCCTGGCGAGCATGGTGCTCAACCAGCGGGGGGCGGACATCACCGCGACGGACCGGCACCCGGAGGTCGAGGGGTTCCTGGCGCACAACGTGACGCTCAACGGCGCGCCGGAGATCCCCTTCGAGCGCTCCGACTGGACCGACGGCGAGGACGACCTCGGACGCTTCGATCTCATCATCGGGAGCGACCTGTTGTACGAACGGGAGCAGGCGGCGGCGCTGTCCCGGTTCGTGGCGAGTCACGCCGAGCCGCGCCACGAGATGATCCTGATCGACCCCGGTCGCGGCCAGGCCGGGGCCTTCGCGCGTGACATGGTCGAGCGCGGGTTCACCCATGCCAAGCGGCTGGCGAAGGACGATGCGTCGCAACGGTATGGGCGGGAGATCGGCGTGCGGGTCCAGGTGCACTCGTTCGTTCGGGGCTGAGGGGACGCGGCGGCGCCGCCGCGGACTGCATCTACCGCGGAGAGGACGTGAGCTCGGTGCTCGACAAGCTCCACCGGTTGGGCTGAGGCCGCACCGATCGCACGCCCTCAGCGTGCACCGGAGACCGGCTCGCCGTCGGCGCCCCGTCTCGCGGCGCTTTCAGTCCCCGCGTGCCACGATCACGAACTCCACCCGGCGGTTCCGCGACCAGGCGGCTTCGCTCTCCTCGTCCTGCACAGGCCGGGTCTCGCCAAAGCCCACCGCTTCGAGGCGCTCGCTGGCTACACCCGCCGCGACGAGCCAGTCGGCAACGGCGTCGGCGCGAGCCTGGGACAGCTCGAGGTTCGACGCCTCGCTGCCGCGGTTGTCGGTGTGCCCTTCCACGCGGACCGACGCGATGTCGCGGTGATCCTGCAACACCTCGGCGACCTGAGCGAGCAGGGGGTGGCTGGCCGAGAGGATCACGGCGGCCCCCGTCTCGAAGAACACCTTCTCGCTGATCTCGATGCGCTCCGCCGTCACCTTGACCTTGCTCGGAACGAGCACGACGGCGAGCTCGCTGTGCAAGCCCTGCGCAACGTCGATCTCGATGCGCGTGGGCGCGAAGCCGGGGGCCCGAACCCGCACGACGTGTGCCCCCGGAGCCACGGCATGGTCCTCACCGCTCGCGATCGGCCGCCAGGCACCCTCGTGGTCGAGCTCGAACGAGGCGCCGGACACCGCACCGTCGGGCCCGGTGATCGAGAACCCCAAGGTCCCGAGAGCCACCGGTGGCGGCGGTGGCGGAACCACCTCGACGACCGCTGGGGCCACCTCCTCCACCGTCGGCCCCGGCTGGTACACAAGACCCGCGAGCGCCCGGAACTGCGGGGCCCCCAACGCGGTACTCAGGCCAGCGCCAACGCCAGCCTGCACGCGCCAGTCGGGCGCAACCGCGAACCAGGCACCGCCGAGGCCTTCCACGGGTGCCGCCTGGCCGTCCTGCGCGGCGTAGGCGATGTGCGCGGCGAGCTCCGCCGACACGCCAAAGGCGTCGGTCACCGGCACGCCGTAGCCGATACGGCCGTACACCTGATCGTCCCACTCGGTGTAGGCACTCCCCGGGTCGGGGACCGACCGGTGGCCCACGTTCACCGCGAGCCGCCCATCACCGACGTCGAGGTCGGTGACACCCCCCGCCCACCAGGTCACCCCAGGGCTCGAGAGGGGCGCGTCGAGGGTGGCGGTTGGCCCGGTCAGGCCGCCGACCACTGCGAAGCCCACGCCGGAGTGGGCGCGGTCGAACAGCAGCCCCGCGAGCTCGACACCGACGTCGCCCAGCCCGCCCCCCGACGCGGCCAGGTCCCCGCTGCTGCCCAACACGAGGGGCACGCGGGCCCCGAGCCGGAAGCTCGGAGCGAAGCGCCAGCTGGCAGCGAGATCGAGCGTGGACACCCCATCGAGGGCGTCGGTGCGGGTGCCATCAGCCGCCTCGAACACCAGCGGGTCGTCCGCGTAGCCCACGAAGGCGCGCACGGTGACCGCTTCGTCATCGCGAGATCCCGAGTCGTCGGTCCAAAGGGTGTAGCGGGCATCGACGCTCGGCCGGAACAGCTGGGCATCGAGGGAGGGAAGTTCCTGCGCGAGCGCGGGCTCGACGAGAGAGAGCACGAGCAGCATCAGCGGTTCCTCCGGAGGATGGCCAGCAGGCCGAAGAGCAGGGCCGTGAGGCCACCGGTCGGCGCGGCGCCGCTCGCGCAGCCGCCGCACGCGCCGCCTGTGAAGACCCCCTCGAGGGCCGTCTCGGGCTCGCCGGAGTCCGGCTGGCCCGTGTCCGGCTGGCTGGCGTCGGGCTCGCCGCTGTCGCCGCTGTCGCCCGTGTCCGGGCCGCCCGTGAGGTCGTCTCCGCCATCGAGCGGGTTCGTGCCGGCAGCGACCTCGTCGCCGTCGAGCACCCCTCCGTCGTCGGAGTCCGCGTCTCGGGGGTTGGTGCCGTAGACGAGCACTTCGTCACCATCCGACAGGCCGTCGTCGTCGCTGTCGGCGTCGTCGGGGTCCGTCCCGTGCACCAGGCGCTCGGCGTCGTCGCTCAGCCCGTCGCCGTCGCTGTCGCCGGAGTCGTCGGCGTCGTCGGTCGGATCGAGCGGGTCGGTCCCGAGCGCCACCTCCAGCCCGTCGCCCACGCCGCCACCGTCGGAGTCCGACACCAGGGGATCGGTGCCGAGGAGGTCCTCGTCGCCGTCGGTCAGGCCGTCATCGTCAGAATCGGCGTCGTGCGGGTCCGTCCCCCGGTCCACCTCGGCCCCGTCGGACAGGCCGTCACCGTCGGTGTCGGGTCGGAGCGGGTCGGTCTCCGTGCTCTGGACCTCCTCGCCGTCGGACAAGCCATCCCCGTCGGTGTCGGCGAGCAGAGGGTCGGTGCCCCACACGTAGAGCTCCTCGGCGTCGGTGAGACCGTCGCCGTCGGTGTCGGACGCGTCCGGCACATCGTCGGAGGGATCGGTCGGGTCCGTGCCGTGCCCGTGCACCTCCACACCGTCGACCACACCCCCGCCGTCGGTGTCGGCGTCGCGTGGATCGGTGCCCCAGGTGAGCACCTCCTCGCCGTCGGTCAGGCCGTCGTCGTCGCTGTCCGCGTCGTTGGCGTCGGTCGATGCGTCCTGCTCCTCGCCGTCGGACAGGCCGTCGTCGTCGCTGTCGGCGTCGAGTGGATCCGTGGAGGTGGTGGTCACCTCGGTGTAGTCGTCCAGCCCGTCGTCGTCGGTGTCCGCGTCGTTGGGATCGGTCCCGTGGTACTCGACCTCGTCGCCGTCCTCGAGCCCGTCATCGTCGGTGTCGGCGTCGAGCGGGTCGGTGCCGTGCACCAGGGTCTCTTCCTCGTCGCTCAGCCCGTCGCCGTCCGAGTCCCCACCAGCGCCAGCGTCGTCCGAGGCGTCGTTCGGGTCGCTGCCCGTGGCCACCTCCACACCGTCGTCCGTCCCGCCACCATCGGTGTCGGGGTCCAGAGGATCCGTGCCGTAGGTGCCGATCTCGTCGCCATCGTCCAGGCCGTCGAAGTCGCTGTCGGCGAGTCGCGGGTCCGTTCCGTAGGTGTTCACCTCGTCGCCATCGTCGAGGCCGTCGCCGTCGCTGTCGCTCGCGGTCGGGTCGGTGCCGTAGGTGAGCACCTCCTCGCCATCCTCGAGGCCATCGCCGTCGCTGTCGGCATCGGTGGCGTCGGTGCCGTGCACCAGCGTCTCTTCGGTGTCGGAGAGCCCGTCGCCGTCGCTGTCGCTCGTGCTGCCGACGTCGTCGAGGCTGCTGTTCGGGTCGGTGCCCAGCGCCACCTCCACGCCGTCGGAGATGCCTCCCCCGTCGGAGTCCGGCGCGTTCGGATCGGTGCCGTGGACCAACACCTCGTCCCCGTCGCTGAGCCCGTCACCGTCGCTGTCCGCTTGCAAGGGATCGGTTCCGTACACGTCGACCTCGTCGCCGTCGGAGAGGCCGTCGTCGTCGGTGTCGACGTCGTGGGGGTCGGTGCCGTGGGTCTTGGTCTCGTCGGCGTCCTCGAGACCGTCTCCGTCGCTGTCCGCGGCCAGGGCAGGCGCCCCGACGAGCAACGCGAGGCTCAGGGCCAGGGGGGTGGGAATGCGCACAGGCTCCTCCATCTGGTTTGGAGGACCATCACGTCGCGAGCCGGTCGCCGACTTTCGCGCGCCTTTCTCGGGTGGCTCCCGCCTACCCAGCGCGAAAGGGTGTCGAAAGTCCTCCCGGCGCCGGGTGAGCGACCTTCTCGGCATGATGCCGTCGCCGCGCTCCAGCTCAACCGTATCGGGTCCCGGTGGTCCAAAGCGATGGGGGTCGCGGCCGCCGGAAGTCGCGGATAGCGTCCGGCCCCTGGAGGACACCATGGACCGCCTGCGCGCCGCCCCCTTTCTGCTCGCCCTCTTCTGGACCGCCTGCAAGGGCTCGACGCTCAAGCACTTCGAGATCGAGGTGAGCGGATCGACCGTGATCGCCGGCTCCAGCCTGATCGACGAGGTGCTGGACACCGTCGGGTTCGACGGCTTCACCGAGGTCGACATCACCGCCAACGAGGAGCTCCAGAACCAGGGGGTGGCGCCCGGCGACATCAGCACGGTCGCGCTGGTGACCTTCGAGCTGGAAGCCAAGGATGGCGACCGCGACCTGGCGTTCCTGGAGAGCATGGAGATCTACGCGTCGGCACCGGGCCTCGACACCATCCTCGTCGCCAGCCAGGACGACTTTCCGGAGGGACAGGCGGTGGTGGCGTTCGAGCTGGAGGACGTCGACCTCGTGGACTACGCCGTGTCCGAGTCGATGACCCTGACGACCGAGGTGACCGCCGAGGCCCCCGACGACGACACCACGGTGAAGGCCAGCGTGTTGATCGACGTGGGTGTCACGGTCCAGGGAGCCTGCAACTACTTCAGCCGTGAGGACACGGGCGCATGACGGCGAGCCCTTCAGTCCACGTGCACGTCGTGGAGGCGCAGGCGCAGCGCACGCTTCTTCTTCTCGATGAACCAGGGATCGAAGCCCGCCTTCCCAAGCTCCTGGCGCACCCGGTGGAGCAGCACGTTGAGGTTGTTCGTTCCCTGCGACAGACCCGCCCGGCCCCAGATCTGCGTGACGGCCTCGTCCTCGGCCAGCCAGCCTCGTTCGAAGCCCGGCTTGCGGGAGTCCCTGTCCGCCACGAGCGCGCGTCCGAGCACGTAGAGCAGCACGGCACGGTTCTCGATCTTGACGGTGTGGGAGATCGCCGTCTCCCGATCCACGAGCGTGGCCGCCGCGCCCGTGGGACCGTCGAGCACGGCCCGCAGCTGGTACGGGTACAGCTCGTCTTCGACCGGGACGGTGCTGCGCGGCACCCCCTGCAGCTCGACCACGCGGTAGCGCCGCCCTTCGACGTCGAAGATCTCCTCGAGCTCGAGCTGCCGTTCCCCCGACGAGCTGCCCAACCACAGCTCCCCGTTGGCATGCTGGATGATGACGGCGGCACGTGCGGGACCATCCAGTCGGACGGCGGCCCCGGGAGCGGACCCCAGCACCACGCGGGGGCCCGCCACCGCCACACGCGCGCCGGTGTCGACCTGCTCGAGGTGACGGAGCAGCGGACCGGCCTCGCTGGGCCAGCCACGCTCGATGCGAAGGCACACCTCGCCCACTTGCACGTTGGCGCCCTCCGCGAGGGGCACCTCACCCTGGATCCGGGTGCCGTCGACAAAGGTGCCGTTGCGGCTCTTCAGGTCGCGCAGCAAGACCTGCCCGCGGCTGCGCCACACGATGGCGTGCTGCCAGGAGACGCTGGGATCATCGAGAGACAGCGTGCAGTCTGGTGCCCGCCCGAGGTAGGTCGGGACCTCGCCGATGGGGACCCGCAGCGCGGCGCGAAGTCCGTCGAGCAGGATCAGGTCGAGAGGGGCCGACACCGCGGCATGGTACACCGCCAGCCGACCTGCGCCAGGATGTGCCCCTGATGTCCAGCCTGCTGTTCACGGTCGCGCTCGCGGCCCCTTGCGAGCGACCGACCACGAGCTCCGACCTGGCCCTGCGCCTGGAAGAAGCCGAGGCGGCGTACGCGCAGCTCCGGCCCGAAGCCTTCAGCGAGGCGCTTCGAGCCGGACGGGAGGAGCTCCCCTGCCTCACCGAGGCAGTGCCGCGTCCGCTCGTCGCGCGCCTGCACCGCGCGGAAGGCCTCGACGCGTTCCTCGCGCGCGAACCCTCCAGGGCCGCGCAAGCCTTCGCGGCAGCCCGCGTCGTCGAACCGAACCACCGGTTCCCAGACTCGATGGTGCCCGCACAGCACCCGATCCGCATGCACTACGCAGCGCTGGACCTCTCGCCTGCCAGCTACGAGGAGCTTGCGGAACCGGCGGGCGGCCACCTGATGCTGGATGCCCGTGACAGTCTGAAGCGTCCGACGGCCTGGCCGACCCTGTTCCAGCTCGTGGACGACGAGGGGTCGGTGCTCGCCACCGCGTACCTCTGGCCGGACGACACGACGCCACCCTACACCGAACAGGAGGCGGTCTCGGCGGAGCGGACCCGGCGCGCCGTGCGAGCGCTCGCCGTCACGTCGGCGGGCGCCACGCTGGCCACCGTGGGGCTGGTGGTCGCGGCGAACAGCGTGGCGACCGACTGGTGGGCGCTCGACCCTTCCGACCCACAGGCCGACACCCTGCAGCGCCGCACCAACGTGCTCGCGGGTGCCGCGGCCGGCGCCGGCGTGATCGCGCTCGCGGGCGGAGCGGGAGCCATCGTCACCTGGAAGCTGCCGTGATCCCACGGGGCACGGCCCTCGGCGTATACCGCGTGGAGCAGCATGTCGGTGAGGGTGGAGCCGCCAGCGTCTACAAGGTGCGGCACGACAGGCTCGGCTCGCTCCACGCTCTCAAGGTCCTCCACATCGGCGGCGGACGCCAGCGGGATCGCCTCCTCGCAGAGGGCCAGGCCCAGGCGGCCCTGTCCCACCCGAACCTCGTGAGCGTGACCGACGTGGTGGAGTCCGATGGACGGGTGGCGCTGGTGATGGAGTTCGTGGAGGGTGTGACCCTCGACGTCGAGCTCCACGGTCGACGGCTGTCCGCCGAGGAAGCCGAGCTCATCTTTCGCGGGATCGTCAGCGGCGTCGCGTACGCGCACGCCGCGGGCCTCGTGCACCGGGACCTGAAGCCGTCGAACGTCCTGCTGCGCCGGATCGGCGACCAGATCATTCCCAAGGTCGCCGACTTCGGACTGGCCAAGGCCCTCGAGGGTCGGCACAGCCACACGCGCACGGGGACCTACATGGGCACCCCGCCCTACTCGGCGCCGGAGCAGATCCGGGATGCGAAGGGCGTTGACCAACGAGCGGACGTGTGGGCGCTGGGCTGCATCCTCTACGAGCTGCTCACGGGCGTGCGAGCCTACCCACAACCTACCGTCGTCGACGTGTACCAGGCGATCAGCGACGGCACACGTCCGGCCGTGCTGGAGCAGGATCCGACCGCCCCGCCCCACCTCGCGGCCATCGCGGAGTCGTGCCTGGAACGCGATCCCGAGGCCCGCTTGCCCGACGCCCGCGCCATCATGGTGCAGCTCGGCATGACGCCGCCGCCGGACGCTGTCCGAAGCCCGACGGTCGAGCTTTCGGCCACGCCAACGCCCGGTTCCGAGACCTTCCAGCTCGACGACGCTCAAGAGGCACCCCGTGCAACCCAGGTCCCCGACGACAGCCGGGCCGCGCGGTCGGTGTTCAGCTTCCCAGCGGCGCCAGCGCCCTCAGCACCCGAGCGCAGCCACACCACCGACGAGCGACATCCGGCGAGATCGAGGTGGCCGCTCGCCATCCTCCTCCTGGCCTTGCCACCGCTCAGCCTGGGTGCCTGGTGGCTGTACACACCCTCCTCGCCACCCCCGGCACAGCAGGGTGCCGAGGCACCGCAGGCCGTTCCGGCAACGCCGCAGCCGGTCGCCACGGCCGAACCCTCGACCGAACCCTCGGCCAGCGAAGGCCCACCGAGTACGGAGGCTGCGGCGGCGACTCCAACGGCAGAGGAGCTGCCGCCCGCTGCAGGTGACCCGGGGCTCGCGACGGCGACCAACGAGGTCGAGAGCGACGTCTCGAGTGCGCCGCAGGCGCCGTCGGCCGTCCCGTCGCGCCCGATGGGGTCCTTCGCAGGACCCGAGGACGGCACGCCGGTGTGGCTCACCGCCAATGGCGCAACATCCAACCCGGGCCCCATCACCCCGGGAGACTACGAGATCTACGCCAGGTTTCCCGAGGTCGGAGACGTGCACGCAGGGCGCGTGCACATCTCGACCGACGAACACGTGACGCTTCACTGCAACGCCCAGATGATGCAGTGCGGCAAGGAGGGCCCATGATCGGACGGCGACCTGCGTGGTTGGCCACGGTCAGCTTGTACCTGGGCTGTGCGGGCAGCGGTGACCCGTGCCAGCGCGGCTGCCTGTTCATCACCTCCGCGGAGGCCGAGTGCCGAGCGGACGGTCCCGTCGACACCGGAGCACCGACGGACACCGAGGACACAGGCGACACGAGCGACACGAGCGACAGCGGCGACACCGGCGACACGAGCGACACCGGCGACACCGGCGACACGAGCGACACAGGCGACACGAGCGACACGGGCGACACCGGCGACACGGGCGACACGAGCGACAGGAGCGACACGAGCGACACGGGCGACACGGGCGACACGGGCGACACGGGCGACACAAGCGACACAAGCGACACGAGCGACACGCCCGTCCCCTGGTCCGGCGAGGTCTCCCTCACCGTGACGGGCAACCTGGGCAGCGACTACTGCATCGACAGCTCCTCCGTCGGCGAGCTGCAGGACGGCGCGCTCACCGCGACCGGCAGCTGCAGCTTCGTCGGCGCCTACTCCGTCACCTTGGGCGCGATGACCTACGAGCTCCAGAGCAGTGCCCTGTCGGGGTCGACCGGTTCGGGAACCATCACCTACACCGGTGGGTCGTCCATCGCCGATGTGTGGACGGGCACCTGGACGGCGGACACGCGGCTGGAGGCCAGCTTCGACGGCAGCTTCAGCGCGGGCCTCGACACGATCTCCTACACCGGCGACATCGATCTGGAACCCTCGTGAGCTGGCCCATGGTCACCACGCCCGCCCACGTGCGACGGCGTCCGGGGCCGCACGCGTTTCACGTGCTGATCGTCGACGCGGATGGCCTGGTGGGCACCGCCGTGCGGGCCACCCTCAGCGCGTCGGTGCAGGTCCACCTCGTTCGCTCCCCGGCCGAAGCGCGCGCAGCGCTCGATCGAGACGACCCTGGACTGATCCTCCTGGACCTGGCGGTACCTGCGGACCGCGGTGACTCGTTCTACGCCTGGCTCGAGTCGAAGCGCCCCGACCTCCTGGATCGCGTCGTGTTCCTCAGCGAGGGTGGCTTCACCGCCGAGACGCGCCTGCTCCTGCGCCGCACGGGCCACCCCGTCCTCATGAAGCCCGTCCACCGGGACGCCCTCTTCCTCGTGGCGGATCGCTTCTTCGACCGGCGCGCCACGGGGTGAAAGGAGGGTGAAAGGCTCCCTGGGGGCACCCGAGCGATCGGTTCTTCGTCACCACGGAGCGCCCATGTCCAACCAGAACCACCCCACTCACGTCCTCCTCGTCGATGACGACCCCTTCGTGCGAGACGTGCTCGCGAGGATGCTCGAGGCGCTCGGATGCACCGTCGCCACCGCCCGAGACGGACGAGCGGCCCTGGACCAGGTCGACGACGAGAGCTGGGACCTCGTGCTGCTGGACATGTGCATGCCGGTGCTGGACGGGCTGGGCGTCTACCGGGAGCTTGCGAAGTCGAGGCCCGCGCTGGTGAGCCGAGTCGTCATCTGCACCGGGGGCACCACGGACCCGACGGTGCAACGCTTCCTCGACGGTGACGTGCCCGTGCTTCACAAGCCCGTGCGCCTCGCGCAGCTCCGCCACCTGCTCACGCGCGCTGCGCGCTGTGCGGCATGAGGGGTGCAACGAGCGAGGTGATGCTCGTCGGCCACGACCCGACGATCTACCTGGCGGTGTCGACGCTGCTGGAGAAGACGGACGCGGACGCGTGGCGGGTGCACTGGACGCCGTCCCTCGACCAGCTCGACATGCTGGCCCACCGGGACGCCGTCCGTTGGGCCATCCTCGACGACCGCGGGGTGGACGGAGCGCCGCCCGAGCGTGTCGTCGAGCTCCTGCGCGACCGAGGAGTCCACGGCATCGTGGTGCTCGGGAGCTCCCCCGTGCCGGGGTGCGTTCCACTGGAGCGCGCACACCTCGCCCGCACCTCCCTCCTCCAGGCGCTGTTCGATGCGCGAGGACCGCGGGCTCCGCTGCTGCCCATCCGCGTGCTCGTGGTGGACGACGATCCGATCAGCCTCGCGACGATCCCGGCCATGCTGGGCGCGGACTACGCGTGCGCTACCGCGCCAGGTGGGCATGCGGCCATCGACTGGCTCGAAGAGAAGGCGGCCGACTGCGTGCTCAGCGACATCGTGATGGCCGAGGGATCGGGCATCGACCTGTACGAGTGGGTGGCGATGGAGCGGCCGCAGCTGCGGGAGCGCTTCGTGTTGATGACGGGTCACCCACGGCACACGCAGGCGGCGCGGCTCTTCGCGCGCGCCAGCCTGCCGATCCTGCACAAGCCCCTCCAGACCGCCAGCTTGCGCGAGCTGCTCGAGCGCGTGTGCGCCCCTCCGCTCTTGGTGCGCTGAACGGTTGACGCGGCCGAGCGAGAGCCTCGTGAAAGCCCCGGCTCGCGCTCTCGCGTCACGGTTCCAAGTGTTCCGTTCCCGAGGCCCCATGCAGAAGATCCCCGTCCTCGCGCCACCACGCGTGCTCGTCGTGTCCGCCCTGTCGACCCACCAGTTCGCCGGAGCGGCGGCTTGGGAAGCCGCTCTCGGCGTGGAGGTGGACGCCGCAGACAACCTCATCGAGGCCGAGGCGATGCTCGCCCTCGGTCGCTGGCACTGTGCGCTGGTCGACAGCCGGCTCGGCGACGGAGGTGTGCTCGCCTTCCTGGCGCGGCAGGCCGGTCGTGTTCCGACCATCGTCTTCGGCCACGACAGCTCCCGATTCCAGCGGGTCGCAAGGGAGCGCGGAGCCGTGGACGTCCTGGGCGAAGAGGTCGATCTTCGCCTGCTCGAACGATCGGTTCGGATCGCGCTGGAGCGGCGCAGGTTCGACGACCTGCGGGCAGGGCTCGTCGAGGCCCAACGCCTGCAGTCACTCGGCTTGTTGGCGGCGACGCTCTTCCACGATCTCGCGACACCGCTGACCGTGTTCGGCGTGGTCGGCGATCTGCTGGACGACTGCTTCGAGGACCTGCCAGAGGAGCTCCAGGCGCACGTCCCTCTGCTCCAGATCGCGACGAACCACCTGATCGGCTTGCGCCGCTCCGTGCAGCTGCAGGGGCGCTCGAGCGTGGACTGGACGACCTTCGACCCGCTCGAGGCCATCGAGGACGCGGCTCGCATAGCCGGAGGGTATGTCGGACGCTGGGCGACCGTCGAGGTGGTTGGGGGTCGCCGGTGTTCCGTGCGTGGCGAACGCGCCAGCCTGGTGCAGCTCGTGATCAACCTGATGACGAACGCAGCCCATGCGGTGCGCGACAAGGGGGACGGCCCCGGCGCCGTCCTCGTGCGCGTGGACACGTCGGAGGGGCGCTGCCGGATCGCGGTCGAAGACGATGGTGTCGGCCTGCCCCGCGCGCTTCTGTCCCGCATCTTCGAGCCCTGGTACACCGACCAGGCCAAAGGGAGAGGCACCGGCCTGGGCCTGAGCCTGGCGCGCGAGATCGCGCACCGCCACGGCGGCACCTTGGAGGTGTCGTCGCAGGTCGGCGTGGGCACGCGCTTCACGCTGACCTTGCCGTGTGTGCGCACCTGATCGCAGGGCCGGCGAAAGCGTCGAGAAAGTCCGGAGCCCCCCAGGGAGGGACCTTGGGACCACAAGGAGGCCCACCATGTTCGCTTCGATCCTGCTCGCCCTCGCCACCCGCAACGCCATCCTGCTCCCCACGCCGACCTCCAAGGCCCTCGCCGACCACGACGGTCGCGTGGTCACCGTGCTCGCCCGGCGCGCCACCATGCCGTGGCAGCACCCGGTCCGCGACCTTCAGGACGACCACGCCAGCTACGTGGATCTGGTGCTCGGCACGCAGACCGTGGCCTACGCCGACGAGCCGTTCCCGTGCAGCCACCAGGCGGCCGAGATCACCGCGCGGGTGCGCACCCACCAGTCACACGACAGCGCCCGACCGGGCGGTCTGCTCGAGGAGGCGCAGCTCGAGGTGCTCACGTGGACCTGCGTGGCGAACACCGCGCCCCCGGCACGCAAGCCGATGTCGACCGGCAACACCTTCGCCGTGAAGCCCAGGGCCTCCGGCTGAACCGCGACGCCAGCGTTCCACGGGGGCTCACGACCCGCGTCGACGACCCCGCCGGCGCGGGCCGGTCCTCGGGACCTCCGGCTCCTCTCCGGAAGGGCGACCCGACAGCGACGAGGACCCGCCCGCCTCGTCGAGATCCCGGTCGCGGCTCTCCCCGTCCATGCCGGCGGGCGGCGAGCGCGGCACCGACGGGACCACGAGGCTGGGCTCGTCGTCGTCCTCCTCGATGGGCTCCTCGGTGGGCTCCTCGGTGGGCTCGGCGGCGGGCGACTCGGCGGCCATCGCCTCCGCCTCGGCACGGCGGGCGGAGATCTCCTTGAGCCGCGCGGCGAGGAGCTCTTCCAAGAGCCGCAGGTCCTCCAGGCGTTCACCCGCCATGCTGTCCATGTTGTCCAGCCAGCCCGTCCAGAGATCCGCGAGCCGCTTCTCGCCCCCCGAAGAGGACGTGTTCGCCGCCTTGACCGGCAGTCCCAGGGCCGCGCGCACCGCTCCCGGCAGCTCCGACCAGGGCACGTCGAGCAGAGAAGTTTCCAGCTTCCTGGAAACTTCTCCCGCCTCCTCCAGGGCGGCCAGGAAGCCACGGGCCACAGCCGCACGGTTGTAGAGCAAGCTGTCGCTCCGACCGGTGAGCCCTTCGAAGCGGGCCATCAGCGCCCCCTTCTCGCCACGGCGCAGCCCCTGGAGGAGCGCCGCCAGCTCCAGCCCCTGGTTGAGGCGGTGGGCGTTCCGCGCCACCTGGCTGTCGCTCTCGTGGAGGGACCAGGCGCTGATCTGCTCGTCGCTGGCGCGCCCGAGGGCGGCGCCGTTGCGGAGCTCGGACAGGTGCTTCAGGAGGCTCATGGTGCAAACCGTACCGCACCTGGACCGAGCGGTTCCTGCAGGCGTGCAAGGCCGCTTCGGCGATGCAGCAGGACGCGCCGGTGCGACGCAGCTCTTCAGTCGACGGACCGTGCTTCGGAGTTCGACTGGATCGGCCGCACAAACATCCCTACGGCAAACACCACGGACGTCATCCCCAACGCCGCCGCCATGCCCAGTCCGTCGATCAGCCACCCGGCCAGGGGCATCATCACCGCAGTCACCAAGCTACGGGCCTGGCTCTCGATCGACAGGGTCGTGGCCCGCTGCGGCCCGTCCATGACGAGGTTGAAGGCGTTCAGGAATACGGGACGCCGCAGGTTCTGCAACACGGTCAGTGCCACGAGAAGGACGAGTCCCGCGGTCATCCATCCACGCCACACGAACACAGCGAGACCGACGCTCAGCAGGAAGCCCCCGATGAAGGCTGCACGCAAGGATCGTTCGACACCGCCGAACAGACGTTGGGCTCTGGCGCTCGTCTGCGCACCCAACCCACCGAGGACCCCGCGCGCGAAATCGTACCCGCCAACCCACAGCGCCCCGGAGCCCACCACCGCGAACCCCCACCCCTGGAGGGTCAGCTTGAGTAGCGGCTGAAGGTAGTACTTGAACATCAATCGAGCCTGGCTCTCGAACATGACCGAGCGTGCGAAGAGGAAGCTGAAGCCAGGCGCCCGACCGATGGCCCCGAGACGCTCTCGCAGCGTCTGCCGTGAAGCAGCCCCCGGTCCTCCGGCGTGGGATCGTGCATGACGGCGCTGCTCGCCTTCGAGATCGCGTGGATAGGTGCACATGAGCACGAACCCGCCGACCGAAGCGACCGCAGACGCGTAGAAGAGCCCGTCGTAGTCCCGGGTGAGGAACAGAATCACGCCCCCAGCAAGCGCTGAGGCCGCTGCCGAGTACTTGCTGAACGCCCGGGTCATGCCGATCACCTGGGTGGTGCGGCTGCCCTCGCCACGCGAGTCGAGCCAGTCCAGCATGATGGCCTTGTGGCCGCCGGTGCGTAGTGCCTCGGCGATCCCGAACGCTGCCACGGGGGCGTAGAGCCAGACCTGGCGCCTCGCTTCGGGCGCCGCCGCGGCGAACGGAAACAGGGAGAACGACACCGCATAGCACAGGAAGCAGGCCGCGACCGACCGGACGCGCCCCCAACGGTCGGCCAGGAAGCCCGAGGGGATCTCCAGGAGACCGGTCAACAGTGACCCGAAACCCAGGAGCAGTCCGATCTCGGTGAACGACAGGTCCAGGTGCAGGAGGAACAGCACCAGGAACGGGTCCGCGAACCGGAGGTTCTTGACGACGGAGTAGAGGCAGAAGCGAACGATCACGACAGGGGCCGCTTCTCATCGCGGTGCGCCGGCATCATCTTGCGGAAGTGCGTTGCAAGGCACGCGACCATCGCAACGGTCGGACGAGAGGGACATGCCGGAACAGGACCACCCGGAGGATGCACACGACCGGCGTCGACCGCCCAGGCGCTGATCTGCCGTCGCTGGCGCGCCCGAGGGCGGCGCCGTTGCGGAGCTCGGACAGGTGCTTCAGGAGGCTCATGGTGGAACCGTACCGCGCACGGACCGAGCGGTTCCTGCAGGTGGGCCTGCCACTTCTGCAGGGTGGCGGCCGCGAGACCGCGTGCGGCGGCTGGCACGATCCTGGCATAGGCACAGGTCCCCCCCGCCGAGAGCCCCATGCTGACCATCCTCCTCGCCTGCGCCGCCAACGACGACACCGCGAACCTCGACACCTCCGCTCCGATCGAAGAAGAGGTCTACGAGCCCGGGAGCGAGACCGACGGCGGCTACGAGGGACCCCTGAGCTTCGACGGCGACCGCCCGTACAACGTGCTGATGATCTCGATCGACACCTTCCGGGTCGGCGAGCTCGGCTGGTTCGGTGGGCAGGCGTCGACTCCCGAGATCGACGCGCTGCTGGACGAGAGCGTGGTCTTCACCGACCACCGGAGCTGCTCGAACTGGACCTTCAGCTCGGTGCTCTGCTTCCAGGGCGGCGCCGAGGCCACCGACCTGAGCTTCGTGCCCGAGGCCGCCGAAGGCCACGACCAGGACCTGGGCTCCGCCCCCGACAGCATCACCCTCGCGCCCGAGGTGCTGAGCGCCGCCGGGTGGGGCAACCACCTCATCACGACCAACGCATTCTTCGACACCAGCTACGGCACCGCCCAGGGCTTCGACGACATCGAGAACCTCAACACCCGCGGCGCCGAGGCCGACGCCGACACGGTGGTCGACGCCGCCCTCGAGACCCTCGGCACCGTGTCGGACGACGAGCCCTGGTACGTGCACGCCCACTTCATGGACCCTCACCAGGGCTACGACGCGCCCGACGAGTACCTGGTGGGCGTGGACGCGCTGGAGGACATCGACTGGAACCTGACCCAGGCTCGGGCGCTCGAGGAGCTCGCGGCGGCCTGGGACACCCTCGACGCCGACGAACAGGCGCTCGTGAAGGCGCACCTCGATCTCTACTACCGGGCCGAGCTGGCCTACGTCTCCGACGGGGTCGGGCGGCTGCTCGACGAAGCCCGGGCCGCGGGCCAGCTGGACCACACCCTGGTCGTGATCTGGAGCGACCACGGCGAGGAGCTGGCCGAACACGGCGAGATCGGGCACCACGTGAACCTGTACGACGCGAGCAACCGCGCGCTCGCGGCGCTCTGGGCACCCAACCTCGAGCCGATGGCGTGGACGGGGCGCACCACGCACGCCAAGGTGTGGCCGACGGTGCTCGACGTGCTCCCCCACGCCTTCGCGACCGACCTGCCGGGGGCCACCCTCGGCGAAGGGGACGCCACGCTGCGCTTCGGACAGAAGCTCACCGGCTCGTCGTCGAGCGCCTTCGTCGAGGACGGCGAGCACAAGCTGCTCGTGTGGTCCAGTGGCGATGCCGAGCTCTACGACCTCGCCGCCGATCCGGAGGAGCTGACCAACCTCGTCGGCGACGAGCCGGCCGTGGCTTCGGAGCTGTGGACCGAGCTGGCCGGGACCATCGCCGACCTGGAGGAGCTGGCCGACGTGAGCTGGGCCGACCCCGGGCTGTAGGCGACCCCGTGACGGCGAGGCGCGCGGCACACCGCGCTCGCCTCCGCTCAGTCGGACCAGAGCGGCAGGTGGTTGTTCTGCGTGGCGTCCTGGCCCGGCAACCAGAAGGCCGGCCAGCTCGGGTCCTCGCCTTGTTCGGCCAGGCTGGGGTCGATGCCCGCCACCCAGATCTGGGGGATGCCCGTGGCGACGAAGCCGTAGTCCCGCCGCGACGCGAAGGCCAACCAAGACAGGTCGCCGTCGGGTGCGGGCGCCCAGCGCGGCCAGCTGTTCGACAGGCCCGGACCCTGGTTGGCGCGCGCGAGCTCGATCGCCTCCCCGCCGTCCACGCTCACCAGCCAGAGCGCCGCGTTGTCGTCGTCGTAGCTCTCGCCGTCGCTGACGTTGAAGGCGATCCAGGCGCCGTCGGGGGAGAACGCCGGGTAGTAGGCGTTCTGGCCCGCCGGCGGCGTGAAGAGCACCCGCGGCTCGCCGAACCCGGCCCCGCCCAGGTGCTCCACCACCGCGATGCGGCCCGAGCGGAAGTTGAAGTCGAAGACGAACTCGTCGGAGAGCACCACCGCCAACAGCTCGCCGTCCGGAGCGAAGTCGGGGTGGGTGGCCGGGGTGCCCAGATCGACCTCGCCGAGGGTCTCGAAGGTCTGCGCGTCCAGCACCTGCAGGGCACCTTGCAGGGTGACCACCAGCACCGAGCCGTCGGGCGAGAAGGCCTTGAAGTTGCCGCTGTAGCCATCGGGCCGCGAGAGCAGGGTGTCGCCGGTCTCGAGATCGACCGCGCCGAGCGGGCCATCGCCGCCCTCGAAGCTGTACGCGAGGGCGCCATCGGGCGACAGCGCGTGGCAGCCCACGCACTCGCCGGTCGTCTCGGTCGTCAGGATGTCCCGCGCCTGCTCGCCGAAGGGGATCTCGAGCACACCCTCCGCCGAGCTCGACCAGTAGACGATGGAGCCCGAGGCATCGAGGCGGCTCACCTCGAGGTCGAGCGGGTCCGCGACCAGCAAGGTGCCGTCCGCAGCGACCGCTGCCAGCTCCACCTCGACCGCGCCGCCCGAGTTCGCGGCCGCCACCGAGCCCCACAGCTCCGCGTCCACGTCGTAGGAACGGGAGGTGGTGTAGATGGTCAGGTCCGTCACCTCCGACGACAGCCGCAGCCGGTAGGCCTCCCCCGCCGGGTTCCACTGGAAGGCCACGCCCTGGGCGTTGCGCGGCATCGCCACCCCGTCGTGGGGGTAGAGCCAGGCCTCGTCCCAGGGGCTCTCGAGCCCGGAGAAGCGGTCGGGATCGACGGACTCGTCGTTGATCACGTCCTCGTAGATCACCGTGACGACCGCCACGCCGACCATCTCGGCGAGGCGCGCCTGCACCCAGGTGGTGCCCCCGTTGTCGGCCGACGGGGCGAAGCCGCCGTGCTCGTCGATGTCGCCCGCCGAGGCGTTGGACACGCTCCAGGCCACGTTGTCGAGCTCGCCGGTGCTGCCGTCGGACCAGGTGGCCCAGGCCACGAAGGGCACGGCCTCGGCGCCGTCGGGGCCGGTCGAGACGGTGACCTCGCTCGGCCGCACCTCGACGGCGATCGGTACGGTCGGATCCTCGGTGGATCCGCAGCCCCACAGCAGCGTGATCCACATGCCTGGCTCCCGGCGCCGGTGCCCACTGTAGCAGCGCCGGCCGCCCGTCCCCGCGCGTCCTGGTTGCAGCGCGGTTGCCCGCCACCTTGCGCTGCGACGCCGCTTCCACGATGCTGGGGGCCACCGACGGGACCCCGCTTGCTCTGGCTCTTCGCCTGCTCCGAATACGGCATCCACGAGTCCGTGTTCACCGACGTGTTCGAGCAGGGCGAGGAGACCTCGAGCGACCTGCTCTTCGTGGTCGACGACTCCGCCTCGATGAGCGAGGAACAGGCCCAGCTCGCCGACGCCTTCGGCGCGCTGGTCGAGGCGGTGGAGGAGACGGGCGCCGACTTCCGCATCGGCATCGTCACCACCGACGTCTCGGGCGAGACCGCCGGCGCGATGCGCGGGGACCTGCTGACCCCGGACACCGACGACCTCGAGGGCGCGTTCCTCGAGCAGGCGCTCGCCGGCACCGACGGCGACAAGGACGAGCAGGGCTTGGAGGCCGCCAGGCTGGCGGTGGAGCTCGCCGAAGGCTTTCCGCGGGACGATGCGGGCTTCCACGTGGCCTTCTTCTCGGACGAGGACGACCACTCCCCCGACGAGGTGGATGCCTACGTCGACGACCTGGCCTGGGTCGCCGGCGAGGACTTCGCGATCCACGCGGTGGTGGGGGATCTGCCCTACGGCTGCATCCGCGACGGCGCAGCAGCCGACGCCGGCACCCGCTACGTGACCGCCGCCCTCGCGAGCGACGGCTTCCGCGAGTCGATCTGCGCGAGCGACTACGACGGCATCCTCGAGCGCATCGGGCTGGGCCTCTCCGGGCGCCTCGACACCTTCGTGCTGGACCACGTGGCCGAGGAGAGCAGCCTCGAGGTGGAGGTCGACGACCTGGACGGCGAGGGCTGGGCCTTCGACGTGGGGGCCAACGCCGTGGTCTTCGAGCGCGAGCACGTGCCCGAGCCGGGCGCCGTGGTGTCGATCCGGTACGAGCTGCTGGCGGGCGCCGACGGGTGAGGCGCCCAGCTCATGGTGCTCCCTCCTCCCGAGATGCCGCCGGCCTCGTCAGCGCGTTGATCGCATCCGCCAGGTGCTGCCCCACCACGCGGTGGCCGGAGCGCGAGAGGTGGTTCATGTCCAACAGCGCCCGGCGCCGCTCCCCTCCGGTGAAGCCCTCCTCGAGGCTCACGGCGTGCACCCCTACCCGCGAGCTCGCGAGCTCCGTCATCATGGCAGCGTAGGGCGCGAAGAGCGCAGCATGCTGCTCGGCCACGAGCTCCGGCACCACCAGCAGCACGCCCCCCGACCCGACGACCGACCCGGCCATCGTCTCGAGGTTCCGACGTGCGTCGTCCAGCGGCACCGCGGAGGGGTACCCCTCCACCCGCTCCTGGGAGCGGAGTGCGCCCGGCCCCAGCAGCGACGCGGGACGAGCGACGACGCCGGCCAGCAGCCCCAATCCCCGCACCAGTCGGACCTGGCCACCGGCGTGGGCCAGCCGACCGGTCACCGACCCCGTGCGGGCCTCGCGCTCCGCCCGGGTGAGGGGGTGGTTGGCCGTCCAGAGGTCGTTCACGCCAGCGTAGACCACGACCACGTCGGCGGGCTTCGCCTGCAACCACGCCGGCAGCGCGCGGGCGATGGCGTGGGTGTCGGCGCCTTCGCGTCCGAGGTTCCAGCTCTGCACGGCCCCGTCGACGCACAGCGCCTCGTGGGCACGCGCCGGGAAGAAGCTCTCCGGCTCCTCGGCGAGCTGCCAGGCACCCGCCGTGGACGAGCCGCCGACCCAGGCCACGCGGAGCGGCTCCCCCTCGCCGCACCGATCGCTCCACCAGGGCTCCAGCGTGCTCAGCTCCAGAGCCAGCGCCTCGGGTGCCCAGACCTCGTCGAGGTAGCTGGCACGGAGCTGGGCCTCGGCCAAGCAGGGCGCGAGGAGGAGGAGCCCGACGAGGTGGTCGGCGGCGGCGCGTGGCGCCGTGGACGCGAGGTGCCGGGCCTGCACCGCCAGGACCACGACCGACCACAGCAAGCCGAGGAGCGGCCAGCCGGCCAGCACCGCACCCAGCATGGGCGCCTGCTGGGCCACGGACGCCCGGGACGAGGTTCCAGCCCGCTGTGCGGTCACGCCGTTCAGCAGCACGAGCGCCAGACCAGCGAACGCGAGCCACGGTCCGAGCCAGACCACCGACGCGGCCGCCAGCGCCGAAGCCAGCCACCAGGCACGGCCGCCGCCGGGTCGAGGCGCCAGCCACGCCGCCCCACGGAGGCCCGAGAGCACGCCGGGCAGGAACGCGAGCAGGACCACGCCCCGGGCGAGCACCCAGGCCGGCGTGCCGACCAGCGCCAGCCGTTCGACCAGCGTGACCCAGGCACCCCCCGGGGTTGCGAGGAGCAACAGCGCCGGGAGCAGGCCGAACCACCCGAGCGCAGCCCCGGCCGCCGCGCCCGCGATCAAGCCGAGCGCGAGGTCGGTCGCGCGCACCGCGCCGTGATCGGCGGCGACGAGCGCGCCCCCCGCCGCGTCCTCCACCCGCACCTCACCGAGGCGGGCGACCCCGTCGACCGCCCGGAACTCGAAGGCCGGCGAGCGCATCTCGAGCTCGACCTCGCCCACCCGCACGCCGCCCCGGCTGCGCTCGATGGGCGTGTCCGCCGACGCGACCACCTGCCCGTCCACGCTCCAGCCGGCCCGGTCCAGCGCGAGGCGCGCAGGACCGCGGAGCACGACCTCGATCGCACCGGACAGGGGCTCGGCACGGAAGCGCACCGCGGCGCGGTCCAGCAGGACCTGGTCCTGGGCGCCGAAGCCCTGGCCACCCACCTGCAGGGCCCGGTCCCAGAGCTGGCTCCCGCGCCCGAGCTCCAGGCGGTCCGTGTCGGCGTCGGCTCCGCGACGCACCGACCAGGGTGCCTCGAGAGGCTGCGGTGCGGCCAGCCGCGGCAGCCCGACACCTCCGGCCAGCGCGCCGATCAGGGCGCCGGCCGCCGCGGCCCGCCCGTTCACGGGTCCGCGCGAAAGTCGTAGCCAGACGCCTGCAGCAGGGCCACGAACTCGGGGTCGAGGCGCAGCTCTTCGGCCACGCTGCTGCCCGCGCGCGCCTCGCGGAA
>Ga0114932_10001212_pt1 | contig 29668 bp, 36 predicted proteins | sample 2SBtaG_2_FD_87286 | JGI IMG/M metagenome (GOLD analysis project Ga0114932, IMG submission 87286) | Deep subsurface microbial communities from Kolumbo volcano to uncover new lineages of life (NeLLi) - 2SBTROV12_ACTIVE470 metaG | ecosystem: Environmental > Aquatic > Marine > Volcanic ...
CATGTTGCGGTGCGTACTCATCTCCAGAAATCCACGAACTCACACCAAATGTAATTTTACCTTCAGCTTTCAAAACATGATCAGCAATGGTCTGTACAACATCGCCCTCAATATATTCAACGGGTTCAATGACTTTCATTGCACCACCAAGTCTGTCGGTGGAAATAAAATCGCACTCTTGCTCAGCCTCAAAGCACACCAAAGAATCATGAATCCATGAAAGAGAAACCGATACGTTATATGTATCGGCGAGCGTCAAAATTTCAGATACCGCGAGTGCTGGCTCCCGGCCTACTTGAACGATGTATTTCATATCCTACAAATTTTAGGTTTGATGAAAAAAAGCAGTATGACACCGGCAGCAATCAAGAGATCGGCGATGTTAAAAAAAGACGATGGTGGAATATGCGCGTAGTCAATCACGAATCCGAGTGTAAGTCTATCGTACATATTCGAGGAGGCGCCTAGAAACACGGTACCCCACAAGGCGGACTCGTAAAAATAAGACTGTTTAAGTGATGTATAGGCCTTAACGACGACGAACGCAATAACAATAAGCGCTACAGCATTCAGCCACATACCCCATTCAATCGGCAAACTAAAAGCAATTCTGTCATTCTCAAAAAGACGGAAGTGCAAGACATTCGGAATTAAAACCTCCACGTCACTTATCCTATTAACCAAGGATTTGAGTACACGATCAATCACCAACAAAAAAAACGACACTGAAATGAGTAATGTCGCTTTTCTTCGAGACAACATGATTTAAATCTCTTGCTTCAAGGCTTTCTTACATGCAACACATGAGTTGGACGTAGGACGCGCTTCTAAGCGTTTTTCTTCAATAGGTTGATCACAATACTTACAAATACCATATCCACCTTCCTCAAGGCGCGCTAGCGTCTTCTGTACGTCAGCCAGCTCTTTAGTAAGTGTATCCTTCATGGCGATGTTGTGACTAAAATCTTCAACCTCTGCTGCATTGTCTTCCTCAGAATCACCGTAATTGGGAAAACGAGTTTCGTACTCAGTACCACCTTCAGCGTGAGGATCTGCGATTTGTCCTAATTCAGATTTCAAGCGAGCCTCTTCTTCAAGAAGCTTGGCACTCATGTCTTTAATGAAAGTTGCACTGTGACCAGCCATATATTCGAATATCAAAATTATAGACCTATTATCCGCTTAAAAACCAACAGTGTCAAGCTAGATTGGGGATAATAGTTACCACCCGTTTTAGCTGATCAGCGTGTAATGAAAAAAAATTTGTAAAAAAAAGAGGGGTCTCCGACAGCCTTACAGTGTTGCTTAAAGCCTGGAGTACCCCCTTCGGGCAATCGACGAGTACCTGCAGACGCGTATAGAGCGACATGTGATAAACGCTAACCGTAGCTAGCCTGCATCTCACGATATACGCATCTGCAAAACAACTCTCCTGGACTGTCCGAGAAACTTACCTCATCTTCCTACCCTAACTGCGGGATGATCCGCGAGCGGGTCCCAAACTTATGAGCATGCCATGCAGTGTCCTGTGTGGTATGTACGTAAGAAAGCCGAGCAGAATGATGGAGAAAGAGGTTAAACCCAATTCTCCCTAGAAGGAAGAAATGTAATCAGTTGTGGCAAAGAACGAATTGTAGTGGTTGATTTGGTACGGCCATAGTAGTGGTGGTAGTGAACCGTACGTTGTAACTTTGTGCTGCAACTCAGATGCGGAAGTGGAGTGCGACCGGTCATCTCAGTTACAAATATAGTATAGCACTAAAAACCGGTTTTGTCAATGTCCCTTTTTCACTTAAATTAGTTGCGCGGAGCCTAGACATTAAGTTCAACAAAATCAGCGACTCGAGGAGTTATGCACAGATTTCTGTGGATATGTACACAGTCTCCACAGTTTATCCACAGAAAAATTGGTACATGTAGGTAACGCAGGAGCAGGGGAGGAGTACAAAATGAGGCGAGAGAATGATACGAAGTCACTCGAAAGAAGAAGATGTCTTCGTAACATGCGCGGTGACGGTTATGTAATCACCCCAGAAACAGATGGTGACGAAAAGAACGGAAAAGTGTACTGAATAGCAGTACACTTGCCGCCATACCATTGACATGAGTGGAAAAAAGTGCTAAATTACAAAGGTCTTTTACAAAAAGGAAGTGATATGACACAACGACTACTTGAGTATTTCTCTGATTACAACGTCTGCTACAGATGTGGGGCACGATACCCGGAGCCAAAGGTTCTTAATGAGGATGGTGGATTGCCGTGCGCGAGTGGTGGATGCACCAAAGTGGTCTACATGAATGCAGTGACGGTGCCTGTGGTACTACAGCCGATCTACGACGACAGGGAATTACACAGAAAGGTTGGGCTTCTCATTATCCGTCGAGGAAAACAGGGTGATCCTGGTTACCTCAAGTGGGCGTATCCTGGTGGATTTCAAGGAATTGAGGACTGGCGTGTCGCTGCTACTCGGGAGGAGTTCGAAGAGGTTGGGATTCGTCATGAGCAGGAGTCTATCAAAGATTTGGGCATGATGATGACAACACCGGATGGCACTAAGAACCTGATGTTCTGTATGGCACCCGCGTTGTCCTGCGCTGATGCGATGAAGACCTTTAAGGCGGCTGCAGATGACGCTGCAAACATTGAGGTGGCTGGCGCACGAGTAATCTATGAAATGGAGGAGCTTGCGTTTCCGATGCACACGCAGGTATGTGAGCGATTCTTTACAGAGATAGCCCCCAAGCTCAGGTATGAGATCTTCGGTCTCTAGGATATAACTACATACCCAACGCGAGTGAACCGCTACGGCGGTTTTTTTGTATCAAAAAATCTCGGCGAGAACCGAGATTTATATTCAACTATGCTTGTGGTGCAGGAGGTTGCGGTGGTGTTGGTGGAGCTGCCTGTGCTGCTGGCGCTCCTGCAGTTCCGAAAGCCATCATGCCGAGTGTAACAAAGTTAACAAGCGGAATCATGATGAATAACCCATGCCATCCTGTTCGTCCGAGATTCTTTGCTACCGCTGCCCACGCCATAATAGTAATCACAAGGTTCACTAGTGGAATAAGGATGAGAATGAACCACCACAGCGGTTTACGAGCGGCCTCCAAAACGATAAATACATTAGCAACAGGTATCCATGCGAGCCATGCATGCGAAACACCTAGTCGTGTGGCAATTTTCTGTAAACAAAATGCAGCGTAGGCATACATTACAATCAACAGTACGATATTCAGCATGCCGAATGTCTCTAGTTCCATAGAAATAATGTTAGTGAATTTGACTGAAGCGAATCCTAAAAGTCTTATATTATAGCATTATTAGAACATAACAAAAACCGCCTCAAGAGGCGGTTTTCAAAATGGGGTTACGCGCGTTGAACGTTTACAGCGTTCATGCCTTTAGGTCCCTCAGCAACTTCGAAAGTTACTGCGTCACCTTCAGTCAATTCATCGAACATTACACCAACCAATTCCTTGGCGTGGAAAAAGAGATCTTTTTCCATTTCTGGTGATGCGATGAATCCGTAACCTTTGTCCATCTTTCGTTGGATTGTTCCGGTCATAGATTCGGTTTGCGAGAAACGACAAACTTCGAAAGTTACGCCATCTCTCTATTTATAAAACACGTGAGACCAAACATACCGACGAAATAAATTATGCGAGTCTTTTGTGTCGATAGATACTAGCACGCGCAGTTTAATTAGGCAAATAAAGAGCGCTAGGGTTGACAAAAGCTCATTTTTGTGCTATATTATGATGTTTCTTGGGAGGAGCTCTGAAAGAGAAATCGCAAGAATCACAGATCATTTTACACATGATAGAGAATTGAGGAGGTGCATTATGTCTCGGATAATCGAGATGCTGTGGACGTGCTCTCATTGTGAGCACCGAAACTGGGGTCGTTATATGCGCTGTGGTGGGTGCAAGAATCCGAAGGACGGCAGTGAGACGTACGACATGCCGAGGGACACGGAGAGTGCGCCTACGGTCACAGATCCAGCTCGACTGCGTGAGGCGAATGCTGGTGCGAACTGGGAGTGTGAGATGTGCGGCGGCCACAAGAGAAACCTTGTCGGCGACTGTGACGGATGTGGTGGCAAGAAGGACACGCTCGGCTATCACCCTGAGGCACGCGCGCCAAAGCAATATCATCCCGAACAGTACGAAACAAGGACGTACCGCCCTGCGGTTAGCTCTCAGCAGTTGATTCCCAGTCAGTACGGATGGGGAAACACGCACGCCACTGAGGTAGACGACGATAACGACTTCATGGACAGCATTCGGAACGCAGAAAATCTGCGCGTCTGGATTTTCCTTGGCGTCATCGTGGTCGTGGCCTTGCTCTTGTTCTGGCTATTCATGCCGTACGAAGTAAACACGACCATCACAGGAATCCAGTGGCAGCACACAGTTGACCTGGAGGAGCGCCACCTCAAGCACGGCGAAGACTGGGATGGAAACATGCCCAGTGATGCACATAATACGAGTTGCTCGACGAAGCAGCGTGGGACGGAGGACTGTAACCCGCACGACTGTAATCCACATCAGGTGGACTGTAACCCGCACGACTGTAATTGCAGAGAGAGCTGTAGTAGTAATGGGAATGGCTACGCATCGTGCAGTACAACATGTAGTACGTGCTACGATTCCTGCACGGAGTACGACACCTGCTACGACCAATGCGCTGTATACGACGAGTGGTGCTCATACGATTATCACGAGTGGGACGTCATCCAAACGCAAACAGCAGGCGGAGAGAGTCACGAAGAACACTGGCCGGATTTCGATCTGGGCGGACGGAGTGACTTACGCAACGTGCGACAAGCGGAGTACCACGTCGACTTCTATTCAGAAGAAAAGGACAAGACGTGGGATTACCAACCGGATGACATAAACGAATTCCAAAAATATGTCACCAACACACCGTGGCTCATCAAGGTGAACCGTGCTGGCCAAGTCTGGCCTCAAAACGAGCTATAGGAAGCTCAAGTCCTCCGAACATCGGGGGGCTTTTTTATTCCAACATTCTGTATTGACAGGCGAGGGATATTCGTCTATGTTCTGGGTACACATTCAAACAAGGGAGTCAGTCGTGGCACACGCAGAACAGACACAGAGAAAACCATATCCCGTTGATGCCTTGATTATGCGCATATGTGAGGTATCTGGTGAGGCGGTAATCACCGCGGCTGTAGGGGAAGATGAAAAGCATAATATCGCATTACATGCGCTGAAGGAGCTCGTTGAGTTGCTATCAAGTATGTATATTGATCCGTCACTTAGAGGGTTCTGTGCGGGCGAAGCTGAGCAGCATGTACGGCTGAACACGCACATGGATCATGATGGTATTCTCGCTGAACTTGCGGGCGACCTGCCTAACATCATATCGCGCATTATGAGTGATTTATACACCCAGCAAACGCTGGGTTTTTTTATTTGAACAGTGAGAATGCTTCAGTAGTCATTGACAAAGTACATATTTTATGGTATTTTTTGTAGTCTTGATCATTAACAAAAGGAGTTGAGATGTCACGCGAATACAGTCCGAATCTACGCAAACACCTTGGTTGGTACAGACGGAAAACCGCGAAGGAAACCGTGAGTGCTGTTATCCTCATCGGGATGGGTGCGGCAATCTGGGCGCTCTCTGAAGCGCGTCATGGCGGTTCCACCTTCATGCCGATCGCCTTTTGTGTCGTGTTTTGCGGCATGCTTCTTGCGCGGTATCTTCTGTTGGTCTATCGCATCAACGAGGGACACTTCGGAAACAACGCAGCGGAAGTCGGAGAAATCATCGTATCGATCACAGAGAGAAAAAGCCAAGAAGAAAAGGAGAAGGGCTGATGATCAACATATCGTCAAAAAGAGAAGGTCCGGAAGGAGAGTTGTCCAACTTCCCGGAGCGAATCTTCGTATTTGAAGGGTGGGTTTGTAAGTCTCTGGAAGGAGCATTGCGGGCATTCAAGTTAAAAAATCCGGACATGCAAAAGGACATGTGCTTGTTGGTGGGAGGTGCTGCAAAGAAGTGTGGCACAGAACGCAACAGAGACTGGCAGTCACAACAGACGTTGTGGTGGCAGGTTGTTGCATACGCACGAGAAGGTCCGGAGTACCAACAGTTATTGGATCGGCTATACAACGCTGTGTCCAAAAATCTGCACTGGAAAACGGCGCTTCTTTCGACGGGTACGCAGGAGTTAACTCACTCGATGGGTTGTCCGGATCCGAAACTGACGGTTCTGACTGAAGAAGAATTCTGCTCGCGCTTGATGAAGATTCGGGCGCAGCTACAGGGAGGTGTGTGATGACGAAGTACATTTTATTCATTGTGTGTTGTATGTTAATGGCATTTGGCTGCAAAACCGAAGCAATGGTCGCGAAGACAAAACGAGCAGACCATGTGCGCAAACTGGTTGCGCAATCAGAAATGGAAGCATGTACGAGGGCAGGGCTGCATGAGCCTTTATGGCAGGAGTGCGGTTCTGGCACGATGTGTTTTTTCTGTGCAGATGAGGTGGGTGTTATGAATCGGGTTATACCACCAGCGTGTAGTACATCTAGGATTGACGAGCACTGGTTACTCGAGACTGAGGATGCATGTCTCGCCTACGAAAAAAAACAAGCACAGTAGTGCGCAATCAATTTCACGACCCTTCAAAGAGGGTCGTTTTTTAACTGAAATTACTGGATTTCAAGGGTATTGACAAAGGTCGAGAGGAGGAGTAGGTTTAACAGTTATTGAATTGCTCATATCGACTGCGTATCTTTTTGCTAGAAGAATGTTTCGTGTAAAAATATTCTCCTATCCGAAAGGTGTAGGCGGAGTGTGCGCATTCAGTGCACGTAGGTCCTTTCATCCGAAAAAATGGAGATGCATACGATGATTCAAACTCTTTATTATGTGGGCATGGTTGTGATCATGCTGCTTGCCCTGATTCCACTCGTTAAAAATTGGGCTGAGTATTTCAAGGATGTCGGTGATGATGAAAAAATCCACACTCGACCTTTGTACATACTTATTCCCTGGACTGCATTGCTGATCGTGGCTGCACTCTTTTTCTTTGCCGGATCGGCACATAAGGGTGACGGGTTTGCATATCACGCGCCAGCCGAACCTCGTTCTGATTTTGTTGAGCAAGTAAAGCAGGATGCAGCAGAAGTAAAACCGCAAACGCGAAAAGATCTCGAGGCGGAGCGTCGAGGTGCTGAGGAGGCAGAGAAGAGTCGAGAAGAATCGGAAGCTGTTGAGCAAAGTGGTCAGGCAGCAAGTGAACTGATGAGGTTTCGGGAAAACTTCCCGGCTTTGAATGATGACAAGAAAACGGAGAGTAACTGATGAAGAAAAATGTGATGCTTGTTATTGGTCTGATTGCGATTATGCTGTCAACAGGGTGCAATAAAATTGTTCTGCCTGGGCATGTGGGGCGCACATGGGAGCCTGGTGGTTTCAATGGGGAGGTTTTGGCTCCTGGCCGACACTCGTGCTGGGGACGTTGTAAGATGTACCAGATGGAGTCTACGGACCAGACGTTCAAGATTCCCATGAGCGTCCTCTGTGCAGACAATCTCAACTTCAGTTTTGATATTGACGTGCTTGTCAGTGTGAATCTCAAAAACGACGAAGAGGTCAAGGCTGCATTCGGGAATCTGAAGCCTGCCGAGGAACAGCTCTTCACCATCAGTCAGCTTTTCGAGACGTATATTCGGCCTGTTGCAGATCAGGAGGCGCGAAAGGTTGTATCGAAATACAAGACCGAGGAGTTGGTACAGAAGCGAGCTGTTGTCATCGAAGAGGTCCGTACAGCAGTAACGCTGGCTACGAATACAGCGATCCTGCAAGTGAAGAGAGTAACTGTTGGCAACCTCGATTTCCCCGACGTCATTACAAAGGCACAGGAGCGGAAGGCTCAGATGCGTGTTGAAATCGAAACTGCTCGAGCTGAAGGTCAGAAGACTGCAGCGCGTGCGCAGGCAGATCTGCAGCTGGCAAAAATTCGTGCCTCAAAGGAAATGCTGGAGGCGCAGGCTATCTCTGATGCAAACCGAATCATTGCTGCATCAATTTCTCCTCAGTACCTTGCGTACAAGCAAATTCTTGCCATGGAGAAGGCTGCGGATGGAAAGAACAACATGTTCCTCATTCCGTATACTGATGTCATGAATGGCAGCATCGACACTTCAAAGTGGCTGAAGCCTGAGGGAATCGTTGATGCAGAGTTACTCAAACGCATTAACACAGCCAAGGAGGCGGCTGAGGCGGAGATCGATAATGAGTCTGCTGAGAAAACCGAGGAGTCACCCGCCGAAGGTGTAGAGCCTACGCCGTCACAGACGGAGTAAGTCGTAGTAAATTCGAAGGGACACAGGATGTGTCCCTTTTTTAATACAAAAAAACCGTCGAACGTATCGACGGTGGCTATCGCGTAAGGGATGAAACGATGTCGCGTACATGCGTCATTGCTCCAATTCCGACGTCTCCACATGCGAGTGTTTTAACGATGGGATTCACAAGTAAGAGGGAATACCCTCCGGAAACAAGTGCATCAGTAAGTGTAGAGATGTTTCGCTGTGTCATGGGATGTTCCCACATCTTCGTATTCATTGCCGGCGCAAGAACAATCGGTTTTGTCTCGTTCCATGCGAGAAATACGCACTGCAACATATTGTCAGAGAAGCCATGTGCCATCTTCGCAAGCGTGCTTGCGGTGAGGGGGGCGATGAGTAATACATCTGCCCAATCACGGAGCTCGATATGCAGCACTGGATCACCTCGTGTATATCGATCGTCAGGCCATTCATCCTCATCCTTAAGGATCGGCGCGTCAACTTCAGATGGATCGAAGAAGTAGAAAGATGTTTTGGTGGCGATGACTTTCACGTCGTGCCCAGCGCACTTGAGTGCAGCAACTAGTTTCGGAGTGAGCGTTGCTGCAACACCTCCCGTTACACCAAGAAGTACATTCATGTCCACACCTCGTTGTTTACATGTGCCGCAATCGCAGCGCCAATCTCCGATCGAGGAACGGATGTGCAGTGGCCAACAGCATCCATCACATACGCCCGCTCCTTAAACCACTCAAGGCAGTTCGCGACGATGAGATCAGCATTCGATTGCTTCAGGCTTCGCTTCGTAATCTCAATTAATGCCTCATCACTCATACCAGACTGCAACTTGAATTTCACAAGCGTGCCACTGAAGCCCCATGTTTCAAACTGATCAACCAGCTTAATGGTGGGGGAAAGCTGTAGATACAAACGAGGATGTTTAGAAGAGATTTTCGTGCTCGAATCCACTTCCTCAAGACCACCAGCCTCGTTCATGGCGTACGTACCTGATGGTTCGTAGTCGCTGATCGCTGCTGACTGCACAATAACATCAAACGAACCTGTCTTGATTTTGTGTTCCAGAATATATGCGAGTCGGTCGAACGTCTTGTATGTATGGATCGTACACCATTTCGGAACAAATGCAGGTGCCTGCGTAAGTTCGTCGCGGTATGCATTGCGAAACAACTCTGCGAGCGCTCGATTGTAAAAGTAGACACTGGGACATCATCGCTCCCGTAAAAAACTTCTTTTCTGAATTCGATAAAGACTATGCACAATATTTTTTGAAATCTCGAAACGATAGAAATCTATCATCACGTTCACTTTGGGAATCTCAGGATAAACATTCATACATAACCGCAGACCAAATCAAAGAACGTAATCCGCGCATCCTTCCAGAGGTCATGCACGGAAAATTTAAATCAGTATTGTGCTTGTACGATGACAAGGTTCTTATGATCTCATCTCTCAAATCAAAAACCGCCGTCATCATACAGTCAAAAGAATTGCACAACACACTTTCTGCTGTATTCGAGGGGTTGTGGGGTGCCTCACAGGAGCTCATCAGCGAAGGGACTGCCTAGGAGCCTCACCTCGCTCGTTCGTATCTGCGAAGAGCGAGGATTTGTGCGATATTATGTGTATAGGATTCGTCACTGCTCGTGCATTGACAAATGGCCGAATTTCTGCTATTATATGCAGTTGATCATTAAAGGAGGTGGCCGTGGATTGGATCTATTTTACGACAGTATTTCTTCTATCTTGCATCGGCGTCATCTGCTGGTTTGAGTGGGCACAGACAGTCTCGGTGAGGCGTGGGAACATTCCGGCTCGTGGTATTCATCAATGGAAAGGGAAACCATTCCTGCACTGGGATCACTTCGCAGCCCAGAAATATGGCGACACGATTTGTCTGAGCGCGCTGAACGCATTCGTGATTCCAAACATGCAGTTTGATGGGATGTCATTCCTGCATACGATGTACCTCATCCTACTAGCACACATGGGGCTGGCTGCGTTCATTCTTTGGGAGAGGCCTGTATCCGCTGCGTTTCGTGAGGGTAAATTCTCTCGATGGGATTGGGGATACGCGACGACGGATGGTGCGATGACGTTCGCAGGACGCATGCATGGGATGTACTTCGCCTTTGAAGCTGCGATAATCCTGATGACCTTCGGATATTTCGTCTGGCAGGACATGCCGAACATTGCTCGGATAGGAGCTATCCTCAGCCTTATTGGCTATGGCGTCACCTGCTTCATCGATTCACATCGAATCGGTTTGGGTGGCGGTCGACATGCATAAAAACCTAAGTCTCTGAGCCTCGCAAGTTGCGGGGCTTTTTTAATATCGAAAAAAACTGCTAGGCGGTCTTCAGTTCAAGATCGATAAATGACTACTGAGGAACGGAGAATGGGTTCAGGTATCCTACGGCGTATGATAATATGGAAACATAAAAAGAATTATGAGAAATCAACCTCCAAGTCCAAGAGCAAATAAAGATGTATCGAGAAAGGATATTCCGTCTCAGCCTGACACTTCGGCTGATCAGGGGTATGACTTTGGTCCAGTAAATGAATACAATGCATGGTTCGGGAGGAGTAATGGTGTGCGCGATCCAGAAGGGGTATTTCATAAGGTGGAGGATGGAGAGGAGTTTATCAAAGAGCGGGTTGGTGAGGATGGAGATTATGAAGCATACATTCTTCGGGTAGATGGAACTAAAAAGGTTTTACACGAAAGCACAACAAAAAAAGAAGCAGGGGACAGAAGAAGAGCAAGAGAGTTAAAAGATAAAATTCTTAGTCCAGAAGAGTCGGATCACTTTAATAGATTGGCAGCAGAGCAGAAAGAGGAGTTAGAGAATTCGTTCAGGTATACTAAGCGCAAAATTGAAGAGTCTGTTAGTCATGTCATGAGTAAGGTTAGATCTGCTCGTGAGATATTTGCAGGCGTAAAGATTGGTAATCGCGAAGAAACATTGCCGGATGAATTGTACGAAAGTGTTTCTGAGCTAGGTCAGCTTGCTGGACGATGGGATGAGATAAGAAGTCATATGGATGAAGGTGTGGGGCGCGTGGCCCAAGAGCTGGACGAGTTAGTTGCTCAACTATCAGCAACACAGCAGGTTGTGAATGAAATTACCCTTGCCATGACGAGGCGGGCTGAGAAATTAGATAAGGTATTACACAATAATTATAAAGAGCGTGCCATGTTTGTTGAAGGTGAATTGGTTCACCAATTACCAGAAATGATTGGACACATATGACGGGTTGCAGATGAGGTACACTATTTAGAACAGACACTACAAGAGAAAAATAATGATTAAAAAAGAACCCCGCCTCCGCACGTTGCGGGTGGTCGGGGAACTTGAGATTCTGATGCTTATGCGAGAAAAAGATCGAGGGCAAGGATTCCAATGCCGCACACGGTCACTACGGCGGTTGCGACAATTAATACTATACGCATCGTACCGCGCTCTTTGTTATACACGACAAGCGTGAGCGAGGTCAGCACGACACCCTGAAGGACCACAAGCCAGCCGATGCGGGCAAGCGTCGCAATCTCGGGGCGTAGTGCTAGGGTGGACAATGCAATCACTATCAGTGATGAGATAGCCTGGAGGCCAAGGCGGACTCCCGACATGCTGCCTTGAGTGTCTGTGGTCATTTTCCCCCTCCTAAAAGGAACAATAGATACGCGTATAATAGCACAAAAACCCCTATTTGTCAATGGTGTTGCAGCTATATTTAGCCAAAATACTCGTATTTCTCTCAAATTAGAGTCCGTAAAATGTAAGGATTTAGACAACAAAAAACACGCACTCCAAGCCTTGATGTCATTCATATGGATAGAGGGCTGATTGACAATGATATGACAGTTTTGTACTGTTTTCGTCAACTAGTTACGGGTTTAGACGTAAAATCGATCAGTCACAACATACACAGGAGTATCACATGCGCGCACTTATTCTAGGTGGAACACGAGAACATAGTCTCGGTCGACACATCGCCATGCAGTTTCTAAAAAACAACATCTCGCCAATTCTGGTGGGGAGGACTGCTGCAGCTATTGCAGACGAACCATCGCTCGCTCAAGCACAAGGGGTCGTTGCGGACCTGATGTCGCCGACTGTGGCAACAGACATTCTTGATCAGATTGGAGACTTGTCCGACATCTCACATCTCGTTATTGCGGGAGGTGGTCCGCACATGCGTGGTTCACTTGCATCTCATCGCTTGAACGAAGCGAAGCAGGTGTGGGGTTCAATCGTTATTGGTCCAACAGAAGTCCTCATGTTGTTTCATGCACGGACATCCCATCCATACCAGCTCGTAACAGTCGCCTCTACAAGTGCAAAGAAATTGCGCTCCGATGAAACGATCTATGCATCGGCGCAAGCTGCACGCAGGGCTGTCGCACTGAATTTCCATGATGAACTTATGGAGCGAGCTGGTGCAACATCAAATCTTATCGTGTGCCCAGGAGGGATGAAAACAAACCTGTGGGCGGGAACGGACATGGATACGAGTTCATTTATGGATCCGCATGAGGTGGCGGTTATCATAGGGCAAGCAATGAAGCGCTGTAAACTATTTTGCGAATTAACGATTGATCGCGGTCGAGATGGAATTCCAATGCCAGAGTACACGTATCTTTTGGGATAGCGTTCTAAGAGCCACTCACGACACATGCTACGGCATAATCGGGGTGGTTTTTTGATACAGACATCACTACGCGAGAAGAATTTTAAACAAACCAAACAAAAAATCCACCTTTCGGTGAATCCTTTGCTAGCGGGTGGCGGGAATCGAACCCGCATCGTCTGCTTGGAAGGCAGAAATAATAAGCCACTATACCACACCCGCATGGTGTTAATTGTAGAAATAATCGAAATCGTGTCCGCATGACTTTCATCGATCGTGGCAGTAGAATACTATATGAGCGCATTGTAGTCAATATATCGTTTTATGGAGTACAAACACACACAAATTGGGTATGTTACTGGAACCATACTGCTCATTTTGGGAGTAGGCATGCTGGTTGCAGCGCCTTTTGCTGAAGACGGATTGTATATCCTACTCAGTGAGGGGATATTATTTCTGATGCTGACATCTATCTTTTCTACACTCACTATCGAGATTGATCAATATGAATTGAAGTGGCATTTCGGTCCGATACCTATTATTAAACGAAGTATCTCGCGATCTGATATCAAAGGTATCAAAAAAACGAAAACTAAAATCATCGAAGGATGGGGAATTCATTACACACGACGTGGGTGGCTCTATAATATTACTGGACGAGATGCAGTTCTCATTGAGAAGTCGGATGGTTCGACGCTTATGATAGGAACCAGTAATGCTGCAAAATTAATTCAAATATTAGGAAATCGTGCTTAGTATGTGATGGGAATGGGGTTTTGACATGCTGTATGAGCTATGATACTGTCTTCCCTTGTTCATTGCACTCAGAGGAGGGAAGCATGCTTAATATGTTTCGGCCACGTTCCATTACTGTAGTAAGACATGCAGAGTACTGGTGGGACATTGCCTATCAAAATGACTTGCGTTTTAAAGATGTGAGTCATGTGCCTAAACAAATTATCGGTGTTGAGGAGCAGCATGTCGGTTTAACACCTGCGGGCGTTGAGCAGGCTATTGCTACAAGTAAGGGTTTGGCCGAAATGCAGCCAAACGGATTCGATGCAATTTTCTACAGTCCGTGGGATCGTGTGATCCAGACCATTGAACTGCTGTTGTCGGGCTGGGAAAGTAGTCCTCGCGTATTGAAGCGTATGAAGCGATACTGCAAAGAGTCTCATGCGCTCGCCGAGCGGTATCAAGGGGACGGCGTTCAGTGGCTGGACAAAGGCAGGCCTGAGACATGGAACATGCAGTTCGAGCGACTGCGGTTGCTACTTGAACTGAAGCATCGTGATTATACAAAGTTTCGGCGGAAGGGTTTGCAGACGGGTGATCCGGCGATAGACGGGCCGACGCACACGGGTGAGTCGCATTGGCAGGTCGTACGTCGACTCGATGGATTTTTACAGCGTATTTTCACGCGGCATTATCACGATAAAGATGTGATGGTGATTGGTCACCTTGCATCGATCATGTGGCTGCGACGATCACTTGAGCATCTTACCGCAAAGCAGACTATTGAGGATCTGAATCGTGAAGACAAGGCATTTGCAATTAGTAATTGCGGAGTCTCGAGGTACGAATGGAGCAAGGATTTGCCTACTCACGATGGATGGCAACGAAAGTACTGGAATAGGACATTCTACGAGGAAGCATATTTGGAAACATGATATTTGCGCCCGACACGGGCGTTTTTTTGTATAAGAAAACCGCGCACACGAACGCAGTTTTGGGTAGGCTGATGACGGTCGGTTACAAGTCCTTAAGCATGTACGTATCACCGAGATGATATCCAATTTTCTTATAGTACTCACGAACACCGACACCAGAAATAACGGCCATCGTTTTGAATCCATTTTCTTTGGCAATTTTTTCAGAAGCTGCCATAAGTTTTTTCCCGAATCCTTTGTGTTGGACATCGGATGTACGTGCGGCAGCATCAATCTTCACGAGATGTCCATATGTGTGTAACTCACGTACAAATGCGCAGTCCTTAATTTCAGGCATGAGTGTGGTGACTCTTTCGTCCTGAGAAGAGGGGAGGCGAAGTCGCAAGAACGCGAACACGCATCGACGCTGAGGATCTTCATAGCTCAGGAAATATTCAGTTCCATTACCAGCTTCGTATTCTTCAATAAAAAGCTGTGGTTCTTCCTTCAGCAGGTCGTCATATTTTTTTGAAGACCGACCATATTCACGACAGCGTAAACACACGCATGTCTGACCTTCGGCTTCCATGTCTTTCTGCAACATCTCGCGCAGGTTCGTTACTTTGTTTCCTGCGGTGATTGAGTCTGAAGGAATGTCTCGAATCAAACGAGAAATACGACAGTATCGTGGAACGCGTTTTTTTGCTTCTTTCAAGACGCGAGTTAATTCTTCGAGTGGATAGGGCACGAACTTTCCTTCATCAAACCAATCCTGCAATTCTGAAAGTGGAACGACCGTACATGGATAGATTTTAATCATGTCCGGACGCAGACCAGGGTCATTAAACAAAATATCATACATCTCGATATCTGATTCTGGTGTCGCGCCTGGTAGGTGTGGCATTGTATGCAAATCAACTTTAAATCCAGCATCGCGCAGGAGAGAAATTCCATCTTTAAATTGCTGCACGGTGTGTCCACGTTTAATCAATTTCAACACCTCATCATCGGTGTGCTGGAGGCCAACCTCGAGTCGTGTACATCCCATCTCGCGCATGCGGGCGACTTCTTCGGGCCGAATCCAGTCAGGGCGCGTCTCTAGTGTTAAGCCGATGATTCTATATTTTGCAGTTTCATTTATTTTAATCGCCTCGGCTAATCGCTTTTTTTCGATCTCAATAGAAGCTTGAATATCCTCGGCTGTTGTTGCTTTGGGAGCATCAATAACCTCCAAAGAACTCACGTTTGTAAACGTTGTTTCAGGGTCAATCTCCTTCATCTTAAAATCTGCTCGGTCATCAGGAAGATTGGCGTCTTCGGTTCCATATCGATTACACGCTTCATAGCATCTGCGAATAAACCATAGCTGATAATCATACCGATATGCGTTCCATGTACCACCCTTCACAATCATCTCAACCTTATCAACCGAATGGCCATTTCCCTCAAGCATGCAAATACGATTTGAAATTTGAAGCCAGGGGTCGAACTTATTTCGCAGAGCGCGTTGGGCAGCCGGCTCATTTGAAAGATAACTTTTTGGCATGATGGATTCGGTTGGGCAGTACACACACTTACCGGGGCAGGCATATGGCTTGGTCAAAACAGTAATAACCGAAACACCAGATAGAGAGCGAATGTGTCCGCGCTGAAGTAATCGCTCAATCACATCGGATTGCTCAATATCTCCATCAGCAAGCATTTCTCTGTATGCTTTGAGAAGGTCAGATTTTGTAGGCTGTGTCCCGCCCGCTGCGCGCAGTACTGCACGTTTAACTTTATTTACATCATTAAAATCGCGAGGGTAAGTCGCACACAATTGAGTAATAATTGCTTTGTTGGTAGAGTTCATGAAATACGAATTCAATATGAATCAAAAGGAAGCTGAAAAAATTGTAGAACAAACACGCATTGGCTACGATAACATCGTCGGTCACTTTAAAGAAACACGTACGAAGTTTTGGGCAGATGCAGAGTTGTTTGCTCAATATGTTCCATACAAAGGAATGGTCTTGGATCTCGGCTGTGGGTCGGGTCGTTTTGCGCCCTATGTCCTGAAAAAAAGTGCCGATTACATCGGTATGGATCAAAGCGAGACTATCATAGAGGCAGCGAAAGATCAATATGCGATGGATGGTGCAAAGTTCGTGGCTGCAAACCTTCTCGATATTCCATGTAAAGAAAACTATTTTGATGCAGTATTCTGTCTGGCGGCGCTCCATCACATACCATCAGAAAAGTTTCAGCAGAAGGCAATTGATGAAATATTTCGAGTGCTCAAGCCTGGTGGCACAGCGATCATGACAACATGGAATTTGCGAGCAAACTATTACAAGAAAAGACTTAAGTTTACAGATGAGGATTTAGAAAAGTCTGACCATACGATCCCGTGGTATGACAGCACAGGAAAACTTTTAATGAATCGTTATGTACACGTGTTTGAGAAAGACGAATTGAAAGCACTTGTTGAGAAAGCAGGTTTTAAGATAAAAAAATGTCACTACATAAAAAATCGAAAGCGAGCGAATCAACAGGTGGGGCACAATGTATTTGTTGAGGCGGAAAAGCCAACCTCTTGACATGCGAGTGTGATTTCGGTATTCTGCATTGTTGATCTTTAAACAAGGGAGGTGAGATGGGAGCTATTCAGAAAATATACTATGAGTTTTGTGGGAACATTTCAAAAGATACAAAAGCTGAGATTGTCGATCTGATTGAGCGGTCTGGTATACTGGCTGATCCAGTTGGATACGGGTATGTGTATGTGAATGGCGTGCAAAAGGGTCTGGTGCTGAGCAAAGAGCAGGGCGCAATTTTATGCGAACGATTTCTCAGGGACGGACTGATTGAATCCGGAGATATGCCACACGTCATGACACAAATTATGATGTGTCCGCATCTACTCGACACGATAAGCCGAGTGGTTGTGAACGACAAAGAGCTATACGGCGCACCATCAATGACATTATATCTGAATGGACGTCGTATCACTGGTGTGATGTCGAAGCAATATGCGCTGAGTGTTGTTAAGAATGCTGTTGTGGAGCACGTCATGCACGAACAGTGGGCACGCGGTATTGAAAGCGACATCATGCAGAGTGGTTTGCTTATGTCGGTTGCACGACTATGCCGAGCTCAGGCAGTAGGAACACAGGAGGAGATATTCGTCATCATCCCGGATAAACGTCAGGGTACAAACCCGCTACTGCGAGTGCGATCGAAGCGGCAGGCAATGGACCAGCTGAACTATGCGGTTCAGCAGGAGTTGCTGCTCGCAGGAGCATTTCCTCGCATTAAGGAAGAAATTACGGTGTCGGAACTTCCAGAGAAACACGCAAGTGATCCATCCTATCTCTGGGCACATGGAAAGGATATGGGGCTTTTCCCCGAACTCGTACACTAAACATCGCCTAATTCAGGCGATTTTTTAATGTTGACATATCGGGGCACGTGCTATATGCTATTTGCGTTTGGTGGCCCAAGGTGGGCCACGAGAGTCGATCATTACAAGGAGAAGTTATGCGAGCACGCTATCAGTTTGTGGGAGAGATGCCGGCTGTTCAGGCTGATAAGGAACACGATGAACTTATGGAGTTCGTAGGGTTTTTGGATGGAGTGGTTCCGTTCGGACACGTCTTCGATCAACAGGGTCGGTTCATTTCCGAGGTGACTACCAAGGAGCAGTGTGTGCTGCTTCTGGATGGTCTGGTTCGTCGCGCACAGATGGATGCTGATGACGCGATACACGTTCGGTCTCAAGTTCAGGGCTGCGAGAAGTTGCTCGGTACAAGGTCTGCCTTTCGGATGACAGAGCGCGTAGCGAGGTGTGGTGGTGTGATTGCAGAGCTGAGTATTGCTGGTTTCATCTTGGAAGTGGCAAGCAAGCGACACGCGATCGATCTGATCACGCAAGCGGTTCAGTTGAACCGAGTGCATCCTGCCTTCACGCAAGAGGTTACAGAGGCGATTAACAGTTCCGATCTCCCGGAGGATCTATCTCGAGTGGAGTGTCTCGAGGGTAGTGCCGGATTGTTCGATTACGCAGGTAACCTCTGCGGAGAATTCGATTCATTTGATATCGGATACTCGGCTATCATGGGTGGAGATTCACTGAAGACCATCTTCAATGATGATGATCGGGCCCGGCTGATGGTGCAGCTTAGCGAGATGCATCAAGAAGGAAAGCTTACTGGCGTTGGCTCTATCACATGAAAGCGGTTGGGAGCGCAGAGAAACCAATTGCAGAGCTTCATGCTGCATCGATCATTTCAATACGACTGCCTTCTCTGTCGTTTGCTCGTATGTTCCTTGCTGATGGGGTCAAGTCAAACTTGATTTCACAGGGACGTTCGGAAGAGCTGTTCGCTGATGTGGTCGCGCTGGGGGTTCCTGAGTCGATCGCAGATGTGGTGATGTGCGATGGTCATTATCACTATGTAGATGAAGGTGGTGTGATCAGTACGATAACCATTGACTCACTTGCACAGCTCCACGATATCGCACATTCGGAGGATGAGCGTTGGCAATTGACGCCAGACGCCGCTGCGCGAGTCCATGAAAAGGGAGTTTCTGTGGGGCTGCCTGAGACACATAAGGATGATGAACTGAAACGGTCCGTCATTCGGTTAGAAGACTCAATTGCGTCGCTGATGATGGCGCTACAGGACTAGAATCACGCACCGAAGGGTAATCCCTTCGGTTTTTTTATTACACGAGTGTCTGTATTGACAGGGGGGTGTATAGATGCTAATGTCCTCACACGATCTTTACCAAAACACAGGAGTATACATGAGTATCGATTTACAAAGACATCAGCATTACATTTGGGAAGGACACATTGATGACGAGGGCGTTGATGCTGCGTTACGGAAGGTTGTACAGCATGAGCGTTCCAGACCTAGTCATGATTTACACATCATTCTGACAACTGGTGGGGGAAGTATGAGTGCTGCGTTAGCTTTTTACGATACAGTGAAAACGATACTCAAAACACCACGACTGGTGTTTCATGCTGCGGGTGAGGTGTCATCAGCCGGACTCATTATCCTTATGGCTGGGGACAGACGCTATGCTGGCCCCAACATCATGTTTGAATTTCATGATCTGAGAAGGCGCTATGAAAGAGGTGTAACTGCGACTGCTGCTGACCTCATGCGAGACGCCCATGAAATGCAGGAAATGCAAAAGAAGATGCAAGAAATTCTCGTTAGGCACTGTGAAGGAAAGATGACTGCAGAGGTTTTTAGTAATTTTTGCAGTCGGAATTACAGATTGGATCTACGTGAAGCTGTAGAATACGGCTTGTGCAAACCTGAAGATTAAAAAAATCCCCCGACCATTGGTCGAGGGTGTTTTTATTTACAGAGAGTCAGCACTTGATTGACGTAAATACGATGCACCGAGTGCAGCTCTGGATTACAATCCAGTGTTGCATGTAGGTCCGCGTGATGCGATGAAACGAGGGGGAGAAGCTTGTCTCCGTGTGAAACCTTTATGGAATCGACGAGCGTGGGCTTGGTGTCATTTGGCAGTCGCAGCCACCCGCGTCTCCGCTGTAGCCGCCACCGCCTCCTGTAAGAAGTACCAGACACGCTACCAGAAATAGAACTCGCATTGCCTTTTTCATCAGATCTCTCCTGCTCAAGAAATTTTTTGGGAAGTCTCGACCAGCCGAGTACTGGCAAAAACGTCCCTTCGATACGATATCGATTGCTGTCCGAAACAAGACGGTAGCATGTGTGCCATGGTTCAAATTTCGGATGAGTGTTTTGCTGTACAACGCATACCTGCGTGTCAGTCACAGATGAAACAACGGATACATGACCGAATCCACCATCCTGCTTACGCAGAATAAGAAGATCATATGGTTGCGGCTTAACACGGCCTCCTTGCGGGTATCGCCTCAGGCCTTTCACCTTTGCGCGTGTGTAGTATGAGTATGCATGACCTGTCCGCGTGAGATTTTTGTACCCGAGATGTCGAGCAAGAAATCGATTCACAAACTCAACGCACTGGTTCTCTAGACCATACGGACCTCGAGAGCTTTTTTCACTATGACAGCGAATCGCTTCGCCATGGAAAAAACCGAGTACGTCATTGTGTGAACATCCGTTGGAATCAGTAGGGTCGACGACCGGAAGTGGTGTTGAGTTATTGCGAAGGACGACGCGGGGATACTGCTCAGTTCCATGATAGGAGTTTGCAGCCCACATGGCGATCGTATCGATATATGAACTCACTCGTTCTGCATATCCACTCAGACGCAACCACTTCACAGCAGTTTTGTAGGGGAGTGTATTATGGTGGAGAATGACTTCATCGACGTGTTCCGGACGAATAATATTTTCAATGCGCCAGATGTACATTAGATCAAACAACTTTGGCATTTCATCGATACGATCGATTCGAATCGGATTCTCATCGCCCATATGAACGAGGTGAAAGCCCCACCAGCCGGATGACTTTCGTGGAAGCAACAGCATGACGTGAGAGTTCCAATACTCATCTGCAGCGATAATCTTCGTATCAGAGCGTGTGTCATGGTAGTGATAACCAATGACATACACATCGTCACGGCTCAGGAGTTTGGAGAGTACAAACCCACCGTCTTTGATCTCTTTGATACGATCGCCGTCAATTTCAAAGTCATGTTGACGATCATAGACCAAAGTCATTAAGTCCTCGTTTACCTTGGCAAAGGTCCACGCATTCGCATTCGCGAACACATCCTCACCAAAAATAAAGTTGAGTGTATTATGGACCAAAGCCGCACATGCTTCGTTATCCCACAGTGACTGCGGAATAAAGTTAGGCATATGTCGACATCGGTCATTTTCAGGATCCAGACACTCGCTGAGTGCTAGAATAATTCCCCAGCGCTCGCTCATGTCATGTGGTTGGACTTTCTCGCTCCACTCGCTGCTTCGTGCGTTTCGAGCCAGTACATACATACTGACAAAGCTCGCAAGAGTGAAACATGCTGAGATACTTAGAACAATCAAACGTCGACGTGCAGTTCTGCTCATCAAGCCTCCTGTGAATACTATTTTAAAATGATCGATTGCCTAATATAACAGGAAAATCCATTCCTGTCAAGGTTAATGCATGGGAAAACAAAGGTAATAATGCTATAATTATATACTAATTTATAAACACACTTGTATGAGAAAACGATCCTGGGGGATCTTGATGATTGCCATGCCGTTTATATTGTTCCTGGTAGCAATAGTCGCGTTTAGTGGTGCGAGTTTCTACACCGTACAGCAGGTTGTGTCTTCTGCGGATGTGGCAGATGCAGGAGAAGTTGTTGATGCTTTCGGTACTCAAAATACCGTCGCGTCAACAGTAAGGTCTATCTCTAGTATGCTGGGCATCTTGGGTGTGCTAGGTATTTTCATTCTTATTCCACTTGGAATTTACTTCATTACTAAGGACAAAGATAATCGTTTATTCGGAATAGGCGAATCTATTAGTAAGGGGTGGCAACTTACCAAACAGCACTTTGGCATTTTACTCGGAGCAATGGCAATCATGACGGTCTTTTATGTTGCGCTTATTGCATTCTCCAGTGAGTTGCTCGTTTCATTCGTACTTCAGTTGATTTTCTTCTACCTAAGTATCGGTTTTTTAAAAATGTCTATCGATATTGTACGAAGCAAAAAACCGACGATCGTTACAATGTTCAATCAATATCCTGTTATTCTCAAGCTGATCGCTGCATACATCCTCTATGCACTTATCGTCATTGCTGGGTACATTCTCTTGATCGTTCCTGGAATTATCTGGACGTACAAGTATTCTCAGGTTTTCTTCTTCATCGTCGATAAAAAAATGGGACCGATAGAAGCGCTCAAAGCGAGTGGTGTGGGGACGAAAGGAGTTAAACTCGATTTATTCTTGTGGGGCTTTGTGTCTCAGCTCGTGTTACTTGGGGGGTTGCTCGCGCTTGGAGTTGGGTTGTTGGTAGCATTACCTGTTATCTCAATCGGACAGGCCTACATCTATATAAAGATTGCAGATCGTGGCACCCCAACACTCGCATCTCCAAAGATGGCACCTCCGTTACCGAAAAAAGCAGTAGCTTAGTATGTTCACGAAACGAAACATTGGGATCTCATTACTCGTTTTCCCTATATCCATTTTCTTGACCACGCTCGTGTTCTACGCGACAGCGATTTTTTTGGCAAACATTCCACCAGGTTTATCCGGCTATTTTCCCGAAGAAATCAAATTACAAAATGGAGCAGTAGATCTCATAGAGAATATACTTGTATACGTTGGCCTTGCTGCAGTGTTTGGATTAGTCATTGGTTTGATGCTCATCATCAAAGGATCGAATAAAAACATCACGCTTTCGCTGAAGAAGCAGTTAAAAACAGGATGGGATCTAACAAAAAAGCATTTCTGGTTACTCGTGCTTTCTACATTGTTCATTTTTGCGGTCACAGTTGGCACAGAAATTCCTGCCTGGATAGCACCAGAGAACAGACTGATTGAATCAATGACGAGTTTGTTTGGCACACTCATCAATATGTATCTCGAGCTGGGCTTAGTAGCAATGACACTCGCGATTGTGCAAAAAAAGAAAGCCACATTCAATAACTTATTCGTGGGTCTTACAGTGTTCAGCCGTTTTGTTCTCGGATCAATAATGTACGGAATTCTTGTCGGGTTTGGATTTATCCTATTTATTGTTCCTGGTGTCTATTTCAGTCTCAAGTACGGATTGTTTCCATTCTATCTACTTGAAAAAAACACTAAGCTGTTTGATGCATTCAACATGTCTGCTCATGTCACGCGGGGAGCAAAAATGGACATACTCCTGATTCTCTTCGTGGTGGAGCTCATACATATGTTGTCCGTGCTATTGCTAGGTGTCGGAACGTTGGTATCGGTGCCATTTTCTGCTGTGGTTATGGCGGGAATCTATCTCACTCTAAACAAAAAATCTCCACCTCTTCCAGTTAAGAAATAAAGGAACAAGCGTCATTCTGCTCGCAACGCGGCAATAGCGTTTTTGTTTTGACATACCACATATCACTTGTTACTTTGAACTACTATACATTGACTTATTTCTATGCCAAATCCATTTGAAAACTACATTGAGACACTGAAGAAGACTGCTGAAAAGTTGGGGCTGGACGACAGCATGGTTAAGAAAATGTCTGAGCCAAATAAGATTATAGAGAAAACCATCGACATTACAAAAGACGACGGATCCAATGCATCATTTCCTGCATATCGCGTACAGTTTAATAATGCACGTGGTCCATACAAGGGAGGCATTCGGTTCCATCACGAAGCTGATATTCATGAAGTAAAGGCACTTGCTGCACTCATGTCGATTAAATGCGCGGTTGTGGGAATCCCGCTTGGAGGCGGGAAGGGCGGAGTGAAGGTTAATCCTAAAGAGCTTTCAGAAAAAGAAATAGAAAAAGTAGCACGTGGATGGGCGAGAGCTATGGCAGAGGACATCGGTGTCGATCAAGATATTCCAGCGCCAGACGTATACACAAATCCACAAATCATGGCACACATGCTGGATGAATACGAAAAGACAGTTGGGCGTTCAGAGCCGGGCGTTATCACGGGTAAGCCAATTGCGCTTGGTGGTTCACAGGGGCGAGGGACGGCGACAGCGCAAGGGGGAGTGTACGTACTTCTATCACTGCTCAAAAAGTTGGGTAAGAACGCGAATGGGTTGAAAGTTGCAGTACAAGGTTTCGGAAATGCTGGATATTTTGCAGCGGATATTTTACATAAAGCAGGGTGTACGATCGTTGCAGTTTCAGACTCACGAGGAGGAATTTACAACGAGCATGGTCTGAATCCTGAGGCCGTGATGAGTATCAAAAAAGAAACAGGGTCTGTGACTGGAGCAGAGGGCACCAAGCTTACGAATGAAGAATTGCTAGAGGTTGCTTGTGATGTTCTCATTCCAGCTGCTCTAGATAATCAAATCACGAAGGACAATGCTGCGAATATCAAAGCATCAATAATTTTAGAATTAGCCAATGGTCCAACGACACCAGAGGCTGACAGTATACTTGCAGGACAAGGCGTCACACTCGTACCAGACGTACTAGCGAACGCAGGAGGCGTCACGGTAAGCTACTTTGAGTGGGTACAAAACAGACAACAGTTCTACTGGACTGAGCAAGAAGTACTTTCAAGACTACAGCCTATTATGGAGAATGCGTTGGAGGATGTGTGGGGGACGGCTCAGAAGTATAATACGACATTACGTGAAGCTGCATTCATCTCCGCGCTTAATCGGATCGTCGAAGCCATGAAGTTGAGGGGCGTTGTGGCTTAGGTATTCTCTATCAAATAAAAAAACCGGGACTGAGCCCGGAAGCAATTACAGGCTCGCAGCAGCGCGCCTTTTTTGTGCAACAATCTTGGGGAGTTGTCGTAACAACAGCCACGTTAAATCATCTTCGGATTCCACATCAATTGTCGGGGGGATTTTCAGAACGATGGTTGAGAGTGGATTCGAGATGATCCGAACCGCACCGCGGAAATCGCGACGCAAAAAAAGATCGGAGATTGATTCTTCTACTAAACCTTCTCTTGTGAGATGAATGACGGTGTCACGTCGGGTGTATACCCCGACATGTCCGACTCCATCAGACGGATCATTGATAAAGTAGTTATGACGGGCCCCGTTCATGAAAACAAGATCATGAGCTCGTATGTGATCAAAGTCGACGCGTTGTCCAAACTCACGCTGCTGAATAGTCAGCCGAGGAATGTGGATACCGGATCGACCAAAAGCCCATTTGATAAGGCTGGAACAGTCCGAGCGCCAAGGTGCTTCACTGACGCGAGCGTTGGGTGTGTATACAGAGATATCACTACACCAACGCAAGTCATCGATGACACGAAGAAAGGAAGATTCAAAGCCCAGAGTTTCCAAGATTCTGCGAACTTCATCTTGTGTTAAAAGAACATTCATCTGCTTGAGACTTACCATGAATGTGGTTAAGTCCAACGCAACGCGATCTACTACTGCTCGATACTTCAATGTACCAAAGCCTCCTTATATCCAAAATTCACCTTAAAGCACCCGACCAAATTTGGCAAGCGAGTCGGACTCTCTGTGCATAACTTTCGCGATTAAGATTGACTTTTAGTGTTTTAGTGCTATTGTATAAGCATAGTCGACCAAAGAGGTTATTGGAGTATGTAGCGCAGCCGATGGGTTGTACGCGCGTATTCGCAAGTGTGTTGAATTTTAGACAAACCATTGGTAGTGGTGGCGATCTAACCAGATCCATTGTCTAAATAAAAAAAATCCGCTGCTCACCACGGCGGATTTTTTAGTTGCTAGAGTCTTATTTACAGTATCAAGCCCAGGGACCTAGGTGAGTTGAGTGTCTTATTTACAAAATCGGGCTGGTGAGACTTGAACTCACGGCCTCATCGTCCCAAACGACGCGCGCTACCAACTGCGCCACAGCCCGATACTACAAATAAAACAATTTATCTCTCAAACAACGGAGATCGATTCTAACAAACAGGGGTCATAAGTGCAAGTATTACTGCATTCTATATAACATTATTATAAATTCAACAATTTTGGTATAATAAAAAACAAATCAAACTACTGTGCAGCATTATGAAAGAAGGAGGTAATCATATTATAAAAGATTTTGTAGCTCATCTCAGGCAATCACAAATAGAAGGTGTCTTTCCGATGGGAACGGTTGTGTTCAATGAGGGAGAGCGTAATGAGGTGTGTCGTCAGGTCTTTCGGTCATCATTACCGCACCTGATTCTTGCCGATCAAAATCAGGAAGATGTACTGCCGCTGATTTGTAATAATATTTCGGCTGGAAAGGGATTGATTTTAGAGGTAGTCGGTGGGGTAGATCCTCAGGTTATGTCAGTACTTACGGGTTTGGCAAAGTCTGGTATGGTAAACATAACGTCTAGTGACGGTTCATCGATCGTAGTTCCAGCCACTAAAGGCAGTTTCCTAATTTTAGCTACGGACTTAGATACCTATCGGAGTGCAGGGATGCAGGGATTAACAACGGTGTGTTGCAACATGGCGGTAGAAAGAGCTGTTTTGCAATAAAAAAGCCCCCCTGCGTACAGAGAGGCGAAAGCGAACGTAGGCTGTCTCATTTGGTTAACAAGACGAAAGTAAGATGTTCGCAAAGAAACGTAAAACTATTGAGCTCAATGCGAGACCATGTAGGTCTCATTCGTACTGCAGATGATGCTTTCAGTGCGTAAGAGTAGGGAAGCTGAGGCTATCGCGTGAAAAAAAGATTAACATTTTTTTCTCAAGCGATAACCTCAAATAGCGTTGATGCAGACGCTAAGTGACTACGTATCGGGTAAAGGGATACATAGTTGAACACGTAGGTTGGCACGATGGCAACCTTTGAGAGAGAACCTCAGAGAGGTATAGACGTCATGTAAAGAATGAACTGATAATGTTGAGATCCATACAAAGGATTTCTCCATTACAAGACAAGTATAGCACGAAAAACCGATTTTGTCAAGCAAAAAAACGCAGAAAAATTAGACTTTTATGAAAAATGAGGAACGCACAAGTAACATAATTCAAAACGTGACATTTGAAAAAGTAATGCGTTCGGGACGTCGCGGAAAAGGCTATGCAGTGTATGTATCTGCTGGAATTGCAGGTGTACGAAAATCCATCGAGCTGGATAGTCGAGATAGTTTTATTCCAGAAGCAGGAACTGCGTACTCAGTGCAGATTTGTGATGAAAAAAAACCTGAAGATTTTTTAAGTGGGAAGTATCTTGTTCGAATCATTGAGGAATATGTTGCAGTCGAAGTGGTAGATGAATCACCCGTCTCTGAAAGCCAGGACATGATCGTGAAGATGCTGTACGGAGAGACATGTAAAACAAAAAGGAAGACTCGATTTCCTAGATTGTCATCAACACAGAACATTGAGCACTTTCTGACTCAAATGAGCTCATTCCATGAGCAGACGCGCGAAGTTCTAGGAGATGTATGTAATGAACAGACGTTTGCATCGTTTGTTAATTTTATCGGATCGCATGCGATGATCGACAGATCCACACAGCCACCACAACAAATAACATTCGAGAATAATCCTCAAAAAATTGTGATGCGAGCGCTGGACTGGCACTATCTCAGTAAAATGGATAATGCTGAACATGTGGGTGCACTGGTGAGTTTGCTGGCAGCGTGCGATATCACAAATGAAGAGGGGACGGAGATGATATATGACTTCAGTAAAAATCGAAGAAAACTAATCGCGTAACAAGGACAGCCGAGAGGCTGTTTTTGGTTATGAGAGAATTAGAGAGTGGAACATATACTGAGCCATTGACAACATCGCGCGAGAACGGTATATTTTATAGTCAAGTGCTGAGTAAAACTACAAGAAGGAGACCGACATGCCCTTTATATTTAACCCCGAAGACCGTACTGCTTTTTTCGATCATGACGTCGTGAGGACGATTGTCCTCAAGGATGTGACGGTTGATCCAGTCCTGATGCGTCGGTTCATGAAGAGTCGATTCGAGCTGAAGTCTGGTTTCACAGTGAAGACGATGGAGGCTGACGCAAACGGGGTCGTTCATAGTGAATTGGAATACGGCGACAAGGTAAACACGTCTTCGTCGGACAGGGCTCAGCTGTGGATGATAGACACATCGTGGGATTCATTCTCTTTGACTCGCGATCTGCGTGTACTTCTGTCAGGACGGCGTAGTCCCAAAGGAAAGAAGAAGACGATGCTTGTAGATGGCGTTGATGCGAACCTGCTGTACAGCAAGGTTCTGAGAGAAGAGGCAGCCAAAGCAGCACGATCAGCGGAAAAAACCGGACAGGATCTCTGGAGAGATGTAGAAAGGTTCCTGGATGATGTGGTGGAAAGTGGCGAGCGATTCGCCAAGCGTGCAGATCGACGCATCGAGGAGATGGAAGAACAGTTTGGACGACTTACAGATCGGGTTGGCGACTTCCTTTTCCGGAAGCGCTAGGATTACAAAAGCGACCTACGTGGTCGCTTTTTTTATTCGATTATTTTTTGTATGTTCCCATGAATACGCGCTCGAGGATATCACTTTGTCCTATATTGGTAGCATCTCCTGTTACGACAACTTCGCCGTGATCCAGTACATATGCACGATGCGCTATGGGAAGTAAACTTTGTAAATTGTGTTCAACTATCAATATTGCGGTGTGCCGCTCTTCATTAATACGAGCAACTAGCTCAAAAACTTCTTTAACAATTTTTGGCGCTAGACCAAGTGACGGTTCATCTAGTAGTAGTACGTTAGGGTCTGTCATCAATCCACGTGCGATCGCGAGCATTTGCTGCTGTCCGCCAGATAATGTCCCCGACGCATTATCCCTTTTCTTTTTTAAGTCAGGAAACAAATCAAATGCTTGGGTGATTCTATCCTCCACTAAGGACTTATCTGGAACGATATATCCACCGATCTCCAGGTTTTCGTACACACTAAGGTGAGTAAACACACGTCGGCCCTGAGGCACGTAAGAAACGCCCTTGTGCACGATCTGATGTGGAATGGGGGTGTATGGAGCTTCGTGCAGTAGAACCTCGCCAGAAGAAATCGGTGCCAATCCAAACATCGATTTAATAACGGTGGATTTCCCAGCACCATTGGGCCCCATCAGTGCAACAATTTCCCCCTCACCAATTGCAACGCTGGCACGTTTGAGTGCTGTCACACCACCATACTGCACGGTGACGTTTTTAGTTTGTAGCAAGCTCTTTTTCATACAATGCTTCTAGTTTGCCGTGTAATAATACAGGCCTCATCCCAAGAATCTCCTCTTTGTAAGAAATCTCAGGAATATCATGTAGTAAAAAAATCTTCTTATCCAAGTAGAGCGCTAAGCCCATTTCCATTAATGTGTTTGCGCCAACATACCCATCAATACCATTTTTTTCTTCGTTTAAAACAAGAATCGCATCTCCCCACGCCACCTTATGAAAATGCCGCATGATTGCTCGTTCCTTTTCCTCCCACACCCAATTATTATCTGGGTGGGCTTTCCGC
>Ga0114932_10001213_pt1 | contig 29668 bp, 27 predicted proteins | sample 2SBtaG_2_FD_87286 | JGI IMG/M metagenome (GOLD analysis project Ga0114932, IMG submission 87286) | Deep subsurface microbial communities from Kolumbo volcano to uncover new lineages of life (NeLLi) - 2SBTROV12_ACTIVE470 metaG | ecosystem: Environmental > Aquatic > Marine > Volcanic ...
CACCGCGCGACCGAGCAGTTTCGCGTGCTGTTTCTGGACCGCAAGAACACGCTCATTGCCGACGAGGAACAGCAAAAGGGCACCATCGATCACGTGCCGGTCTATCCACGCGAAGTGGTCAAGCGGGCACTGGAACTGAATGCCTCGGCGTTGATACTGGTTCATAACCACCCGTCGGGCGACCCCAGCCCCTCGGAATCCGATATCCTGATGACGGCGCGCATCAAAGAGGCCGCGAATGCGCTGGACGTGGTTTTGCACGACCATCTGATTATCGGCAAAGCCCGAGATTTCAGCTTCAAGACCAATGGGTTGCTGTGATCACCGGACCCAGACCTCGACCCGGCGGTTGGCCCAGCGACCGGATTCGGTATCGTTGCAGGCCAGCGGCGAAACCTCGCCAAGCCCGTGCACCGTGATCCGGACTTTCGACAGATCGGCGCGCGCAGCGGCGGCCCGTACCGCATCGGCAACCCGTTCGGCGCGCTGGCGGGACACCCGCCGGTTGCCGGTGGCGCTGCCCTGGGAATCGGAGAATCCGGCGAAAACCAGCTCGCGGCCATCGAAGTCGCCAAGCTCGATCATGCGGGCCAGCGTCGCGATATTTCGTTCCGACCGCTGGTCGATCCGGATCAGATTGCCGTCAAACCGAAACGTCGGCGAAAGCCGCGCCGCATCGGAAAAAATGCGAACAAAGCCCTGCAGGGCCGCCAGCGACACATCGCCGGCTTCGCGCACGGCGTTAGAGACCCGGTCCGGCTGATCGCCAAAAGATTGCGTGGAAATCGCCGTGCTGACAAAACCGGCGGCGGTAACGGCGTCTTGTCCGCGGCGGCTGGCAAGAAACCGCAGCAGGTCCCGCGCGAAAATCGGCAGTCTGCGCTGGGTTGTGTACAGGTATTTCTGCCGGGCAAACGGGTAATCGCCCGATTGCAGGCCGAATCTTGACGGGCGCTGCCGTATCCCGCAGGTGCCGCGTATCGCCAGCGGCACCGCATTGCGGATGCCGGAAAAGCCGGTGAATCCGATGGCAAACGGATCGGCGGTCACGGCGTCGGAAAGCGCCTTGTCCGAACCAAATTCCCTTGCCGCCACCGGGCTGAGCGGGACATCGCCGGGAAACACGTTGCGCCGGAATGCCCGGTTGGCGTCCGAACCCGCCTCGCGTTGCAACAGAACGATGGGCGCGTCGATGCCGCCGACCTCGGACCAGTTGCGGATGGTGCCGGCGTAAATCTGCGCGATATCGTCCAGCGCCAGCGACCGGACCGGATTTTCCGGAGACACGATGAAAACCAGCGCGTCGATCGCCAGCACCTGATGTCGGAAGGGGCTGGCCAGATCACCGATACCGCCGATGCGCGCGGCGCGAATCTCGCCCGATGCGGCGGGCCGTGATGTCACCACAAGATCGGTCTCCCGGTGCGCCAGTTCCGCCAACCCGGTGGCGGAATCGCCGGGTTGTGCCTGAATGCGCGCCACGGGAACCTGGCTTGGACTGGCGACGAAATAGGTCCAGCCGTCTGGCACCTGATCGCGCCGCAGGGTGGGTTGGCCGGTGGCAAAGCCATACGCCTCGATCAGGGGGGGGAGCAGGTCGTTGAGGGCGTCCCGGTCGCCCGCAATCGTGATGTCGGCGGCATACTGACCGGGGTCCGGGCAGGCGTGGCCGGTGCAGGTCACGCCCAGCGCGCGCAGGGTCATTTCACCGAATATGGTCTCGATGCGGTAGAACTCGCCATCGTAATCCAGCAGCTTGCCCGACAGGCCGACCGACCCGTCGGCGGATTTCAGGGTGACGTCCTGGCCCAGCGCCGCTTGTGCCGCGCCAAACATCAATCCCGCGAGAGCGCAGAAAACCCGACGGTGAAAGAGTGTCATGGTGCCCCGCTCGCGTCCCTATCTGGACGCGATAATCAGGTCCCGGACGGCATTTTTCAAGACTATGCTTTGGGCCGAATCCGCGCAGTCCGGCATTTTGAATTGCAACCCGGACGCGCCGACCAGCCGCCCACCGCGCGAGCGGTAGCTGTACAATATCTGGCGCTTGCCGCAAATCGCGGGCGTGGCCATGGCGGAAACCACGAGTTCGATCACGCCCGTCCGGGTCTGCATCGAACGCGACAGGCTGTAAACCTCGACCCGAACCGGGTCGCGAACATCGGGATCGCCCAGACTGACGGCATAACCGCCGGCATAGCGGTCCGAGGGATCCGGATCACCCGGCTGCCCGGTCCAGACATCACCGGCGGAACCCGGACTGGCCCCGAATTCCAGCGCATGTAGGCCGATTTCATATGCGCCCCGCCACTGGATCGCGATCCGGTCGAAATCGGCGAGATCGGGCACCTCGGCCGAGGTCCGCAGGACCGTTCCGTCTGAAAGACGAACCGAAAAGCGCGCGGTGGATTCAAAGGCGGGAATAATCTCGGTCAAAGTGCCGGAATGCCCGGTTTTGAGCGTGACGGTCATTTTTCCGTGCCGGACTTCGACGCGCGAATTGGGCAGGCAGGGGGCCGAAAGGATAAGCTCGACCAGACCGCCGGGCGCCGCCGACGCGGTCAGATCGGTGCTGCATTCCATGCCGAACGGGCTTTGATCGATTGCGGGTCGGGTTGCCGGAATGTCAAAACCCAGATCGATCTCGGCCATCCGGCGGGTCTGGTTGTTGTCCTTCAACCCCGGCAGGCGCACCGTAAATGGCCTGAGCGGATCGGCGGGCAAACGGATCGTCGTGTCATTGCCAGCGACCGGTGCGTCGGTCGCGATGGCGGTATCGGTGCGGATTTCGGCGGCGCGAACCGGCGCAACCGGCTGTTTCGCAAAGCTTTCGGGTGTTGCGACGTCGAACACGCCCACGGCCTGGACCGGGGTCGCCACGGGATCGGGCCGCCTGAAGGAAAAACCGGCCTCGACCGCGACGCCGGCCAGTTTGGTTCCGGTCGCGGGCATGGCGGTGGTTTCGGACAGCGCCGACCTTCCGAGATGCACGTTGGTGATTTCAAGTTCGGCACCATTGATGTCGGTCTGGGCGTCAAAGCCGGACAAATCGGTGATCGGCCCACTTTGCACGCTGTCGATCGGATCGCGCACCTCGACCATTCGCAGAACAACGCTGGCGGAATAGCAGGAACGCCCGGTTTTCAGGCAGTAGGTGAAGGCCTGATGCCCGGTACAATCCGCCGAGCCGCTATAGACGAAGCTGCCGCCGGTCTTGGTGACTTGACCGCATTTCGGGTTGCCGATCAGGGTCACGGCGGCCGCATTGACCAGACTGGCGTTGACGTCGTTGCTGAGGACGAACAGCCGTTGATCGCGCCCGGCGCGAACCGTGAACACGTCGTCGACGGCGCGGACATTTGCCTCGCCCCGGAAAGCGGCCATGATGCTGGCAGAATTCTGTGTGATCACGGCAACCGACACCGTCAGAAACAGCGCGGTATAAACCAATCCCATTCGTTCATTGATGCGCATTCATTGCTCCGCAAGACCGCGTTCAGGTCAGTCGTGCCGATCATGCGCTGCGAATTGTGGCCATTTTGCTAAAAACCGGTGACAATTTCTTGAAAATTGAACCGGGGGCGGCTTTGCCGGGGACGGATGCGAACCGGAATGCAGGCAATCCGGGGTGCAAAGGACATGCGTGATGCGAACTTTGGGGTAAGGTGACTAGGACACCCCGTGGCAATGCTTGAATTTCTTGCCGGACCCGCAGGGACAGGCGGAATTTCGGCCCGGATCGCCCCAGGTCGAGCGGTCGTTTTCGTCGAATTTCACCGCCGGTTTCGCAGCTTTCGCGGATTCGATTTCCTTGGCGGTCGGCGGCTGGCCTTCTTGTTGCTGGGCCATGACCTGGGCGATCATCGCGCGCTGTTCCTCTTCGGACAGGGGGCGGACGCGGGACAATTGTTCGCTGACCTCGGTCCGGAGGGTGTTGAGAAGGGTCTCGAACATGCCGAAACCTTCGGACTTGAACTCATTGAGCGGGTCGCGCTGGGCGTAGCCGCGAAATCCGACGACCGAGCGCAAGTGTTCCAGGGTCACCAGATGTTCCCGCCATTTGCTGTCAATCGTTTGCAAAAGCAGGGTTTTTTCAATCACACGCATGTTTTCGGGACCAAAAGCGACGGCCTTTTGCGCCATGAATTCGTCGCTGGATTTATACAGCCGCTCGGTCACGATCTCGTCGTCCACACCTTCTTCGTCGCCCCAGGCAACGATGGGTTCATCCACGCCCAGAAGGCGCAGCGCGTCGGCATAAAGCGACTCGGTGGTCCATTGATCGGCATAGGAATTGTGCGGCATGTGCTGTTCGATCAGGTCGTCAATCACCTGATGGCGCATGTCGCTGATGATATCGGAAATGTCCTCGGCCTCCATGATCTCGCGGCGTTGGCCGAAAATCGCCTTGCGCTGATCGTTCATCACATCATCGTATTTCAACAGGTGTTTGCGGATGTCGAAATTGCGTCCCTCGACCTTGGCCTGCGCCTTTTCGAGGCTTTTGTTGACCCATGGGTGGATGATCGCCTCGCCTTCTTCCATGCCCAGCGTGGACAGCACCTTGTCCAGCCGTTCGGAGCCGAAAATCCGCATCAGATCGTCTTCGAGGCTGAGGAAAAAGCTGGAGCGCCCCGGATCGCCCTGACGCCCCGACCGGCCGCGCAACTGGTTGTCGATGCGGCGGCTTTCGTGGCGTTCGGTGGCCAGAACATACAGCCCGCCGGCCGCGATCACCTTCTGTTTCTCGTCGGCGGTCGCGGCGGCGATGGTCTTGCGGGTCTCTTCGGGGTCGGCGTCTGGGTTTTCGTCCAGTGCCTCCATCACTTTCATGTCGACATTGCCGCCAAGCTGAATGTCGGTGCCGCGACCGGCCATGTTGGTGGCAATGGTGACGGCGCCCAGCTTGCCCGCGTCGGCGACGATCTTGGCCTCTTGTTCGTGGTGGCGCGCGTTCAGGACGTTGTGTTCCACCTTGTCGACCTTGAGCAGGCCGGAAAGATGTTCGGATTTTTCGATCGAGGTGGTGCCGACCAGAATGGGCTGGCCTTTTTCGTGGGCCTGCTTGATCGTCTTGACGATGGCTTCGAATTTTTCGCGCGAGGTGCGGTAGACGGCATCGTGGTCGTCCACGCGTGCGATCGGCATGTTGGTCGGCACTTCGACCACGCCAAGGCCATAGATTTCGGCGAATTCCTCGGCCTCGGTCTGGGCGGTGCCGGTCATGCCCGACAGCTTTTCGTAAAGGCGGAAATAGTTCTGGAAGGTGACAGAGGCGAGGGTGACGTTTTCGGGCTGGATCTTGCACCCTTCCTTGGCCTCGATGGCCTGATGCAGGCCGTCCGAAAGGCGCCGCCCCGCCATCATCCGGCCGGTGAATTCGTCAATAAGCACAATCTCGTTGTTGCGAACGATATAATCCTTGTCCTTCTTGAACAGGACATGCGCCTTCAAGGCCTGGGTCACATGGTGTACCAGCGACGTGCTTTCGGGGTCGTACAACGTTGCTTCGGCGTCGAGAATCCCTTCGGCGTGCAGGCGTTGCTCGATGAAATCGTTGCCGTCGTCGGTGTAGGTGACGTTCCGGGTTTTTTCGTCGAGCGCGTAATGTTCGGGCTGCACCTCGGGCACCAACGCGTCGATCTTGGAATAAAGCTCGCTGCGGTCCTCGCTCGGGCCGGAAATGATCAGGGGTGTTCGTGCCTCGTCGATCAGGATCGAATCCACCTCGTCCACGATCGCAAAATAGTGGTCGCGCTGGCTCAATTCCTTGATGTCGGATTTCATGTTGTCGCGCAGATAGTCGAACCCAAGCTCGTTGTTGGTCGCATAGGTCACATCGGCCTTGTAGGCCGTCTGCTTGTCGGAATCCTCTTGCCCCGGCACCACGACGCCAACCGTCAGGTCCAGTGCGTTATAGACCTGTTCCATCCACGCCGCATCGCGATGCGCAAGGTAGTCGTTGACGGTGACCACATGCACACCGCGCCCGGTCAGTGCATTCAGATAGACCGGCAGCGTCGCCATCAGGGTCTTGCCCTCGCCGGTTTTCATTTCCGAAATGTTGCCCTGATGCAGGAAAATGCCGCCCATCAACTGCACGTCGAACGGGCGCAGGCCCAAGGTTCGCACGGCGGCTTCGCGGGCATTGGCAAATGCTTCGGGCAAGAGCTGGTCCAGCGATTCGCCCTTTTCATGGCGGTCGCGGAATTCCGCGGTTTTGGCCTTGATCTGTTCGTCGCTCAGGGCCTGAAATTCGGGTTCCAGCGCGTTGATCTTTTCCACCAGCGGCAGGGTTGCCTTGATCTTGCGGTCATTTGGCGTGCCAAATACCTTTTTGGTCAGTGTTCCGAGACCAAGCATGCGCTCTCCGATCAGGCTCCGCCGCGATTGGCGATTGTTTTACGAAATTGTGTAAAGGCTTGCCTTGCCTGAAACCGCCCGCGCCCATAGAAGGTGCGCTGAAACGGGCCTTGGAACGGCCTTTGCACGATGACAATGGGCATGTAAGGCGATGCTTGGCAGGTGTCAACGTTGCCCCACCGCGACGAATTCGCGGGCCGGTCGAACAGGAGAACGACATGAACAGATTTGCAGGCGCGGTTGTCGCCGGATTTTGCTGGGCCTTGGTTGCCGGCAGCGGGATCGCCGGGGAATCCCCCAGTATCAAGACAGTATTGGCCAGCGTGGATGGCACCGACATTACCGTCGGCCATGTCATCGCCTTTCGCGGGCGTCTGCCGCAGCAATATCAGGATTTGCCGGACGATGTTCTGTTGCAGGGCATTGTCGAACAGTTGATCCAGCAAACGGTCCTGATGAACGCGATCCGGCGGCAACTGGACACGCGGACCGCCCTGGGGCTGGAAAACGAAAGACGCTCGTTTCTGGCTTCGGAAATGCTGGCCCGCGTTTCCGAGCGCGCCATCACCGAAGAAGAGCTGAAAACCGCCTATCAGGAACGCTATGACAGCGCGGTGCCGGATCAGGAATTCGACGCATCGCACATTCTGGTGAAAACCCGCGAAGAGGCGGACGAGATCGTCGTCCTGTTGCAGGGCGGCGCCGACTTTGCGACCGTGGCGCGCGAACGCTCGACCGGGCCGTCCGGCCCCAATGGCGGGGCGTTGGGCTGGTTTGGCAAGGGCGATATGGTGCCGCCGTTCGAGGCCGCGGTCCTGACCTTGGCGGTGGGCGAGGTTTCCACCCCGGTGGAGACGCAGTTCGGCTGGCACGTCGTGCGGCTGAACGACATGCGCGACGTGAAAATCCCGACGCTGGATGATATCCGCCCCAACCTGACGATGGAATTGCAGCAACGCGCGGTCGAGGCTGAAATCGCACGCCTGACCGCCGAGGCCGATGTCGTCAGGGCCGAGGTTGATGTTGATCCCGCAATCATTCGCGATGTATCCCTGTTCGCGGACTGAACCGGATCGAACGGCGGGGGCACGGGCTTGGCGAAAGAACCCGAAACCGAGGGCGCGGACCTGCCCGCGGCGACAATCATTGCGGAACTGCAAAAAAAGTTGTCGCGATTGCGGCGCAAGCTCAAGGCGGCGCGGGCCGAGCTTGACGGGCGGAAACCGCCACCCCAATCGCTGTCGCCGCTGGCACCAAGGGACGGATTCCCCGAGGTTCCCGCCATCGACGGCGTGGAATTCGCCATTGCCGAAGCCGGGGTGAAATACTCTGGCCGGCCGGATGTCATGCTTGCGCGAATTGCGCCGGGCAGCACGATGGCGGGCGTGTTCACCAGATCTTCGACCCGCTCGGCCCCGGTTCTGGACTGCCAGCGGAAACTGAACCGGCAAAGCGGCGGCGCGGGGTTTGCGATTCTGGTCAATTCCGGAAACGCCAATGCGTTTACCGGGGCGGCGGGATTTTCTGCAGTGGACCGGATCACCGGGTGCGTGGCGCAGGCGCTGGACCTGCCCCAGGCGCATGTCTATTCGGCCTCGACCGGGGTTATCGGCGAAAGCCTGCCGGATGTGCGGATCACCGACGCCATCGAAACGTTGCGGCAGGGCCTTGCCCCGACCGGTGCCAAGGACGCCGCGCGGGCGATCATGACGACCGACACCTTTGCGAAAGGCGCGTCGTCGATTGTCGAGATTGATGGAAAGCCCGTGAAAATAACCGGATTCGCCAAGGGGTCAGGTATGATCGCGCCCGATATGGCGACGATGCTGGTGTTTCTCTTCACCGACGCCCGAATTTCGCAGGCGGCATTGCAAAATCAGGTCTCGCGCGTGAACCGCAGGACGTTCAACTGCATCACGGTCGACGGCGATACGTCGACGTCCGATACGTTGCTGGTGGCCGCGACCGGGAAATCAGGGGTCGGGATCGGTGCAGGAAGGTCGAAATCCGGGCGGGCCTTTGCGCAGGGCCTGGAATCGGTGATGCGCGATCTTGCGCATCAGGTCGTGCGCGACGGCGAAGGGGCCACGAAATTTCTGGAAGTCGCGGTCACCGGCGCAACCACGCCAGCCGCCGCCAGGAAAGTGGGGATGGCCATCGCGAACTCTCCGCTGGTCAAGACGGCGGTCGCCGGGGAAGACCCGAACTGGGGTCGGATCGTAATGGCCATCGGCAAGTCCGGCGCACGGGCCGAGCGTGACCGCATCACGATCCGGTTTGGTGAAATACTCGTGGCGGAAAACGGCTGGGTCGCGCCGGGGTATCTTGAGCAGGACGGTGCGGATTACATGCGTCGGGAATACCTGAAAATCGGCGTTGATCTTGGGCTTGGCAAGGGCGGCGCGACCGTCTGGACCTGCGATCTGACGAAACAATATATCTCCATCAACGCCGACTACCGGTCGTGAAAACGGTTCTGGTATCTGCGGTCGCGCTGATCGATGCCGATGGGCGGATCCTGCTGGCGCAGCGCCCGCAAGGAAAATCCATGGCCGGATTGTGGGAATTCCCCGGCGGCAAGGTCGAACCGGGCGAAACCCCCGAGACGGCATTGATTCGTGAACTGCACGAGGAATTGGCCATCGATACCTGGCAAAGCTGCCTTGCGCCGCTGACCTTTGCCAGCCATTCCTATGCCGATTTTCACCTGTTGATGCCGGTTTTCGCCTGCCGGAAATGGACGGGTACGCCCCGGCCAAATGAAGGGCAGGTCTTGAAATGGGTGCGCGCGGGTGATTTGCGCGCCTACCCCATGCCACCCGCCGATGTGCCGTTGATTGCGGTTTTGCGGGACTGGCTTTGAGCCAAAGCGCGTCGCATCGTCCGGGCGTTTCCTGCCGCTGGTGAAAGACCGGGCCCGGCTATTGCCAGCCGTTCAGACTGTCCGTGACGATCTCTGCCATCATTTCGGTATGGGCATCCGTGGTGTTGAGGCAGGGAACATACATGAATTCTTCGCCACCCGCCGCAACGAAGGCTTCACGGATTTCAACCTCGATCTCTTCCAGCGTTTCCAGACAATCGGCGGAAAAGCCCGGCGCGATGACGATGATGCGTTTCTTGCCGGCGCGGGCGAGGCGGGCGACCTCTTGCACGGTGTAGGGTTTCAACCACTCTTCGGGGCCGAATTTCGACTGGAATGCGGTGATCAGTTCCGGGCCGTCCGGCCCCAGTGCATCGCCCAGCAGACGCGAGGTTTCCAGACACTGATCGTAATAGGGGTCGCCATTGTCGCGGTACCGCTGCGGCATGCCGTGATAGGACGCCAGCACCGCATCGGGTTTGCGCGCCGATTTCGTCAGAGCGTTCCGGATCGATTGCGCCAGCGCCGCGATGTAAAGCGGGTGATCGAAATAGGCGGGCACGACGCGGCTGTCCGCCGCAAGGCTGCGCATCGCCTGATCAAAGGCCTGACAGGCGGTTTCGGTCGTGGCACCGGCATATTGCGGGTACAGCGGGAAAAACAGAATGCGGCTGCATCCGGCACTTTGTAGCCGTCTTGCCCGCGATGCCGTTCCCGGATTGCCGTAACGCATGCAATAATCCACCACGACGTGATCGCCGAATTGCGCGTGCAGCCTTGCCGCAAGCGCATGCGCCTGATCGCGGGTAATGGTCCTGAGCGGCCCTTCGTTCCGGTCGTTGTTCCAGACCTTTCCGTAGGCCGCACCCGAGGTGAACGGGCGCTTTGTCAGGATCATCAGGTGCAGGATCGGCAGCCATTTCCAGCGCGGCAGGTCGATGACGAAACGGTCCGACAGGAACTGGCGCAGATACCGCCGCATCGGCCAGTATCCGGTGCCGTCGGGGGTTCCGAGATTGGCGATCAAGACCCCGACCCTGCCCGGTGCCCCGGCCTTGGCGGCGGTGGTCGATTCGGCAGATGTCATGGCTGTTCCCGCTTGTTTTTCCGAACCGCACCGGGGGTAAAATCCCCGGCGGGTTGTTCCACGGAATGCAGCGCGTCCGCAAGCCGGGTCGTGGCCGAACCCGGGCGCAGCGGCTTTTGCTGGCTTTCATCGGGTGCCCAGCCGGTCAGGAAAGCGATTTCGAACGTGGCCGGTATGCCGGTTGCGCCATCGCCGAATTCGTCGGCATAAATCTGTTCGGCAAGGTCAAACAGGGCGCGTGGCGTGAACGATCTGCGCCGGTCCGCCATCGCGTTGGTTTCCCCCATGGCCCGCAAATCGTGCATCAGCGCGACAAGCGAGCGGTACCTGACACCGATCTTTTCGCGGTCCGCGACCGGCAGCGCGAACCCGGCCCGCACCAGCAGGGCACCCAGATCGCGCAATCCTGCCATCGGCGCAACGCGAGGGGACAGGCCGCCCGATACGGCGGATTCGGCCCGTGCCAGTGACTGGCGCAGCTCGGTCAACGTCTCGCCGCCAAAGAGCGCCGCCAGAAACAGCCCGTCCGGCCGCAAGGCCCGCCTGCACTGAATGATCTGCCCGACCGGATCATTGGACCAGTGCAGCGACAGACCATGCACGATCAGATCGAAACCGGCGTCAGGCAGGTGCAAATTCTCGTGGTCCGCGAAACGGGTCGCGCCCGGCAGGAAATCGGCCCAGATATCCGGAAATGCGGTGACGATCGCGGGTTTTGTAAACGTCCTGTTAACCTCGGTCAGTCTTTCTGAAATCTGACGGGCCGCAAGTTCGTGCAGAAACATCGCAGGCGTGGTGGTGCGCGGCGACCGGTGCCGCGCCAAAGCCGGATGGTCGAACAATGGGCTGGTCATCAAAGCGCCCCCTCGCGCGCGACCGGGATAGAGAGGCACAGGTGATTTTGCAATCGACCATTCGGTTTCTGTATCCGCCGCAATGTCTGGCATGCGGAGCGGAAACGGTCAGCGAATTTGCGCTGTGCGGTGCGTGCTGGCGTGAAATGCCGTTCATCACCGGCACGGTCTGCGACGGGTGCGGCGTGCCGTTGCCGGGGGCGGCGGCAGCGCTGGGCGCCTTGTGCGATTCGTGTCTGGTCGCGCCGCACCCATGGCAAAGGGGCCGGGCGGCGCTGTTGTACGAGGGCACGGCGCGACGGATGATCCTGGCGTTGAAACACGGGGATCGCCAGGAGATGATTCAGCCGATGGCCGCGTGGCTGGCGCAACACGCCGCCGACGTGTTCGGTGTGGATACGCTGGTCGTGCCGGTGCCGCTGCACTGGCGGCGGATGGTGTCGCGGCGGTTCAATCAGGCGGCGATGCTGGCGGCGGCGCTGGCGGTGCGACTCGGCGCGGAATGCTGCCCCGATCTGATCCGGCGTCATCGCGCCACGCGGATGCAGGAAGGGATGAGCCGCGAGGAACGCTTTGCCAACCAGCGCCTTGCCTTTCGCGTACCGAAAAACCGCACTGCCGTGGTCGCGGGACGTGCGGTGGTGCTGGTGGACGATGTCATGACCTCGGGCGCGACGCTGGCGGCCTGTGCCGAGGCCTGTCTGTCCGCCGGTGCCGATTCCGTGAACGTTCTGGTACTGGCGCGCGTTGCACGGGATGCCTAAATCCTTTATGCCGCGAGGATGAAATCAGGGCGTTTACGATGAAACAGGTTGAAATTTATACCACCCGATTTTGTGGATATTGCTTTGCCGCCAAGCGGTTGCTGGCGAAAAAGTCGGTTGCCTACAACGAGGTCGACGTCGGAAGCGAACCGCACCGCCGGGCCGAAATGACCCAGCGCGCCAACGGCGGGCGAACGGTGCCGCAGATATTCATCGGCGGGCGGCATATCGGCGGGTGTGACGAACTTTACGAGTTGGAGCGTTCCGGCAAATTGAACGCATTGCTTGCCGCCTGAAGGTCGTGCGCGTCGGTCTGGTCCAGTTGAATTCCGGCGATCGACCGGCCGATAACCTGCCCGTCACCGAAAGCCTGATCCGCCGGGCGGCAGGCCTGGGCGCCGAATTCGTGGCGACGCCCGAGGTCACCAACATCGTTTCAACCAGCCGTGCGCATCAGGCGAAAGTGCTGCGGACCGAAGCAGACGACGAAACACTGGCCCGGTTGCGGATTGTTGCGCGCGCGTTGGGCATCTGGTTACTGATCGGCTCGTTGGCGTTGAAATCCGGGGGCCGCGACGCGCGATTTGTCAATCGTTCGCTGTTGGTCGGTCCGGAAGGTGATATCGTCGCCAGATACGACAAGATCCACATGTTCGACGTCGCGCTCTCCCGGGTCGAGACCTACCGGGAATCGGCCGCCTACCGGCCCGGTGACCGGCTTGTGCTGGCCGATACCCCGATCGGCGGCATCGGGTTGAGCGTGTGTTATGACCTGCGGTTTCCGCGTCTTTTCAGCGAACTGGCCCGCGCCGGTGCCGGGATATTGACGGTCCCGTCGGCGTTCTCGCAACTTACGGGTGCGGCGCATTGGGAAATCCTGCTGCGGGCCCGCGCGATTGAAACCGGCTGTTTCGTGCTGGCGCCCGCGCAATGTGGCAGGCATGACATTGCCGTCGGAAAACCACGCGATACCTACGGCCATTCGCTGGCCGTGGATCCCTGGGGCAAAGTTCTGGCCGATGGCGGTACCGAGCCGGGCGTGTTAATGGTGGATCTCGATCCGGGCGAAGTCGCAAGGGCGCGGCAACGCATTCCGGCGCTTGACCATGCGCGGCCCTATCGGGGGGTGAAATGACGCTAAGAAACGACCCGCTGGCCATCACGTTGTTCAGTGAAATCGCCATGGTCGATCAGCTTGCGCGCGGGCGGCTTTCGCGCGCGCTGCCCGGTGGAATGGAGGTTTCGCATTTCTCGGTTCTGAACCATCTTGCGCATGTCAACGCCGAGAAAACTCCGGCGCAGTTGGCACGGCTCTTTCACCTGACACGGGGCGCGATGACCAACACGCTGGGCAAGCTTGAATCCGCCGGTTTTGTGCATGTGCGACCGGATTGGGAAGATGCCAGACGAAAACTGGTTTCGATCAGCCCTTCGGGGCAGGCGGCGCGGGAACAGGCCGTGATCGCAATCGCGCCGATATTCGAGGAAATCGTCGCAACCCTTGGCAGCGACAATATCCGCGCCATCCTGCCGGTTCTGCGCGAGCTTCGCATCCGGCTGGAACAGGACGCGTGATCGCCGGGCACGCATAGGGGTTCACGCGACGCTGGCGGTCACGTAATTCACGCTCAGATCGGTTTCGGATATCGACCAGTCCCAGCGCAGCGGGTTGAACACGAAACCCTTGCGGTCCACGGGTTCCAGCGCCGCGCGGCGGAGCAGATCGAACAATTCGTCCGGGGTCAGGAATTTCTGCCAGTCATGGGTGCCTTTGGGCAGCCAGCGCATGATGTGTTCGGCCCCGATGATGGCCATCAGAAAACTTTTGGAATTGCGGTTGATCGTGGAGCACAGCATCAGGCCGCCGGGTTTCAGCAACGCCTTGCAGGCCTGCAGATAGGTCAGCGGGTCGGCGACATGTTCCACGACCTCCATGTTCAGAACCACGTCGAATTTTTCGCCCGTTCCGGCCAGCGCTTCGGCGGTGGTGTGGCGATAGTCGATGGTCAGACCCGACGCCCGGGCGTGAATGCGGGCGACCGGAATGTTTCCGGCGGCGGCGTCGGCACCGATGACCTCGGCGCCAAGCCGGGCCATGGGTTCGGAGAGCAGCCCGCCGCCGCACCCGATATCCAGGATGCGCAGACCGGCAAACGGGCGCGCGCCGGTCAGGTCGCGGTCGAATTCGGCGGCGATCTGCCTGTTGATATAGTCCAGACGACACGGGTTCATCTGGTGCAGCGGTCTGAATTTGCCGTTCTGATCCCACCACTCGGTGGCCATCGCCTCGAACTTGGCGATCTCGGCGGGATCGATTGTCGTGTCGGATTGCATTGCGCTCTGCTTTTCAAACTGCGAAGGGTGATACTCGGAAAATCCGCGAACACGGCCATTTTAGTCGCCCATGCACAAATCTGCGAGCCAAAAGAACACCCCGGAAATGCTCTATCCAGCGCTTGGCCCGTTTGACCAGCGTATTTTGGAGGTTTCCGGCGGGCACCAGATTTACATGGAGCAATGCGGCAACCCGCAGGGGCTGCCGGTGGTGGTGCTGCATGGCGGTCCGGGTGGCGGGTGCAGCCCGACAATGCGGCGCTTTTTCGATCCCGCGGTTTACCGGATCATCCTGTTCGACCAGCGCGGCTGTGGCAAATCCCGGCCCCATGCCAGTGTCGAAAACAACACCACCTGGGATTTGGTTGCGGATATCGAACGGATACGATCGGATCTGGATATCGACAAATGGATCGTGTTTGGCGGATCATGGGGTGCGGCGCTGGCGCTGATCTACGCGCAGACGCATCCGGTGCAGGTCAGAAATCTGGTGCTGCGCGGTGTTTTTCTGGCGACCCGCGCCGAGCTGGGCTGGTTCTATGGTGGCGGTGCCGGGCAGTTCTGGCCCGAGGAATGGGCCGAATTCGCCGGTATAGTTCCCAAGGACGAGCGCGGCGACCTTATCCAAGCCTATCGCCGGCGCCTGTTTGGGGACGATATCGCCGAACAAACCAAATTCGCCCGCGCATGGACCCGCTGGGAGGGCGCGACCGCCGTGCTGGAACCTTCGCAGCAACGCGGTGTCAGCCCGGCGGATTATGCGCGGGCCTTTGCCCGGCTGGAGAATCACTATTTCACCCACGATGCTTTTTTGAGCGATGAAACTGCGATATTGAACAATATGGACCGGATAGCACAGATCGAGGGCGTGATCGTGCAGGGCCGGTACGACATGATCTGCCCGCCGGTACGCGCGCATGCTTTGGCCGCGAAATGGCCCGCCGGTACGTTGAAAATGATCGCCACCGCCGGCCACGCCCTGTCGGAACCGGGGATCACGGCGGAACTTGTGGCGACGATGGACCGCTTGGCGCTGGGCTGGCGATAAGAACGCAATGGGCAGGAGGAACAGACATGGCGGATGAAGAAGGCCCGATGATCTCGGTGCGCGAAAACGGTTTTCTGCGCGTGGCCAATGCCCCGCGCCTGACCGGCAGCGACGGCAGCGAAATGGAGCGCAAGCCCGTCATGGTCCTGTGCCGGTGTGGCGGCAGCGGCAACAAACCGTTCTGCGACGGCAGCCACATGCGAAACGGGTTTGACGGCGCCGCGCAGGACAATGCCGCGCGGGACCGGGTCTATACCTACGAGGGTGCGGAAATCGATGTTCATTACGACAAATTGCTGTGTTCGCACGCTGCGGAATGCGGGCGGCGGCTGGGCGCGGTGTTTGACGCAACGCAACGACCGTGGATTCGCCCCGACGAAGGCACCGCCGACTCGATCCGGGACGTGGTGCGGGCATGTCCGTCCGGGGCGCTGCGATACAGCGACAAGGGCGCGGCGGCGCAACATCTTTTGTCGGACAAGGCCGGGATCACGGTCCAAAAGGATGGCCCGTATCAGGTGAACGGCATCCCGCTTGAAGACGGAGAATTCAGCGCACATGCCTCAAGGGAAAAATACGTCCTGTGCCGGTGCGGGCATTCGGGCAACAAGCCTTTCTGCGACGGTTCCCACCGCGATCAGGGCTGGTCGGACGAAGGCTAGGCAAAAAGGCGTTTCATCCGCCCGTACCACGCAAATTGCGCCGGTGCGGGGTCCGGCATTCGCAGCAAATGCGAACGCAGCGGCCTGAATACCTGATGGTTCGGAAAAGGAAAAAGATGAAAAGATTCAATTGTATATTGGTGGCAACATGCGCGATCAGCATGTTTCCCGCGACGTCATCTGCCTTTGAAATCGATTTTGGCTGGCAGGGTTTGACGCTCTGCACCACCGGTCGGCCCAACCGGGTGCAGAACCCCGCGTTTGCCCTGTCGGATGTGCCCGAGGGCACCAGATACATCCGTTTCAAGCTCGTCGATCTGGACGTGCCGGGCTATCACCACGGTGGTGGCGTGGTCGCCTATACCGGGCAAAAGACGATCGCGCCCGGTGCGTTCAAATACAAGAGCCCCTGCCCTCCGAATGGCGGACACATCTATGAATGGCGTGCGACCGCGCAGACCCGGAAAAACGGTGGACGCATTTCCACGGCCAGCAGGGCCCGGGCGTATCCGTAGACCATAACCGGAAAACCACATTCAAACATCACCCGGCCAACCGGGACGGCGAAGCCCACCAGCGCCCGAGCCTCCGCGTCGCGACAAAGGCGTGCTCTTGCCGCGTCATTCACGAATGATACCCATGGGGGCAAAGACCGACCTTGCTCCGTCGAAGGGGTCAGGCCCCCTGGTGGTTCGAATCTTGCGGTTCGATCCACTGGCGGACCTTATCCTTAACGCCCACAGAGCCGGGTACCGACGGGCCGTGGTGCGGCGAGCGGCCCGGCGATGCACGGCGGGCTTGCGCCCTTGATTCCGCGCGATCGGCAGGTCTCAAATAGCGGTTTCAACTGCGATACCTGCCATGTAATGTGGCTCGTTTTTTGGGACGTCGGTATGGTACCAAGGCTTTTTCGGTTGGCGGTTTGCCATCCGATGCAGCCGACTGCGCCCACCTTAGGCACGAGCCCGGCTGCGCGGCTGATTGATGGTGTTTCGGACTTGCTGGCCTGGGCTTGACGGGTCGGGCCAAATTCTGAATGCGCAATCGGCGGCGGGGCAGAGTTTTTGCAAAACTCTGGCCCAAACTTTTGCAAAAGTTTGGACGCGAAGTTGCGGTGCCTGAGTTGTCTGAACGACTTGGAGCCCCGGGGCGGCGACAGGTTTCCGAGGCCGGGCGCAAGCGTGTTCCCGCGCCTGATGACTTTCCCCGGACCCTGCCGGTTTCGGTCAATTTCCATCAATGCCAGCTAATTTTATTACGAGACAGGGCACCCCCTTGAAGCGAATTTTGGGCCGTGGGGGTGGAAATCGCCAAATTCCCAAAGGATTTCTGCGATTATTGCCCCCGGAAACCTCTGCATAACACCGGTCCGCATCATTCCGTGGCACGCCGCTTCCATAATCAGACCCGGCAGCACCACCTGTCCGCGCCTGCCGGACCGTCATGCGAATAGCGTGCCACTGGCACGACGCCAGACGCTTTTGCAATGGCGCAACTCGTTGAAACACTGCGGTTTTCCGCACGGCCGCCGAAATCAGCATGCCCGCGCCACCCAACCCATGCCCAGGCAGGCGCTGCCCTCATCGCCACGGGCCGTTGTTGGGCAGAGGTCTCGCTCAGGCACGCGAAATTCACCAGCGCCGGTGTGATCCGGGGATTGCCCAGTGGCCCTAAAGCGCCGCTGCCAGCCGTGAACCCTGATTGATTGCCCGTTTGGCGTCCAGTTCGGCAGCAACGTCGGCCCCGCCGATCACATGCGGCGATTTTCCGGCGGCGATCAACGCGTCGGCAAGGGTGCGCTCGGGCAATTGCCCCGCACATAAAACGATGGTGTCCGCCTGGATCAGGGTCGGGTCGGTCCGAGCCTCGCCGGTGCTGACATGCAGGCCCTCGGGCACAATCCGTTCGTAGTTGATGCCGCCGCGCATGGTGACGCCCTTCATTTTCAGCGCGGCGCGGTGGATCCAACCGGTGGTCTTGCCCAGCCCCTTGCCGGGTTTCTGGCTTTTCCTTTGCAACAACGCCACCTGACGCGCGGGCGGTGAAGGGGCGGGGCCGTCGGGGCGAAGCCCGCCGCGGGTCTTGGCGGGGTCGCCGACGCCCCATTCCCGTTTCCAGAGCGCGGGGTTTTCGGTCGGGCTTTCGCCCGCGTGAATCAGAAACTCGGCAACATCGAACCCGATTCCGCCAGCGCCGATGATGGCCACATTATCGCCCACGGCCACCTCGTCGCGCAGAACGTCGATATAACTTAGAACATGGGGCTGGTCCTGCCCGTCGATGCCCGGATCGCGCGGGGCAACGCCGGTGGCGATGACGATTTCGTCAAACCCGTCAAGATCGGCAGGGCCGACATCGGTATCGAGTTTCAGCGCGATGTTCAGTTCCCTGATCTGGGCGCGGTAGTAATCGACCAGCCCGTAAAACTCTTCCTTGCCGGGAATTTTCTTGGCCATGTTGATCTGGCCGCCGATTTCATTTGCCCGGTCGAAAAGCGTGACCTGATGCCCGCGTCCCGCCGCGACGACCGCGGTTGCCAATCCGGCGGGTCCCGCGCCTACGACGGCTACCGACTTGGTGACGGTGGTCCGTTCATAGGCCAGTTCGGTTTCGTAACAGGCGCGGGGGTTCACAAGGCACGTCGATATCTTGGCGTTGAACGTATGGTCCAGACAGGCCTGATTGCAGCCGATACAGGGCGCGATGAGATCGGACCGCCCGGCCCCGGCCTTGGCGACGAATTCCGCATCGGCCAGAAACGGCCGCGCCATCGACACCATGTCGGCGCAACCCTCGGCCAGCACGGATTCGGCCACTTCGGGCGTGTTGATCCGGTTCGAGGTGATGACCGGAATCGAAACCTGCCCCATCAGTTTTTGCGTGACCCAGGCAAATGCGCGGCGGGGGACCGATGTTGCGATGGTCGGAATTCGCGCCTCGTGCCAGCCGATTCCGGTGTTGATGATGGTTGCCCCGGCGGATTCGATTTCCCTGGCGAGCTGCACGACCTCGGCAAAGGTCGAACCGTTCGGCACCAGATCGATCATCGACAGGCGGTAGATGATAATGAAATCGCGGCCCACGCCTTGGCGCACCCGACGCACCACCTCGATCGGCAGGCGGATGCGGTTCTCGTAGGATCCGCCCCAGCGATCGGTGCGTTTGTTGGTATGTGTGACGATGAACTGGTTCAGGAAATATCCCTCGGAACCCATGATCTCGACACCGTCATAACCCGCCTGTTGGGCCCGCTGTGCCGCCGTGACGAAATCGGTGATCTGTTTTTCGATACCGTCCTCGTCCAGCTCTGTCGGCGGAAACGGCGAGATCGGCGATTTGACCGGCGAAGGGGCCACGCATTTGGGGCTATAGGCGTACCGGCCGGCATGCAGGATTTGCATCGCGATCTTGCCGCCCTCGTCGTGGACCTGCCGGGTGGCCGTGCGGTGGTTTTCGATGTCCTGATCGGTGAACAGACCCGCGGCACCGGCGAAAACACCACCTTCCGCGTTCGGAGACATGCCCCCCGTCACGATCAGCGCCGCACCGCCACGGGCGCGGGCACCGTAATATTCCGCGATCCGCGGCCAGTCGCCGACTTCCTCCAGGCCGGTATGCATCGAGCCCATCAGCACCCGGTTCCTGAGCGTGGTAAAACCCAGGTCGAGCGGTTCAAACAGGTGCGGGAAGTGCGGATTGACCATGGATCGTTCTTTCAGAGATCAAAAACTGGCGCACAGATTGCGGAAAATCCGCGCCAATGTCACGCGAAACGCGGCGTCACCGCTTTTTCCTGGCGGTGTGTTTGCGAAACGATTTCTTGAGCATTTCCAGCTCGCCGCGCAACAGGGCCATTTCCGCCCGCAGATCGTCCTGCAACGGCGTTCCCGCGACGATTGCGAAACTGTCCAGAGTGTCCCCGGAGACCTGTTCGTGAAGAACGAATGTCTGGACCCCCTCGTTCAGCACCGAAGCGGGAATCGCGGCTTCGACGTTCCAGGTGCGGTCACGGGTTTCGTCGGCGGTCACTTGCGCGTCGCCCAACACCGCGTCCAGCAGGCGGACAGCGATTTTCGGAGGGGCCTTGACCCGCGCCCTGGTGGAAAGGATGCCGATGTATTTTCCGGCCTTTATGTTCTGTCTGGTCAGGGTGAATTCGCTCATGTCTCTGCCCTAGATGGCCGCGCGCAGGTGTCGCGACAAGGTGACATCGCGGATCAGAATCTGGTTCATCGCCGGCGCGTCGAAAAACAGATCGAACCAGATCTGATCGACCCGCAGCGCGTTGAACGGAATATAGGATAGATCAAATTCGACCGCGTCTTCGCCGGGGGGGAATTCCTTGCGGACTTGCGCCGTATTTGGCCCGTGTTTCAGGTTCAGGCGGGCCGAAATCCCCAATGCCCGCTCGCATTCCGCGCGCACGCCAAGCCTCAGCACGTAGTTCTTGCCGATTCCGGCCAGGGCGGGTTGCGGCGTCTGAAACACCAGCGACAGGAACGAGCCGTCGAAATCGAAGATGTCGAACTGCAATCCAAAGGGCGCAAGATCGTTCTCTTGCCGGTTCTGGACCTGCCGGACCGAAAGCTCGGGCGATTTGCAGTCGTGAAACAGGTTCACGCCCTCGCCGATGGCCGTTTCGGATTTTGCGGGGGCGAATCCCGTGGGCGTAATCGGCCCGGACCACGGTGATGGCCGGTGCGACCAGTCGGTCGATGCGGGCAGGTCCAGAACGCCCGCCCCGACGGCCGGTTGAACCAGACGCGCCCTTGAAATGTGGCCGACCGCCGCCGCCCGTTCGCGCAAGGCCCCGGACATGCGGCTGAGCGTCGGCAGGTTTTCGATGCCGGTCGTCCGGGCGAGTTCGGCCATGCGTTCCCATTGCCGAAGCGTCCGCTTTTGGCGGAATTGCCCTACCAGACCTGTTGCCGTATCGCGCATTGTTTTTGTTTTTCTGCCCGTTCCATTCCGATTTATCGGTAAATCAACGTGCTTGCACGCGATTCTTGCGGATTGCCGGTCGATTCGGAGCGATCATTGCCGAATTCCGCTTCGAATTGTTTGAAAACATGCCCGCCATGTGCAAAATTTCCGAAAAACCGGAATGGCAAGGTGGCAGGCAATGCGTAAGATATTTGATAAACTTTATGAAGTTGATCCCTATGTTGATGCCCCGTTGGGCGATGTGGCGGTGGACATGCAGGGCTGGGGCTCGACCCATTTTTTCTTTCGCGAAATCCTGAAATATCTGCGACCCTCGCGGATTGTCGAGGTCGGGACGTGGAAAGGCATGTCGGCGATGCACATGGCCGATCTTGGTAAAGAGCTTGAAATCCCCGACCTTGAAATTGCCTGCATCGATACCTGGCTGGGTTCGCCGGGTGTGTGGAAAGTCAAGAGCAAGACCGCCGATATCCTGAAACTGAAAAACGGCTGGCCGATGCTGTATTACACGTTCATGAAAAACGTGATCGAGCGCGGGCATCAGGACGTGATCACCCCGATGCCGATGCCGTCGGACATGGGATATTTCGTGCTGAAGGGCATGAAGGCCAAGGCGGACATGATCTATATCGACGCGGGCCACGAATACGAAAGCTGCAAGCGCGATCTGAACCTGTTCATCGAGTTGCTGGACGACGATGGCATCATGCTGGGGGACGACTACGAAACCTTTCCGGGGGTCACACGGGCCGCGCATGAATTTGCGGACGAGAATGGATATGAACTGGTTGGCACACGCAGCAAGTTCGTGATTTCAAGAAACGCCGAACATGTGAGCGCCATGAAAGAGGTGGTGAAAGTCGTGGATGACCGGCGGGCGCGGCAAGCGGCGAAACAGGACGCGGCCGATGTCTGAGTGCAAGCCTTAAGGCAGCAGTCCATTGGCTTCATCGATCACGCGCTGCGTTTTGGTGCCAACGGTGCCGGACATTCGGCCAAGGGTAGACCGGGCGACGCCAATCATTTCCGAAACAACATAAGGCGCGGCACCTTTCAGGATGAAGGCAAGGCTGAACTTTTCTTCGGCGCTGAAGGTAAAGTTTTCTAAGTCCCAAATTTTCCCGACAAATTCAAAGGCCCGCGGATCGCCAAGGTCGGACAGGAACTCGGTCGCGTAAATTCGGATCGTGCGGTCGGAATTCGTGGACAAAATGATCAGTTTTTGCAAACCCTGATCGTCAATCAATTCAATCATCTGCGACCGCAGATGTTTGTTTTCGCGCATCATTTCAGCCAGCGCCACCAACAGGCCCAGCGTGGTGCGGTAATTGGATGGTTCCCCGGTCAATTCCAGCAGCGCGGGCCGGATCAGTTCAAGGCCTCGTGCGGCAAGCGCGCTGCGAGCGCCGCGCCGGATGCCGATGTCATGGGATTGCAAAAGGGCCAACGACTCATGGAATGACATTTGCTTTTGCTCTCTGAATTCACCCGTAACAAACGACTCAGTTTCCGCGCTTTTTATCAGTTGCTTGGATTCGGCATCCGCAGTCGCGATTTGTTCCGCTGTGCTTGCCTTGTCCAGCGCGACTCTGACCGCTTCGATTTCTGCATCCCGCTGGACTTTTTGCTGGGCTTGCAAATAGGCCAGAAATTCCTGCCATTGCTTCTGCCCATCGGTATCGCTGGTCAAAAACGAATAAAATTCCGCCAATTTTATGCGCTCTTCCAGAGTGGGGTCGCTGCCTTTCGCTCTGAGAGATTCCAGGAAATCTTGATTCTTTTGCTTTGCTTCGCGTTTTCCGGTGCTTTCCGAACTCAGGTAACTCACAAGGCTGATCGCGGTCTGCTGGGCGAAGGGAAAAAACGCTGCCGCGACACCGACGATGGTGGTTCCGTAAACCACCTTCTTGACGCCCGCCTTGATTTCCAGAAGCCTGATCTCGCGGTCGACCTCGATTTTACGCATTTCGGGCGAAAGTTCCGGTGCGGCACCCTCTGTCATGTCGATCCCCTTGGTTCTGTTCCAGCCTGCGGTGGGAAGCAGACCGTGTAAATCCGCCGCTTAGCGGCAAGTCGTTGATTTACAACGGAAACGGTTGCCAACACCACAAAGCATTGAATTCATGTGTAAGGAGAGAATTCTTTAACGAGAAATTTCCCCCGCCACTAAACCCGCGCCTGTTACGTGGTTTTCGTATTCAGGTCAATTATTGCTGCCCAAAAGCCGGCGTAGCAGACCAAGTGTCCACAATGTGCGCACCGGGTTGGCCTTGCGTCGTGGCTGGGTGGTCGCGGCTGTCTGGATAGGCTCGCTTTGCGGCTCGGCTTCGGCCACGCTGACCGGGATCGAGGCAACACCGTTGCTTTCGCGGATCAGGTGCGTGAACTCGCGCACCGTGTCCAGCCCCGTGGCCGCCGAGATCGGGTCCTGTTCAAATCCGATGACGGAAACCGAAACGATCTGCCCGTTCAGGTCGAAATAGGAGCGCCAATAGTCGTCCGCCGCGCCGGGCACGATGCCGGGGCTGGTGTCGCGGGCGCGCAGAAAGAAGGCGCGGTCGTTCTCGAACGTTTCCAGCACCTCGACGGTTGCGGCCGCCGATTCCCGGCTGAGCGCGGCGCGACCGGTCTCCGACCGGAAAAACCGATCCATGCCGCCGACTGAATCCGAGACCGAGGCCACGCCTTCGCGCGCGCCCGCGATCGACGCGGTCAGCAATGCCTTTACCTTTGGCTCGGCGGCCCGCGACGATGGCGCGACGACCCGGCAATTGCCCAGCAATACGAAGGCGGTATCGCCGCCGATTTGCGAAGTTTCACGGTCCACGCAAAATCCGGCGGGCCCCTGAATGACGACCTGCTGGCTGGCAACCTTGATGGTTGTCGATTTTGATGTCGTGCCGCCGGTCGAACTGCCCAGACGCGCATTGGTACAGCCCGCCAGCGACGCCGCGACCAGCAACAGAGCGATGGAGTTGATTCGTCGCGAATCAAATATCCATGTAGACATGCTTTTCCTTCTTGCCGCCCGGATGGGTGACCGCCCCCTTGTTCGTGGCGCCGACCTGTTGTGCGTATTTCCACAGGGCGCCCGTGGCATAGATGGTTTCGCGCGGGCCCGACCATTTCTGGCGACGCTTTTCAAGTTCCGCGTCGCTGAGATCGACCGAAATCACACCGTCCATCGCTGCAAGGGTGATCATATCGCCATTCTCGACCAAAGCAATCGGTCCGCCGTGTGCCGCCTCGGGTCCGACATGGCCGACGCAGAAACCGCGCGTTGCGCCGGAAAAACGCCCGTCGGTGATCAGGGCGACCTTTTTGCCCATGCCCTGACCGGACAAGGCGGCGGTCGTCGCCAGCATTTCGCGCATGCCGGGACCGCCCGAGGGGCCTTCGTTCCGGATCACCAGCACTTCGCCCTCGTTGTAGGTACGGTCTTGCACCGCTTCGAACGCGTCTTCCTCGCATTCAAACACGCGGGCCGGGCCGGTGAACGACAGTTCCGCCTCGGTCATGCCGGCGATTTTGACGATGGCGCCCTGGGGTGCAAGATTGCCGCGCAGCCCGACGACGCCACCGGTTTTGCTGATCGGCTGGTCCACCGGATAAATCACCCGGCCATCCGCATTGCGGGTGATCTTGTCCAGTTCCTCGCCCATCGAAAGGCCGCTGGCGGTCATGCAATCCTCGTGCATCAGGCCTGCGCGGCGCAGTTCCTTGAGCACGACGGGAACACCGCCGGCCTCGTACAGATCCTTGGCCACGAACTGACCGCCCGGTTTCAGATCGACGAAATAAGGCGTGTCACGGAAAATCTCGCAGACATCGGCAAGATCGAAATCGATCCCGGCTTCGTGGGCGATGGCGGGCAGGTGCAGGCCGGCATTGGTGGAGCCGCCGGTACAGGCAACCACGCGCGCCGCGTTTTCGAGCGATTTGAGCGTCACGACATCGCGCGCCCGGATGTTCATTTCCAACAGATTCATCACGGCGCGGCCCGATGCCTCGCCATATTGATCGCGGCTTTCGTAGGGTGCGGGCATGCCAGAGGAATTCATCAGCGCAAGGCCAATCGCCTCGGATACGCAGGCCATGGTGTTGGCGGTGAATTGCCCGCCACAGGCCCCGGCGGACGGGCAGGCGATGGCTTCCATCACTTTCAGCTCTTCCTCGGACATGGTGCCGGCCTGATGCTGGCCCACCGCCTCGAACAGATCCTGCACCGTAAGGTCGCGGCCTTTGTAGCGCCCCGGCAGGATCGAGCCGCCATAGATGAACACCGACGGCGTGTTCAGCCGCACCATGGCCATCATCATGCCGGGCAGGGATTTGTCGCAGCCCGCCAGCCCGACCAGCGCATCATAGGCGTGGCCGCGCATGGTCAGTTCGACACTGTCGGCGATGACCTCGCGGGAAACCAACGAGGATTTCATGCCGTCATGCCCCATCGCGATTCCGTCGGTCACGGTGATCGTGGTAAACTCGCGCGGGGTGCCGCCCGCTGCCTTGGCCCCCAGTTTCACCGCCTGCGCCTGCCGGTTCAGCGCGATATTGCAGGGCGCGGCTTCGTTCCAGCAGGTTGCCACACCGACCAGCGGCTGGTGAATCTCGGCCTCAGAAACCCCCATCGCGTACAGATACGACCGGTGCGGCGCGCGCGACGGCCCTTCGGTCACGTGGCGGCTGGGCAGTTTGGATTTGTCGAAACGCTGGTTCATCGGCGCGGTCCTTGCATGAAGTGGGTTCCTTGGCCCACCGCAATAGGCGAGTGGTGCCGCTTCTTCAAGACATGCGATTGCGCCCACAGGGATTAGCCCTTAGCGTTGGTGAAACCATTGCAAAGCCTGCGAATGCTGCCCGAACTCAATCCCCGTTTCGATGCCTTTGTTGCCCCGGCCAGACGATACCCGCAATTGTGGCGGCTGATCGCGGGCATCGTCGTTGGCATCGTGTTCTATCTTGGGTTTGTCCTGGGCTTGATCCTGCTGGCCACGCGGGCTGGCCTTGACCCCGCTCGGGCGCTCAGCGGCGATGGTTCGCCGCTGGAATCGTCTTTGCTGCTGTTCTCGTTCGCCGGCATGAGCGGCGGGGTGCTGTTGGCCGCGCGGCTGTTTCACAAACGCGGCTGGGCAAGCCTTGTGGGGCCGGATCTGGTCGAGGCGTGGCGGTACTTTCGCCTGTCCAGCACCATCGTTTTCGCCATCATGATCGGATGGACCGCGCTGGGCATCTGGGACTCGCCGCCGACGCCGAACCTGCCGTTCGGGATTTGGCTGGTGTGGTTGCCAAGTTCGCTGATTCTGGTGCTGCTTCAGACAGGATCAGAGGAATTGGTGTTTCGCGGCTATCTGCAACAGCAGCTTGCGGCGCGGTTCCGGTCGCGGTGGATCTGGTGGCTGGTGCCGTCCGCGTTGTTCGGTCTGGCGCATCTGGACCGCGAGGTGATGGGGCCAAATGCCTGGCTGGTGGTCGCGGACACATTTCTGATTGGGCTGGTTGCTGCGGACCTGACGGCACGCACCGGCAATCTGGGGGCGGCGATTGGCCTTCATTTCACCAACAACGCCATGGTGCTCCTGTTCGTCGCGATGCAGGGGAACCTGTCCGGCCTCAGCCTGAATGTGACCACGTTTTCGTTGGCGGATACGGCGATGGTCCGTCAGATGCTTCTGATCGACCTTGGCGTGATTGTTTTGCTCTATTCCGCGTATCTGGTTATCCTGCAAAGGCGCAAGCGGCTGTGATTGCATTCGCCGCCACCTGAAACTAAATAGCGGTTCACCACCGGCAGGAGCGATGCACGCATGAACTGGATTTCCAATTATGTCCGGCCCAAGATCAATTCGATCTTTTCGCGGCGCGAAACGCCCGACAATCTTTGGACCAAATGCGACGGCTGTGGCACGATGCTGTTTCATCGTGAACTGACCGAGGCGCAGAACGTCTGCCCCAATTGCAGCCACCACATGCACATCCCGCCGCGCGAACGGTTTCATTTCCTGTTCGATGGCGGCATTTTCACCGATATCGACGTGCCCAAGCCCGTTGCCGACCCGTTGGGGTTCCGCGACCAGAAAAAGTACCCCGACCGCATGAAGGCGGCGCAGAAAGCGACCGGCGAGCATGAGGCGATGCTGGTCGCCGAGGGCGAGGTCGGGCGTACGCGGATCGTGGCCGCGGGGCAGAACTTCAAGTTCATGGGTGGCTCGATGGGCATGCATGTCGGCAATGCAATCATCGCGGGGGCGGAACGCGCCATCGAAAGCAAATGCCCGTTCGTGATCTTTTCCGCCGCCGGAGGTGCCCGGATGCAAGAGGGCATTCTTTCGCTGATGCAGATGCCGCGCACGACGGTCGCGCTCCAGATGGTCAAGGAGGCGGGGCTGCCCTTTATCGTCGTGCTGACCCATCCCACGACCGGTGGGGTGACCGCAAGCTATGCGATGTTGGGCGACATTCATATCGCAGAGCCGAATGCCCTGATCGGTTTTGCCGGTGCCCGTGTGATTGAACAGACGATCCGCGAAAAACTGCCCGAGGGGTTTCAGCGCGCCGAATACCTGCTGGATCACGGGATGTTGGACCGGGTGGTCGAACGCAAGGATATCCGCGAGGAACTGGTCACGATCTGCCGGATGCTGATGCGGCAAAGTCCCGCGATCAAGGGCGATTTGCCCAAGCCGGAAACACCCGCGGCAAGCCCGCCCGAAACCGAAGTCGAAGCCTTCGCCGACGCCAACGAAAAACCTGCAACGGACGAAAAACCGCCGGAGACGCCCAAGGCTGAAGCCGAGACCGGGGCCAAGGGTTGAACGCGGACAAATCCGACATCATTCTGGAAAGGCTGATGTCGCTGCATCCCAAGATCATCGACCTGACGCTGGATCGGATGTCGCGGTTACTGGCCGCGCTCGACCATCCCGAGCGGCGGTTGCCCGCGGTCGTTCACATTGCGGGCACCAACGGCAAGGGATCGACGCTGGCCATGGTTCGCGCGGGGCTCGAGGCGGCGGGCAAATCGGTTCATGCCTATACCTCTCCGCATCTGGCGCGGTTCCACGAAAGAATCCGGCTGGCCGGCGACCTGATTGCCGAGGAGGATCTTTCGCGCCTGCTGGCGGAGTGCGAAGGCGCAAATGGTGGGGTGCCGATCACCTATTTCGAGATCACGACCTGTGCGGCGATGTTGGCGTTCTCGCGGTTTGCGGCCGATTACTGCCTGCTAGAGGTCGGGCTGGGCGGGCGGCTGGATGCGACCAACGTGATCGACCGGCCCGAATTGTGCGTGATCACGCCAATTTCCTTTGATCATCCGCAGTTTCTGGGAAACACCATTGCCGAAATCGCCGGTGAAAAGGCCGGTATTCTGAAACGCGGTGTACCGTGCATCGTGGGGCCGCAGACGGATGAAGCGCTGGCAGTGATCGAGGATCGGGGCGCGCGCATCGGCGCGCCGCTGCTGGTGCACGGCCAGCATTGGCACGTCACCGAGGAACATGGGCGGATGGCGTTTCAGGATGAAACCGGGCTGCTGGACCTGCCCCTGCCCGGACTGATCGGGGCGCATCAGGTCGTCAATGCCGGCGCGGCGATTGCGGCGTTGCGGTTTCTTGGCGCCGATGAAGCCGCCATCGGGGCGGCGATGACCGGGGCGGAATGGCCCGCGCGGTTGCAACGACTGAAACGTGGCCCGCTGGTCGGGGCCGCACCTGCGGCAGAGCTGTGGCTGGACGGCGGGCACAACGCGGCGGCGGGTGCCGCCCTGTCCGAGGCGCTGGGGCGATTGACGCACCGGCCCCTGCACATCATCTGCGGCATGTTGAACACCAAGGATGTCACCGGATACCTGCGCCCGCTTGCATCGATGGCGGACTCGTTTCAGGGCGTCGGCATTCCCGGTGAAACCGCCACGCTGAGTGCGGGGGAAACCGTCGCGGCGGCGCGGGCGGTCGGGATCGCGGGGGTCGAGGCACCGGACGTGCTGGCCGCGATACGTCGCGTCGCGGCGCGCGAACCGGCGGCGCGAATCCTGATATGCGGCTCGCTTTATCTGGCGGGTGCGGTTCTGCGCGAAAACGCGTGATTTTCCGGGCCTGACGCCCTGATCCCCGTTCAGGCGGCGAAATCGTTTTCGCTGAGGATCCGGGACATGCCGTCGGCGCGCTCGAAATCCACGTGCACGATCTTGCGGGTCCTGTTGCCGTTGCGGACCCGGCGGAAGTAGTAATCGCGGTCCGCGAAATTGCCCGGTTTCATGATCCAGCGCGACATGCCGCGCATCAGCCCCGGATAGGGTGCGATCAGGTCGATCAGCCAGAGATTGTCGCCCGATTTCCAGTCCGCCGGGCGCAGATGCCCGCCCGCGACATACCGGGCCTCGGCTTCGGCGCTGAGGTGGGCCCAGGTGATCAACCCGCGCGGGATGCCGTCGAACCGGAAAATCCGGTATTGCCCGAACAGGATCGGAGGCTCGATTGCGGCACGCAGATTGGCGACCGACATTTTCTGATGGTGGACGCTGCGCATGGCCAGAAACATGAAGTCACCGTAGATGCGCAACCTTTCGGCACTGGGAAAATCGGGGCCCTTTGCAACCTTGGGCGCGGGGTTGGGGGTGTCGGTCATGATGTCGCCTCTGCGCTGGATGCAAGCAGCCGGGTTTCCTGCATTTTGAGGTAATACCGCGCTGCGGGCCCATAGGAGTCGCGGTCGGTTTCAAGCTCGGGGAACAGTTTGAACAATTCGG
>Ga0114932_10001216_pt1 | contig 29640 bp, 30 predicted proteins | sample 2SBtaG_2_FD_87286 | JGI IMG/M metagenome (GOLD analysis project Ga0114932, IMG submission 87286) | Deep subsurface microbial communities from Kolumbo volcano to uncover new lineages of life (NeLLi) - 2SBTROV12_ACTIVE470 metaG | ecosystem: Environmental > Aquatic > Marine > Volcanic ...
ACTCCAGGACATGTTGATTTTGGAGGAGATGTTACACGGGCGATGAGAGCTGTTGATGGGGCACTTGTTGTCGTCGATGCAGTTGAAGGTGCAATGCCTCAGACTGAAACAGTTCTTAGGCAAGCCCTAAGAGAAGGGGTAAAACCGGCTTTATTTGTGAATAAAGTTGATCGTCTGATAAACGAACTTCGAGAAGGTCCTCAAGAGATGCAGGAGCGTCTCGGGGTGGTGATCAACTCGGTGAATGAGATCATACGTGGGATAGCTCCAGAAAAATATGCTAACGAAGGGTGGAGAGTTTCGGTTGAAGATGGAACTGTTGCGTTTGGGTCCGCACTATATAATTGGGCAGTTTCGTTGCCTTCGATGCAGGAAACGGGAATAAAATTCGCAGATATAATTGAGGCCAATAAGAGCGGAGATTTGTCCATATTAAAAGATAAATCGCCCCTGTCGGATGTTGTGCTCAACATGGTTGCGCAACACTTCCCAAGTCCTCTGGACGCACAACCTAGTCGGATACCTAGGATCTGGAGAGGGGACGAGGACAGCACTGCAGCCATTCAGATGAGAGGTGTAGATCGCGGAGGGGATGTAGTCCTCATGGTCACGGATATTAGTATTGACCCCCACGCGGGTGAAATTGCTACTGGTCGCTTGTTCTCAGGAACCATTGAGCGTGGGCAGGAACTCTACGTTTCAGGGACTGCGGGAGCCAATAGAGTTCAATCTGTGGGTATATTTATGGGCGGGGATCGAGAAGAAGTTTCGATAGTTCCTGCAGGAAATATAGCCGCGGTTACGGGTTTGAAAGATGCGATTGCAGGGTCAACAGTTTCGGCGTTAGAGATGTTAGCTTTCGAATCTATTGATCATATTTCAGAACCAGTTATTACTCAATCGATAGAGGCAAATTCTATGGATGATCTTCCCAAATTGATCCGGGTTTTACAACAGGTTTCCAAAGAAGATCCTACTTTAAAAGTAACGATAAACGAAGCTACTGGCGAACATTTAATTTCGGGACAGGGAGAACTTCATTTAGAAGTAATCACGGACAGAATCGCGCGAAATCATGGTGTTAAGGTTAATACAGGACAACCAATTGTTGTGTATCGCGAGTCCCCCAGGAGGCTCTCAAGAGAGGTTGAAGGGGTATCTCCAAATCGCCATAATAAATTCTACATAACTGTCGAGTTGCTATCAGACGTCATTACTGATAAAATAAAACAAAATGAAATATCGATGGACTCTCCAGAATTAGAGCGGAGAGAACTTCTTATGGAATTGGGCATGGATAAGGCTTCAGCACAAAATGTTAAAACAATCATCGGCCCCAACATTATTCTCGACCAAACGAAGGGTATCCAATATCTGAATGAAACAATGGAATTGGTACTAGAAGGGTTTGAAGAGGCCCTTGTTGAAGGGTCTTTAGCTCGCGAACCAGTACAAGGTGCATTGATACGCTTACTAGATGTCAAACTTCATGAGGACGCAATACACAGAGGCCCTGCCCAAGTAATACCTGCTGTTCGAGATGCCCTACAGAAGGCACTTATAGCATCTCATGCTCGATTACTTGAACCGGTACAAAATGTTCGTATAGATGTTCCCTCAGAACATATGGGACCTGCATCGGGAGAGATTCAGGGGCGCCGGGGGAGAATTGATGATATGTACCAAGAAGGTAATCGTATGATTGTAGAAGGTGTCGCTCCTGTTTTTGAAATGTTAGGATTCTCTTCAGATATTCGGTCTGCTACGGAGGGTCGTGCGGCGTGGAACACTGAGAATGCAGGATTCGAACCGTTAGCCGATAACCTGCAAACTGAAACGATCCTCAGTATACGCAAAAGAAAAGGACTCAAAGTTGAACTTCCCGCTGGAGTCAATTATTTCTAACAAGAGTTGTAAACAGAATGTGCATACTCTATTTTACCTAGCAATTACGAATTAGTCAAGTATTTAATCCAACCGAGTTTTATTCAAGTGACTAATGGGTAATAAATTTCGAAATGGCCCTAGGGCTTATGTGGTCCGACTTGAATTGGCAGATCGACCGGGGGAGCTCCTTCGTGTGCTTGAGCCAATAGCATCAAGTGGGGGAAATCTGTTATCAATATTCCACGAGCGTGGCGATATTACTCCGCGGGGGAAGATTCCTGTGGAAATAGATCTTGAATGTTCTCAGGAGCAGTTTGAATCCATATTATCCTCATATTTAGACCTAGATATCCAGGTTACGCAATCTGGAGAAGAGCTATATCGAGGAGAACTGGTTGTCCTCTTGATTGGAGATGCAATTGCTAATGATTTGTCCAGTGTGGTCGCATCCATTGATGCATCTGGTTCTGTTGCAGTTATTGAATCTTCGGTGAATCGTTCTATTGAATCTCCGGCAGAAGCTAGTTCTATCCTCCGTCTAGCGATTAAGGAGGGGGATCAGCTACAGGCGGTTGATTCTGTGAAATCAATTGTATCGAAATATGATCTTCATTTCATGACAACCACGGATCACGAGGTTTCCCAATGAAACTCGCAGTATTGGGTGTCGGAAGTGTAGGAAAGGCGGTGGCGCAACTATCAGGAGAATACGGTCACTCAGTGGTTGCACTGGCAGATTCCAAGAGTGCCATTGTAGATCCAAAAGGAGTAAAGGTCGATGATATATTAGAGAAAAAGTCGAATCGAATGCCGTTGGGAGATGCTTCTTTGGAAGATATATTTAATTCTGATTATGAAGTTCTAATCGAAGCGACTCCAACTACCCTTGAATCTGCAGAACCAGCGTTTTCTAATATTAAAGCGGCGTTGGAAGCGGACCGACATGTTGTTTTGGCGAATAAGGGTCCTGTTGCGGAGAGATTTGAGGAGCTCCAATCTATTGCTGATGGAAGTAAAGGCACTCTGCGGTTCGAAGCTACTGTGGGTGGTTCAATACCAATACTCTCCACAATTGAGGATGTGAGTCCTAGAAACATCACTTCGGTAAGGGGGATTCTAAATGGTACCTCTAACTTCATTCTTACTCGAATGGCTGCGAAAAATCTGAGTTACAGTCATGTTCTATCAGAAGCGCAGGAGCTAGGTGTTGCAGAAGCAGACCCTACATTCGATGTGGGCGGGATTGATACTGCACTTAAATGTGTGATATTATCCAATGTCTTATCAGGAGGTGGTTTCTGTTTGTCAGATGCAAATGTGGAGGGAATCCAACATATATCCAATCACGCGCTCAATCTAGCAGACAAGTCTGGCTTGACAATACGATTGATAGGAGAAGCCACGAGAGAGGGAGTGAATGTGGCCCCTATGTTAGTCCCAAAAACAGGGGACTTGGCTGTCGAAGGTACTCAAAACATAGTTCAAATTACCACAGAACACGGGGGGGTTCTAAACCTCGCAGGTGCGGGTGCAGGTGGCGGTCCAACTGCCTCTGCGATATTCTTGGATATTCAGCGTCTAATAGTGTGACTATGTCTAACATGAAAAACGTAATACGTGGGCGATTTTGGCTCCAAACAGTATCGAAATCGTTTTAGCCGCACTCTGTCAATCGACCTCAGAAGTTACCATGAGTGACAAACCACATCAAAATTTGGCTGTGATAGGTCATGTGGACCACGGGAAGAGCACTCTCGTGGGGAGACTCCTCTACGAAACAGGGGCAGTAGAACAACACGTGATTGATCAGTATAAGAAAGAAGCAGAAGAATTAGGAAAAGGCGGATTTGAATTCGCATATGTTATGGACAACCTAAAAGAAGAACGGGAACGGGGTGTGACAATTGATATTGCCCATCAGGATTTCCATACAGATAATCATTATTTCACAATTGTAGACTGTCCAGGTCACCGGGATTTTGTTAAAAATATGATTACAGGAGCAAGCCAAGCTGACAGTGCAATTCTTGTTGTAGCTGTTGATGACGGGATTGCACCTCAGACTCAAGAGCATGTCTTCTTAGCCCGGACTCTTGGTATTGCAGAACTCATCATAGTCATAAACAAAATGGACAAAGAGAATTACGATGAGGGCAAATTTAATGCGGTTAGAGAAGAAGTAACAACGCTACTTGGATCGGTTGGGTTCAAGGATAATCTTTTCATCCCCGCTTCTGCTTTTGAAGGAGATAATATCAAAGAGAATTCTAGCAATACTCCATGGTACACGGGCCCCACTATTCTTGAGGCGATCAACGACCTTCCAGTTCCAAAAGATGCAACTGATGCACCATTGAGACTCCCTATACAAGATGTATATACAATCTCTGGCATTGGTACAGTTCCAGTAGGACGTGTGGAAACAGGAACCATGAAACCAGGGATGAAAGTTGTATTCCAACCTTCAGGGGCATCGGGTGAATTGAAGTCTATAGAAATGCACCACCAAGAAGTTCCAGAAGCAGCGGCAGGAGCCAATGTTGGGTTTAATGTAAGAGGTGTCGGTAAGGAAGATGTGCGTCGAGGGGACGTTCTTGGTCCTGCAGATAATCCTCCAAAGGTTGCAAAAAGATTCAAAGCTCAAATCATAGTTATGCAACACCCCAGTGTCATAACAGTGGGATATACCCCCGTTTTCCATGCACATACATCTCAAGTGGCATGTACGTTCGAGCAAATCCAAGATACCCAGGGAAAAGATCTTGATTTCATCAAGGCGGGAGATGCAGCTGTTGTTTGGGTGAGACCACAGAAACCGGTCGTGATCGAGGTGGCAAGTGAAATACCAGAACTAGGTGCTTTTGCGATACGTGACATGGGATCAACAATTGCAGCTGGTAAAGTTTTGGAAATAGAAGAGGCATAAATGCAACAGGCGCGCATACGTTTAGCAGGAACTAGCCCTACGGATCTTGACGCAATTTGTTCTGATGTTTGTTCTATTGCCGAAAAAACTGGAGTAAATTTGAGTGGCCCCATACCACTTCCTACTAGAAAGCTGGAAGTTCCTTGTAGGAAATCTCCAGATGGAGAAGGGACTGCAACATGGGAGCATTGGGAGATGCGCGTGCACAAAAGGCTAATAGATCTTGATGCAGATGAGCGTGCGTTACGTCAATTGATGCGCATTCAAGTTCCAAAAGATGTCAGTATTGAAATAGTCCTCACAGGAGGCTAATAGTACATCGTGTTTTTGTCTAATTTGTTGGAATCATAATTAGGTACTCGCAACTCTCATATACCACCACTTATTGTACCCTGAATAGGGCTTGTAGTTCAGTCGCAGAATGCTCGGTTCGCAATCGAGAGGCCCCGGGTTCAAATCCCGGCAAGTCCATAGGCAATAGTACTAACAAAGGGATGGATTGCTAATTTTAGAATTTTGGTGAGAAAGAGTATTATTCTGCCCAGTTAAGTAGGCAGGCCCCTTGATCTAATTCTGCAATGCGTTCTGGACTGAATGTAACTGAGTTTCCAATATGTTTCTCGACACATTCTGAATATTCATTCATAGTCCTATACAAATTGATCCCAGAATAGGAAGCTAATTGATTTGCGATTGTTTCGATATGAGATTCATCCAGTGATCCAGAATTGTTTTGTTTGATATTTGTAAATATCATCCTAAGAAACTCTTCAGGATTCTCATCGTGCAATCGTCTGCTGGGATCTGATTTCACCGTCCTGCTCATTTTATCCTCTTAAATATAATTGTATCGAATGGGGTTTCGTTTAAACGAAGGGAAAATTTGTGCGGAAGGATTAGACTTGTTCTAAGGCTTGTTCCAGGTCGGCGAGGATGTCGTCTATGTGTTCTATTCCAATTGAAAGTCGAATATATCCAGGAGTTACACCTGCGCGTAATTGATCTTCGTCAGACAACTGTTGGTGAGTTGTTGTGGCAGGGTGAATAGCAAGACTTCTTGCATCGCCGATATTGGCAACGAGATAGAAGAGATCGAGTGCATCTATAAATTTTTGACCCGCTTCTTTTCCACCTGCTAGTTCGAATCCTATCAGAGATCCGAATCCCTGTGTTAAATATTTTTTAGCTCTTTGTGTTACTTCTTTGTCTTCGTGTAAAGTTGGATAAATTACAGTAGTGATTTTAGGATGATTGTTCAAGAAGTCTGCAACTTTCTCTGCGTTGGAGAAATGGGCGCGTAACCGTAGAGAGAGAGTTTCCAATCCTTGGATAAAATTATAAGCATTGAAAGGGGACAATGCGGCTCCTAAATCCCTCAGTCCGATCACCCTAGCTCTACTGATATAAGCAACTTCGCCGAATGCGGAAAAAACGGCTCCGTGGTAACTACCAGATGGAGTGTTAAATAGAGGCTGTCTTTCAGGGACTTTGCCCCAGTCGAAGTTTCCACCGTCTACTACGATTCCACCTATTGAGTTTCCATGGCCACCTATCCACTTGGTCAAGGAATGGACTACAACCGCTGCACCATGGTCTAATGGCCTGCAAGTGATAGGAGAAGCAGTATTATCAACGATCAAGGGTATGTTGAATTCGCGTCCTATATTGGCGACTTCCTCTATGGGGAATGGTTTCAGTTTTGGATTTGGTAATGCTTCTCCAAAATATGCTCTTGTTTTCTCATCTGTGAGTTCACGGAAATTTTCAGGATCTTTGGGGTCTGCAAATCTCACGTCGATGCCTATACTTCTAAGGCTATTGTTGAATAAATTCCAAGTACCACCATAGAGATCTGTAGAAGAAACTATGTTATCCCCAGCTTGCGCCACATTGAGGATGGAAAGTGTTGTTGCCGCTTGGCCAGAAGCAACAGCCAAGGCTGCGACACCACCTTCAAGTGCCGCGACGCGTTCCTCAAGAACTGCGTTGGTTGGATTCATAATCCTAGTATATATATTTCCAGGTTCAGCTAGTGCGAATAAATTCGCAGCGTGTTCTGTGTCGTTGAACTCATACGCAGTTGTTTGATAGATAGGAACTGCGACAGAGTTAGTCGAAGAATCGGATCGATACGAACCCCCATGGAGGCCCAAAGTTTCGGGGTGAATATAATTGTTAGACATATTTTACCTTAAAGTTATTCTGCATTCTACATATTTATATGATTTGTTTTTGATCGAGGGTGTTTTTGTAAAAGTTGCAGTGGGAGCAGGAGTTATTGGGAATATTTATCCAAATAACCGGTATTTTTGAGCAAATTGGTTAACTCAGTTAATTTAGCACCAGAAAAAGTAGGAAGAGGAGGCCTTGGGTTTCCAACTTCGAATCCCAAAAGGTTTACAGCGGCCTTGACGGGGACGGGGTTGCTGACACTGTATAATAATTTTAAGATAGGCAAAAGTTCGAAATATAATTCTTTGGCTTGGATTGCATCGTCTTGACTAACCCACGGTTTAGATAGCTGTGCCATTTCTTCAGGAATTATATTTCCAGCTACATTTGCAGTCCCTGCACCCCCAAGAGCGAGTGTTGGCAGAATAAGAGAATATCCAGGGTAATCACAACAAAGAATTGAGAAATCATCTGTGGTGTTATTTTGTATTTCCTGGAGTTGGGAAACGTCTGGAATTGCTTCTTTGTCTGCAATTATATTTTCTATCTTTGATAAATTTACCATAAGTTCGGGAGAAATATTTACACCGACTCTAGTTGGGTTATTGTAGATTGCAATTGGTAAATTTACACTTTTTGCGACTTGTTTGAAAAAATCAAAAACGGCTTCTTGAGGTGGTTTTATATAGGGCGGGACGATTAAAACGAGTCCGAATGCGCCTGCACCTTCAGCGTGAGTTGCAAGAGAAATTGTATCGGAAAGGGTTGAACAAGTACATCCAAAAAGAATAGGTATTTTTCCTCGTGAATAATCGGCAACATGGGAAATGATATCCCTTCGTTCAGGAAGGGAAAGTTGGGTTGATTCTCCAGTAGATCCCATTACTAATAATCCACTAGATCCGTGTTTAATGTGGAAATCAATTAACTGATTGAACGCATCGAGGTTTACGGCACCATTGTTATCATAGGGCGTAACAATTGCGGGCCAAGATCCTTCTATTCTCATAATATATTTCAAGTGAATTCTGACTCACTAAAAGTAAACTCTTACCATAGTCGCTTTTGGAAGTGGGAGGTTAGTTAAGGTCCAAATGCCCTATTTTCGAGGGGTTTCTCATCGTTTTTTTCAACAAAATCATACCCCATTACTGCTTCTCGTTGTGAATTTAGGGTTTGGGTTAGCATTTTATGTAGGTGATAATCTGCGTCAGGTTTGTCTGGTTGCCAAACAAACACATTTGTGAGTGGTTTTGATTCATTATCTAGGTCATAGAAAATATGATATATCTGATACAAATCTCCATGGATTCGAATCCATTGATCGCGTTGGGGGATGATATTTGACTCAATAGTAACTAGAGGGGTAGAACCCTGAAGGAGGTATCTCACTTTGGTGGACATGTAGGAATGAACGGTTGTCAAAAAATTGAGAGTTTCGATTAGACGCAGCGCATTCGACCGCCGTCAACGGGAATTGCTGCTCCGGTAACATATCCAGCCCGGGGACTAGATAAAAAGGCAGCTACGTCCCCTATTTCTTCGGGCGTCCCCATTCGGTTTAAGGGATTATCTGCCCAGCCTAGAAGGGCTTCTGAGAGGGAAGCATATTTTCCAGAATCAACTGTGTCTTGTGCGTGTCGGACCATCAAAGGTGTATCATGGGACCCGGGTAAAATTGCATTTACCCGTATAGGTGCCCACTCGAAGGAAAGAACTTTCATAAGGCCGATGAGGGATTTTCTAACCGAACTAGACATAGTCATATTGGGATTGGTTTCTTTTACAGCGGTTGCAGTGATTAAAACAACAGAACCCACATCACTATTAGATAATAGAGGGTGGGCGGCGTGCAGTATCCTTACGACATTCATCGTGAAAGTGTCATATGCGTCGTACCAGTTATCTACATTGAGGCTATTGAATGATCCATCGACAGGTTGTCCTGCAGAAGTGACAACATGGTCAAGTTGTCCAAATTTTTTGGTAATTTGATCAAGTAGATTTTGGACATCCTCGGATTTAGTTAAATCCGTTTGGATTGCCAGTATATCTCCTTTTGCTTCAGCTTCGAGGGATTCTTTTGCGCGGGTTAGACGATCAGAATCTCTACCACAAATGACTACATTTGCACCTTCTAATGAAAGGGAACGTGCGCACCCTAGTCCCATTCCACTTGAGCTAGCAGTAACGAGTGCGGTATTCCCATGAATTCCAAGATCCATGGCAATAGTAAGAATTTAATCGTTATAAAGTGACAAGTTTTGAAAAAGAAATAGACAGGGGGTCACACCAGGATTGGAAATGTTGCTTTCAATCCCTCTATAACGAATTCTATCGCGATGGCACCGAGTAGTAGCCCAAATATTTTTTGGTGGATGACAAGGATACTTGGACCTATTTTAGAGGTCAGTTCACTTGCGATCCACATTGAAACTGCAGCAAGTAAAATCACTGCGACTATTGGGAGAAATGCGATTAATTGGGACTGTGAAGTGGCGCTGGCCTTGTCAGCTAGGAATATGGTCAAGGTGATAGTTGCAGGACCTGCGATCATAGGAATTGCAAGGGGAAAGGTGGCTATGGAAGAAAGAAATTCGTCGTTGATAGCTGCATCTAAATTTTGTTGTCTCTGTTCTTGCATTTTCCCAAATATCATTTTATATGCAATTGCTATCAGAAAGAGTCCACCTATAATTCGGAAAGAGTTCATTCCAATCCCAAATGCACCTAGGATAATTGCCCCAAACATCCAAAAAATGACAAGGGTGACCAGAGATATCAAAGTGGCTCGAATGCAGATGGACCTGAGGTCTTGTTTAGACATTCCAAGTCCAGAAGTTACGCTTGAGAAAACGGGCATAAGACCCAGAGGATCGACGGTGACAAAAATCAAAATGAATGTTTCAATAGAAGGTGTAAGCATATCAGAGAACATTCTAAGCTGAGACTATACACGAGAGAGCTTAGGCTTTTGGAAGTGATAAAAAAGAATCTATTTTTTGAACTGTTTTTTAATCCATCCGAGAATACTATAATAATTATCCACAACGTATTCTTTTTGGGGAATAATTGCGTTATCGGTGATGCTGATGTTCTCAGGACAAACGTCGGTACAGCATCGGGTGATATTGCAATGGCCAATTCCACCTTGACCTTCTTTTAACCACTCGCTCCTGTCGGCAGTGTCTTCAGGATGGAAATGGAGTGCAGCAGACCGAACGAAAAATCGGGGCCCACTAAAGCTATCTTTTTTATCATGTTCCCGTAGAACGTGACAAACATCTTGGCAAAGGAAACATTCGATGCATTTTCGGAATTCTCGAGAACGTTCTATGTCTTCTTGCTGATAGATAAAATCGGAGTTCTCATCCGGGGAGAATGGCTGTATTGTTTTGTTTACTTCATAATTCCAGGAGACGTCTGATACTAAATCCTTGAGAATGGGAAATGTCTTCATAGGAGTCACGGTGATTGGAATTTTGGGATCAAAATCAGATAAACGCGTCATGCAGGCTAACTTTGGCATTCCGTTGACTTCCATTCCACAAGACCCGCATCGGCCGGATTTGCAATTCCATCGGACTGCGAGTTCTGTGTCTTGATTTTCTTGTATAGAAAGGATGGCATCTAAAACCACCATTCCTTCATCAATGGGGACTTCGTAATCAACGAATTCACCAGTTTTATCATTCCCTCTAAAAATTTTGAAAGTATAGTTGATGGGGTAAGTCGAGGGGAGGGAACTGGGAGGACTTGATGTATTGATTTCTGCACTCATTTCTTACCACTTGATTTTTGTTTTGTTTGGTCTTTTTTTATCATTGCTAATAATTCTTTTCTAGGAGTAGGTATGGAAACACTAGAAATGTTAAACTTACCAGAAGAGAGAGATACTATGAACTTGATTTTTCCTAGAGGGTCACTAGGGGTTGGGAAATCTATTCGAGTATGTGCACCCCGGCTTTCTTTACGTTCTAGAGCCGAGTACGCTATTGCCAGACTAACATCAATTAAATTGATTAGATCGAAGCAAGTTTGCCATCCTGCGTTGTACGATTGCGATCCGGTTGCGAATAAATTAGATGCCCTAGATCGGAGTTGTTGTAATTCGGTTATTCCTTTTTCTAGTCCTTCTTCATCTCGCTTTATTCCAACGTATTCCTCCATTATAGTTTGGAGTTCGTCTCGGAGGCGAAATGGGTGTTCACCCGAGGATTTGTTTTTGAATGGGAAACTCAGATGATCAATTGCTGATTCTATATTTTCTTCGGGTATTTTTGGGAAATTTTTCATCTTTTGTGCAGACTGTCCTGCGTGGATTCCAGCCCTATTCCCAAACACCAATAAGTCACTTAAAGAATTTCCACCAAGTCGGTTTGCCCCATGCAATCCGCCCGCTGCTTCACCTGACGCATATAGACCGGGGACGCATGTTTCTTGAGTTTCTGGATCGACGCGGATTCCACCCATCATATAATGGCAAGTGGGGGCAACTTCCATAGGTTCTTTTGTTATATCGATACCAGCAAGCTCCTTAAATTGATGATACATCGCAGGTAATTTTTGTAGAATGAATTCAGTAGGGCGTTGGCTAGCTATATCGAGGTACGCACCCCCATGCTCACTTCCCCTTCCTTCGGATGCCTCATTGAGGATCGCCCTTGCAACTACATCCCTAGTGAGTAATTCAGGGGGTGGTCTAGCAGAAGTATCTCCAGCTGCCCACCGGTTTGCTTCTTCCTCAGTATCGGCTATAGAACCAACATATGCATCAGGTATATAATTAAACATGAATCGTTCGCCGACTGAATTTTTTAATACACCTCCTTCTCCACGAACACCTTCGGTGACGAGAGTGCCTTTCACACTCAAAGGCCAGACCATTCCAGTGGGATGGAACTGAACAAACGCCATATCCACTAACTCTGCCCCCACCCTAAGTGCCATTGCAGGACCATCTCCGGTGTATTCCCAGGAACTAGAATTTACATGATAGGCCATTCCCGATCCACCGGTGGCCAAAATAATTTTCTTTGCGCGGAATAAAACAGGGAGTCCAGTTACTCTCCAGTATCCAAACGCTCCTGCCATTTTCTTACCAGTGGAATCTTTTAGAATTTCAGTTATAGTATATTCCATATAAAACTGAATTCCCAATGAAACTGCTTTGTCTTGCAAGGTTCGAATTAGTTCGAGTCCAGTTCGATCCCCAACGTGAGCTAAACGAGTATATCTATGTCCACCGAAGTTTCTCTGACTGATTTTTCCATCTGTAGTTCGATCGAAAACAGCACCCCACCGTTCTAAGTCCAAGACGCGTTCTGGAGATTCAAGGGCGTGAATTTCTGCCATTTTTGGGTCGTTTAATCCCCAACCCCCTTTCATTGTGTCGAGGAAGTGAGATCTCCAATCGTCGTCGGGGGCCACATTTCCCAATGAAGCTGCTATTCCCCCTTCTGCCATAACTGTATGTGCCTTCCCTAGAAGAGACTTACAAACTACTCCGACGTCTGCACCTTGTTCTGCTGCAGAAATTGCAGCGGAAAGTCCGGCTCCGCCTGCACCCACTATAATTACATCGTGTTCGTAGATTTGTAGTGTCATGAGTTGAATTAATTATAATTTTAAGAGGATTATATCAGACCAAACTCCAATGGAAACCATCCAAACATAGAAATCGGTGAAGGCCACCATGAAGAGACTGAACCATGCCCAAGTGGAGTGATTGACATTGAGTGAAGAAACGAATCTCCAAAGAGTATAACGTTTTGAAATTGTAGGGTCCTTTCCTTTATTCTCGGGGTTAGAGACGCAAGAGAAACATCGTGAATTGCCACCAACGAGGTAGCGAAGGCTATGACATCCAAATGTATAGCCAGAGAGGAGAAAGGCATTGAGTCCAAGTACCAAAGTTCCGACGTGCAACTCGACATCGCCTGCCCAGAATGGAGCACCAGGAGGGGCATGCCAAAAGAGGGCACGAATTGCATCAAACGTGAGAACACAAATAAATATTATACCCAAGTAAACGAAATATCTATGTAAATTTTGAAACAAAAATACTCTGGTTTCCCCTGCGTACTTGTATCGCCTGCCCTCGGAGACTGCGCATGCAGGAGGGTCACTTAAGAAAGCTCTGTAGTATGCTTTTCGATAGTAATAACAAGTGAGTCTCAACCCAAGAGGTGCCCACAGTATTAAGATTGCAGGGGATCGCAGGAGTTCTGGCCAAAAGGTAGGGAACATCCCAAATAAGGCATGATGACTTTCAGAAGAAACTGAAAAGAGAAGAGGGGAGAAAAAAGGCGAAAGTAAAGATCCATATTCAATTCCAGGAGCGCTAGGGTTGAATATGGGGTAAAGTAATCGAGAAGTTCCATAAATAACAAAAAGGGATAATCCGATGAAGACCCCTACTGGTTGAGACCACCACCGATCTACCCGATATGTCGATCCGAAATCGTAGTTATTGAGTAGATCTTTTGTGGATTGCATGTTTTGACAATGTAATTGAGGTTGTTATTAAATTGAAATTCTTAAAGATACTATGTCTTCCGTATCTTAGAGAGCTACTGTATGGAGATATATCGCTCAGAAGAACGCATAAAGTTTCTGGAATGACTGCGTTTATAATAGGACTGAGTGACGATAATTTGTGGACATATTTTGAATGAAAAATATATTAAATCTAGTTGGTATATTCTTTGGAAGCATAATATTCGGATATTGTTTTTTCGTCAAGAGTGACTAGATGGCAAATGGGATCTCCGGGGCGTACAATGGGGTTTTGTAATAGCCCGACGATGAGTCCGGTGAAAGGAGAAACTACTTCTTCGACGTCCTTTTTAAAAGGATTTGCAATGGTGCATACTACACTTCCCTCTCCGATTATTTCCCCAGGATTGCAATTTAGATTTACAATCCCGCCAGCACTAGAACGGATCCAGGTGTCTTCTTTGGAACTGATGACTGCCCTCCAACCAGGCCAATTTACAGAGTTGGTGGGACGCATAGAATAAGCGGAGAATACACTTTTAAGTCCAGTGACGGCTTTCGCTATTAGGTCGAGTTGAAACCTATGGGCCTCACCTAGTTCCACGGTTATAGAAGGAATCCCCGCTTGAGAAGCTGCCCTGCGCAACGCGCCAGAGGGGCCAGTGCCATCTATAATTATATTTGACCCGAAAGAATGGGCTAAGTGAGATACATTTTCATCGGAAAGGTCCGCAAGTACATGGAGCATATTGCTCCTTCCTCGCGTGGAAGTATGAAAATCAATGCCAAAATCACAGGGTTTTATGAAAGATTTGAAGATAGAATATGCCATTCTTTTGATACTTTTTCCAGTTCTATTACCTGGGAAAGATCTGTTGAGGTCTTCACTAGAAGTTGGAACATACCGTTGCTGGGCCAAAAATGCAGGAACGTTTAATACAGGTAAACAAATGATAGTCCCACAGAGGTCGTTGGGATTCCATTCATGGGCTACTTTTCTGATAATTTCGATTCCATTAAGCTCATCTCCGTGAGACGCGGCGGATAGAAATGCACAGGGCCCGGGTTTTTTTCCGTTTATGATAGTCACAGGTATTCGGATTGGATCTCCAAGATAATTCTCGCTCACAGTATAACGTATATCCATAGTCTCCCCAGGGGGAACTTTTCCATCGGGGGGAATGACAAATGACTTCGCTTTCTTCATTCCTGTGTTATAGAAAGTGAGTAAGTGTGTAAAAACTTACGGGAAAGAATAAAAATCTGAACTCAGAAGATTTTAAAGCTAGAAATAGAATCAATAGGTAATGTCGAAAGGTTCCAAAAAAATAAATGTAGGAGTTCTAAGCCTACATATTTCTAGAGAAACAAAGGCCATTTTAAATTCCATAGATGCCCTTGGTCATGATTCTACGTGGATTCGAAGAGAAAATGTGGAAGTCGTGATTGAAGATGGTAAGGTGAAAATAAAACCAGAGGTGGATATTGTAGCAAATAGATTACTTCTTACTAAAATGGAGCAGCCAGCAGAAGGGTTTGGTCTAGCTAGCATGTTTTCCGAGATGAAACCTATATTGAATCCCCCAGAAGCATGCATTACTGCAATTCATAAATTTGCATCTGCAACGTTATTGGCTAAAGGGGGAATTCCGGTTCCAGATGCATTACTTGCTCTAGATTATAAGCGATTGAATAGAAAAAAAGATAAATTTGGACAAACTGCAGTGTATAAAACCACCATTGGCACAAATGGGGGCGGAACCTGGAGAATAGAGAAAGAAAATAAAATCAACCCCCAGGTGGGTCAGAGAGAAGCTTTTCTACAAGAATTTGTCAATCAAGGACAAGAGAGGAATAGAGATCTTAGAGTATATGTTGTGGGTGGAAAGGTCATAGGAGCGATGAATCGATATGCTCCAAAAGGGGATTGGAGAACTAATGTTTCACTCGGTGGAGAAATAGAAAATGCAGAGGAAATTCTTACAAAAAGGCTCGAAGACATATCTGTGAAGGCTGCAGAAATACTTGGATTAGACTATGCAGGAGTAGATATTGTAGAAGGAGAAGATGGTTGGAAAGTACTAGAGGTGAATCCAACTGCAGGGTTTAGAGGATTATATAGGGCAACGGGCATATGTGCAGCACCATATATTGCGGAATTGGCGATAACGAGAGCCGGTGGAACTGTAGAAAGCGAGATGGTTGAAAAATTATCATCTAAATTTGACGATTCAGATCCAAGTTCGCTTCCAAGCAAGCAGGGATTCGAGTATGAGGGGAATATAAATATTGTTGATTTCATCACAGAAGTTGTAGTAAGGGGAACGAGGGGATATGAAAATGTCGAGGCGAAAGCAGATACGGGGGCTGCGAGAACCAGCATTGACATGAAACTAGCTGCCAGGATTGGGGCAGGTCCAATACGAGATACAACTTTAGTGAGAACGGGGAATGAGAGAGAAGGGCGTGCTAGGCCACTAGTCGACATAGTAGTGGGGATAAGAGGTACACAACATACAATTACTGCAAGTGTTGAGGACAGAAGCCATATGGATTATCAAATTATTTTGGGGAGGGACATATTGCAACACTATCAGATTCGGATCAAATAAGAGAGTGGTCTAGTCTACTGCAGTCCATAAATATCGACTAGCATAGCTTCGATAGGGACGCCAATCCTCTGCTTTTTCAATCATTTTAGGGAGGGTGTCTAACGAAGGGTATAGTTTCTGCATAGCCTTTCTAATGCCGAGATCTTCTATGGGGAAAATATCTTCTCGTGCTAGAACAAAGATTAAAAACATTTTGGCAGTCCAGACCCCCACTCCACGTATTTCGGTGAGGATTTCAATTACTTCTTCATCGGTCATAGAATGTAGTTTTTCTGCAGAAAGACCTTCCTTGAATGCCAATGCTATGTTAAAGATATAATCAACTTTTTGAGCAGAAAGTCCAGTGGATTTGAGATCATCTTTATTTGAGTTTAATATGGAAGTTGGTGTTATTTCAAATCGTTCGAAAAGCCTATCTCGTATTGCCCTAGCCGATGCGATCGAAAGCTGTTGATTAATTACAGATATTATGAGGCGTTCGAAGGGGTCGGGGTGCGGAATAAGTTCTATGGGTTGGTGATTGTCGATAAGCTGGGCTATAACTGGATCTTGTTTTAAAAGGGTATAAGGGTCGGATTCCATGGAAGATGGTTATATAAATCCCTTGCCGAGTAACTCCCTTGCAATTATATTTTTTTGAATTTCCGAGGTGCCTTCGTAGATTTGGGTGATCTTTGCATCGCGATATAATTTACTAACACCAAAATCGTCTACATATCCCGCACCTCCATGGACTTGGATTGCTTCGCTCGTTACCTGAACTGCTATTCTTGAAGAATACTCCTTTGCCATAGACGCGAGAGCGGTTAGGCGATTTTTTTCATGAGTGGCTATCCAAGCAGATTTGAAAGTTAGATTTCTAGCTGCTTCGGTTAGAGTATACATGTCAGCAAGTTTGTGCTGGATGGCTTGAAAATCAGAAATGGGTCGACCGAATTGGTTACGTTCTTTTGCATATGCAAGTGATTGCTCACATGCCCCCTGTGCAATCCCCACTGCCTGAGCAGACACCATCGTTCGGGATTCGTCGAAGAATTGCATCAATTGGAGGAATCCCGCTCCGCGTGTTCCAACTAAATTTTCTTTAGGCACTCTGGCATTGTCGAAGATTAATTCTGCCGTGTCAGACGCCCGGATTCCTAATTTTCCTGTTATTTTTTCAGCGGAGAACCCAGCAGTTCCTTTTTCGACGAGGATTTGGGAAAATCCGGAATAGCGGTTGGTATCATCGGGGTCAGTTTTACACATTACAACGAAAAAATCACCAACAGTACCATTTGTAATCCACATTTTTCTACCGTTAAGTATCCAATCGTCTCCGTCTTCTTCTGCAAGGGTGGAAATAGAAGTCACATCGGATCCTGCTCCAGATTCAGAAATTGCAGAACCCATAACAGATTTTCCAGAAGTGATCAAAGGAAGATATTTTTCTTTTTGTTCATCAGTCCCAAATGCAAGAATTGTATCGGCACCGAATCCTGCAGAATAGATACATAAGCCAATTCCAGGATCTACTGCAGATAACTCTTCCACGATGATGGCGTAGTCGATGGGAGAGTGAGAAGAACCACCATATTCAACAGGAATATGAGATCCTGTCAATCCCATATCTGCTGCTTTTTTCATTACGTCGTAGGGATAAGTTTCGTTTCGATCGTGTTCTTGAGAAACGGGTGCCATTTCTGTTTCTGCAAATCGTCGAACTTCATCTTTGATTAACGTTTGTTCGGTGGAAAGGGAAAAATCCATGAGAGAAATAGACCTGGACTGAATAAAGATGTTGTCCATATTAGTGGGAAGAATATTCGAAAAATAAATTATTAGTCCCAATGAAGAAACGTTCAAACGGGTGGGGAATTACAGACAGATTATGGAAGTGGAAGATGTCACTAAAGTAGCAGTTCTAGGGGCAGGAAATATGGGACATGGCATAGCGGAGGTTGTTGCTATAGCGGGATTTACAGTAGTAATGAGAGACATTACCGAAGAGTTGGTAAAAAAGGGATATGAGGGCATAGTATGGAGTTTAGATAAACTGGTTGAAAAAGGACAAATTTCTGAAAAAAAGTCGGAAGAAACACTAGAAAGGATAACAACGGTTGTTGAAATTAAAGATGCGGTGTTGGATGCAGAGGTCGTCATAGAAGCGATTCCAGAGCGCATGGATCTTAAAAAGGAAGTATATGAGGAGATGGGGAAATATCTATCAAAAAGTGCAGTGGTACTTTCCAATACATCTTCATTATCAATTACAGAGTTATCTGAGGTGACTGAGTGCCCAGATAGATTCTGTGGGCTACATTTTTTCAACCCCCCAATAAAAATGCCACTCATAGAGGTAATTTCAGGAGACCACACAGCAAAAGAAACATTTGAATTTGCTACACAATTTGCGAAAAAAATAGGTAAATTTCCTGTCGGAGTACGCAAAGATAGTCCGGGGTTTATAGTTAATCGGGTTTTGACCCCTTTACTCAATGAGGCGGCATGGATAGTTCATGAAAAACGGGGGGAAATGCAAGAGGTGGAAAGCTCCGTCAAATATGGGTTGGGACTCCCAATGGGGGCTTTTGAACTATCTGATCAAGTGGGAATTGATGTTGCAGTGCACGTATTGGAATATCTACACGAAAAACTTGGTGCAGGTTATAAACCGTGTCCCATATTGGAGGAAAAAATTGAGGAGGGAGATATAGGAAGGAAAGTTGGAAAGGGATTTTATGATTATTCAAAAAAGGTTGTAGATATAAAAGTGGAGATGCGTTCAGAGACTATAGAAATTCTATTAACAGCGTGTTTGGCTAATGAGGTTACTAAATTGTTAGAAAAGGAAGTCGCAGTGGTGAAGGACATAGACCAAGCTATGAAGCTAGGAACGGGAATAGAAAAAGGACCTGCTAAAATGGCTGATGATATTGGACTCAATAAGCTACATCAAGTTCTGTTAGAAGTATATGACTCAACGGGCGAAGAGAGGTACAAGCCTACTAAATTGTTATCTGAACTATCAGAAACGGGTGGGTTTTTCTATGAAGTGTCAGAAAAAGAGACAGGGGATGTGTCTTTTGAAGACATAGAAATTGAGAAAGAAGGTAAATTGGGAAAAATTATATTAAATAGACCGCATCGATTGAATGCGATTACAGCAGAGATGATTGAGGAAATAGATCGCGCTTTGGATCTGTTTGATCAAGATGAAAAATGCGGGGCGATATTGATCACAGGTGCGGGTGAAAAAGCATTCTGTGCAGGGGCAGATATTGTTTCGTTTGCGTCGGGTTTTAGTGATGAGAGTGCAGCGCAAGAATTGTCCAAAAAAGGCCAGGATCTTTTTTCTAAATTTGAACAGCATAGACTCCCTATAATTGCAGGCATACGGGGATACTGTTTTGGAGGAGGCATGGAATTGGCTGCAGCTTGTGATCTTCGTATTGCTTCAAACCTATCGGTGTTTGGGCAGCCTGAAAGAAATCTAGGAATTCTTCCGGCATGGGGAGGGACGCAGAGGCTCATGTATATAATGGGAGAATCAAGGGCAAAAGAAATTATTTTAACAGGTGAAAAAGACTATCGTGCAGAAGTATTGTATCAGTATGGGTTCATAAATGAAGTTGTAGATGATGAGCATTTACAAGAACGCTCTGTGGAGGTGGCAAAGCAAATATCAGAAGGGCCGCCGTTGGCACAAGAAATGATAAAACGGGCCATGTTAATAGGAAGGAATGACATTAAGAAAGGATTTGATGTGGAGAGAGAAGGCCTAGGTCAGCTAATAGGAACCGAAGATATAATAGAAGGGATGTCGGCATTTATGAGTAAACGGGATCCAGAATTCAAAGGGAAATGAGATAAACAGGATAGGAATTTTTAACATACCCTATGTCAAAAATAAACCATGGTCCGTTAGGGTAGTCCGGCCAATCCTGCTAGGTTTTCGACCTGGCGACACGGGTTCGAATCCCGTACGGACCATTTATTGATAATTCAAAGGGGTGTGTTTTAATCAGAAGGGCGTCAGTGCTATTCATGGGCATAAACTCTACCCATAATAGCCAAGATGATCGGATTGATCCGATTTGTGGGATGATAGGTACGATACCAGCCCACGGACATTATTTTTGCTGTCCACATTGTATTGAAAAATATGAAAAAAAGTATCAATCGGAGAAGTCGTCTTATCGAGAGAAACTTCCTGCGATAGCACTAGTAAGTATTTTAATAATTGGAGGGGTGTTTTGTTTGGTCCAGAATCAATTTATGACTTATTTTATGGGGATTGTACTAATAGGTTTGTCATCTCTCAAACTGTGGGATTGGGATGGGTTCTCAAAATCGTTTCAAAAATATGACGTGATTGCTAAGAGGAACAGTGCATATGCAAAAGCATATCCGATCATGGAAATGTTAATTGGAATTGCATTAATTTTACAAATATTTGTACTCAATGTTGCAGCAGCGTTGATTGTACTTATTGGTATAAGCACAATTGGTGTTGTACAAAGCATAGTTACTAAAAAGGAAATTGAATGTGCATGCATGGGTTCGAAAATTAAAGTTCCAATGACATCGCTTACTCTTGTTGAAAATGGAATCATGCTTGTAATGGCAATTAGTTTAATAATTCCATTTAAAGTAGGGTTTTAGTGGAATTGAAGTAATCAGAGTAGACGGGTTAACACCGCCTATGTTTTTGTTGCTGTTCTTTGTTTTGAATGTTGATATTATAAGACCATAGTCTACAGATACAGTTACACGGTTTTCTGATGTTTACCGAATCCAGCAGTGCTTACGTGGTGAGGTTATATAACAATATGCCCTAAGCGGATTGTGAATCAAAGTTATATAAAAATATTTTTTTGTTTGATGATTGTAATTTCGATGGCAGGGTGTGCAGATACGGGCCAATTGTCAGGGGATGAAAATGAAGAAATTGATATTGGAAAATATAGGGTTTTTCCGACATCATCTGAATTAAGTCCTAGTACGAAGGTGGTGGAATGGGGCGTAGATGCACCAGGTGTCCAGCCAATATATGTTGCATCCTCAGATGTCCCACAGTGGCACATAGACAGAGTTTCAATGGGGCATGAAATAGCAGCATCTGAGTGGGGAAATTATGGGCCATTGCAGTGGTGGATTGTAGGAACTGGTGAAAAAGAGGCAGCGGATCTGGACGAATATTATTGTGTTTTAGCGACGGAGCGGAGATCAATGGGGGATGAAACAAGAGAAAACGTGGATGGCCTCTTTATCGACCTTAGAGAAAACATGGGTTTTAGACACTGTATGGAAAGAGACCACAATATTGTGATCTATGTCAAAGATGGTGGTGCAGGTCTAAGTATAGAAAGGGAAAAAGATTTTGACGAATCTTTGTTGATGATCACAATGGCATCTAAGAATCCTTATCCGACTCACGCAGACTATGAGATAACTATTTTTCATGAATATTTTCATGTGTATCAACATGCGCATGTCATGACGAAAGACGAGAGTGAAAGAAGAGAAATACTAGGAAATGGGGCGGTTTGGTGGATGGAAGGTGGTGCAGAATACATGGGACAACTACTATATTCTCGTGCATACCCGGAAGAAGATGATCAAGAGTATGATGAATGGTTTACATTGGAAGAGCGAATGAAATGGAAGATTGAGGCTAAAAATGAACTCCTCCCAGGGGAGAGGATGGAGGACATAGTATATGGGGAAAGGCAAAATATAGGGTACCATTTGGGTTCGTGGGCCACGGCATTATTAATTCACAAATATGGTGAAGGGGCATATCTGAGTTTATACGAAGATGTCGAAAGGATGGGGTTTGAAGAGGCGTTTTCCAAGAATTTTGGCGTGTCTTTAGAAGAATTCCTTGAGGAGTTCCATGATGAGTTCTTAGAATTGCCTTTAGAAGAGCAACTTAAAATTATTCCATCATAGATATCTGTCATGCGTGTGTGTGACGGTGTCATGCGTGTGTGTGACGGTGTCATGCGTGTGTGTGACCAGTTTGTGTTTTTTTTGGCGCGTGTCATACATCTGTGCGACTCATTTCCACTCCACGGATTAATCCTTGAGATGGTATGAAAGGAGGTAGTTATGGCAAGGGAGTCGATGTGGGATAAACACGATAGGGTATTTAAGCAGGGGGTCCACTATATATTGAAATCTATGTTTATCAAAATAGATCCTAAACGATATAAGTCAGAGGAGGAGGGATTGTCAAAAGCCTCCAGAACTAGATCGCTTTTGAAAGCTCTGACTTGGAGGACTATAGCCACTTCAGATACATTTATTATTTCATTGTTCGTCACAGGAACTATTTCATGGGCTGCAAGTATAGCAACCTTGGAGGTTTTTACTAAAACTGGTTTATATTACTTGCACGAAAGGGGTTGGGACAGAGTTAGACTTGGACAGGAAAAGGAATGATTCATCTCGAGGATAGAGAAGACTGGGAGCAAGAATTGGTGAAAGACTCAGACATATTCTGGGACTTATACGAGGAACAATCGCAGACAGTTACAGGAGATATAATAGCGTCTATTATTGAGATGTGTGGAAGGCCAGATCAAATAGAGAGGGCTAAAAAAATTTATGAAGATGGCGAACAGAAACTGAAAGAGTCGCGGTATTATCACAAACTAGACTGAGACTGTTCAGAAATAGTGCTTCATTTTTCAGTCTGGCGATTTAATTTATATTCTAGCTTGGACCTACTGAGCACCCCGCGATCTGCTTTTCGGTGGCAGTTTGGACAAAGGACGATTAAATTCCCTGCGGTATTTTTTCCCCCTTCGGACCGAGGTACTATATGGTGAATTTCGGGCGTGTCAACCCATTCTTCGCACCATTCACAATGTTGATTTGCCCTTTCAAAATATAATTCATTTTTTAGGTTTTCGGGTGTCGGATTCGTTTTTTCAAAAGCATCTTCGTCCCAAGTTCCCCTATGTTTTTTAAGGGATAGAAATGAAGGAATCAGTCGAGATTTGAGTTGTTGTCTACGGATTTTTTTGCGGTTTTGTCGGGCTTCAATCTGTAATTTGTAGCGCTCTATCCTCTCGAGTTTTTGCTCTTCTTTATATTTTTCTTTAGCAGCTGCCCTCTCTTTTCTTCTTTTTTTGCGAAGGGGAAGGGAAATATAATATAAAATAAATCCAATGGTAAATAAAGCCACGACAAGCTCCAGAGAGATTTCGAATATTTGCAAGATTTGGAGAGGGGGTGGCACAATGGTGTGGAAGAATAGGAGGGGGAGTATATTAAAAAATACGACTTTGTGCTTTCTACAAAAGTTAGAGGTTATGTTAGAGGAGGATTAGCTTTAGAATATCTCGGTTTTCTTGAAGAAAATATTCCATTTCCTGGTGGGATAGATTTTTTATTATTTCTTCCGCGGGTAAATTATCCAATATGCCTTGGCTTATTTTATCCTCAACGGGGGTTTTTTTTCGCTCTACGAGGCATTTTCGTATAGATTTGAAGTGTCCAAGTAGAAATTGTTCTAGTTCTGCTTGAGAGAATCCATTGGTGACTTCTTTACGGGGCAGATGGTTCGAGAGTCTTTGGCGTATTGTGTCGCTGATGTCTTGCTGCATTGAGAGCTTCAGGAGGGAATCGAACCCCCGACATCTGGTTTACAAAACCAGCACTCTGGCCTACTGAGTTACTGAAGCACAAATTAGTTTTATTCTCTGAATGAGATTTAAGAGTTTCTAAGAGCCAATGCGGCTACTGCAGGAAGGGAATCGCCACTTAATAGTCGCATTGCGGCCCCGCCGCCTGTACTTATATGCGAAAAATTCCTAATTCCAAATTGATCGAGAAGTGCTATCGTGTCGCCCCCTCCAACGATACTAGTTTCGGATTGGGTAGCTGCATCATATACATGAATAGTTCCTTGGGAAAAGTGAGAGACTTCTGCCAATCCTGCAGGTCCATTTAGGATAGTTGTTGATGCAGATTCCAGAGAAGAGCTGAATGTGGTGATGGTTTGAGAACCTATATCAAATATAGGACCTTCGGCGGGGAGGTCAGATACTAGTACTTCTTGACGTCCATTCGAATCGATGGCTACGTCGATTGGTAATTTGATTTTATCTCCGTAATTGGCAAGGAGTGATTTTCCTTGGTCTAGATAGTCCAAGATACCATTTGTGCGTAGGATATCCATGCTATGAGCGCCTAAATCGACTCCATCACAATGTAGAAGAAAGTTTCCAAAAAGACCAGCTGCGAGGACTTCGTCTGCAATATCATGTTTGAGAACGGACTCTGCTACGGCAAGGGAATCAATAGTTTTTTTACCTGCTAAAAAATATACCCGAGGCTTGGGTAATTCGTGGATAGTTCCAAGAACTTTTAATTCTTTTTCTAATAGCCTTCCAGCATAACTGGGTAAAAGATAGGGAAACCCTACAAGAGAGGGATGAGACCTATGAGCAGATCCAAATGCGTCGTTAACATATGCATCGAAATGAGGTGCAAGGGCTGAGACAAATTTTGTTTTTGCAGCATCCTTTGGTTCCATTTCTATATACTCTTCTGGACAAAACCGGGTGTTTTCTAAGACTAAAATTTCCCCACTTTGGAGCTGTTTAATTTCATCTAAAGCTTTTTTCGAATGGGTGTTTTCAACATGATGAATGGGAGTGTCGAGTATGTCAGCCAATCGGAGGGCATGAGGTCGCAGGGAGATGCATGAATCTTCGCCTGGGCGACCTTGATGTGCCATCAATACAATCCGTGCTCCTGCAGATACTAGTTCAGAAAGTGTTTCGAGATGCGATCTTAGCCGGGTGTCGTCTGATAAATCACCGTCTATAAGAGGACTATTGATATCAACACGAATTCCTATGAGCTTCCCTTTAGGATCTAGATCGTCAAGGGTCTCAATCATAGATGTAGGAGAATGAGGTAGGATCATTGAAAGGCTTTTCTGTATCAATTTTATGTTTACAGGGATTTATTATGTGTCGCGCCTATGTGCGTACATAGCATAGGGATGATAAAGTATTATAACATATTGCGTGATAAAGTCCAAAAAGATCGGGGTACAACACTTGTTGTTCTGGGCATATCTATACTATTGTTGGATCTTGTTTTTCAAGTGATAATAGGAAAAACGGAATCGCAAATCGTAGCCACATATTTGTGGGACGGGTTGGTAATTGGGTTGGCGATAGGACTTGCAGGAGTGGGACTGTCTTTGACATATAGCATACTTAAATTTGCAAATTTTGCTCATGGGGATATGATCACTGCGGGTGGATTTTCAGGATGGGTTGCTGTTTTTGCAGTAATGGGAGTGGGTAGATTCGACATGAAAAATTTACTACTAGTCGGAGCAGGAAAACCAATAAACGTAACCGAATTGGGCATAAGCGTTTCCACGACCCCAGTAGCAGTATTGTTTGGTTTGATTGTTGCAATAATAGGCACAGTTTTATTAACACTAGCCATTGATCGCTTTGTTTTTCGCCCGATGAGACACCATAATGATGGAATTGCCTTGTTGATTGCACGCATTGGGGTTTCTCTTGCGCTGCGTTATGGATTAGCATTCGTGTTTAAAACACAAAATCGAGGATTAACAGCGGCTAGTCTTACGGCATCCTATTCAGTTCCAGTTGGTACGGGATCGGTGCAGATAGACTTGGGCGAAATAACATTAGTTCTAGTTGCAATTGCACTAATGGTTGGTGTCCATGTATTCTTGCAATATAGCACACTTGGAAAGGCCATGAGGGCGATGGCGGACAATAGAGATTTGGCACTTATTACAGGCATACCAACAGAAAAGGTTGTTCGGGCCACGTGGATCATTGGGGGTGCATTGACAGGAGCAGCAGGATTCCTTATAACACTAGAGAGGGGAACTATTTCATTTCAGTTTGGATGGATACTCTTATTACTTATTTTTGCGGCGGTCATAATAGGGGGAATTGGATCTGTATATGGAGCCATAGCAGGGGGAGTGGTTATTGGATTTACAAGTACTATTTCGTTGATATGGATACCTGCAGATTTAGCAAACGTAGCAGTGTTTAGTGTGATGGTACTAGTTCTATTGTATAAACCAGAAGGGTTATTCAAAGGAGTTACAACAGCATGAAATTTAATAGAGAAATGTTCCTGAAAAATGATTTTAGAATAGTGGTCAGTACTTTTGTAGGGATTTCATTTTTGTTCATAATAGTGGCAATGATTTTGGGATTGGATTTCAATGGTACTGTCAATACCATACAAAGGATAATGTTTTTATCCGCAGTATACGCGATGGTAGTACTTGCGTTGAATCTTCAGTGGGGATATGCGGGGATATTCAATATTGGTGTTGCAGGATTCATGCTAAGTGGCGTGTACACAATGGCAATAATAACAGGAGATCCTAATGGGCTAATTCCAGGATTAGGATTGCCACTCCCAATTGGAATTATCGGGGGGGTTTTGATGGCAAGTTTATTAGGATTGCTCATATCAATTCCAACGCTAAAATTAAAAGCGGATTATCTAGCGATTGTTACTATTGGTTTTGCAGAAATCATAAGGTATACTGCGAATGCCCTGACGTTTAAAACGTTCTCAATAGCAGGAGTTGAAATGGGGACGGGAGCGGGAAGAGGAATCCATTTGCCGATGAACCCAATCAGGGGTTTGTACTATACAGATCCAAGCAATCTTGGACTTGGAAAGACGGTATTTGGAGAATATGTTTTTGGATTTTTTGAGATCGTTCAAGTTCAATCTTCAGTGGTTGTTTCGTGGACGTATGCGATCGTGTTGATATTCGTTGTGGGTCTGTTTTATTTAGTGATATATCGAATAGGAAATTCCCCATTTGGTAGAGTTCTAAAAGCTATTCGAGAGGACGAGGTAGTTGCGAACGCGTTGGGGAAAAATACAGATATATACAAGATGAAAGTGTTTGCCATAGGGTGTGGTTTGATGGGTTTGGCAGGAATTCTTTGGCAGGGCAGTTATGGATATACAAATCCAACTACATTTCAACCCATATTGACATTTTATATTTTTATTGCATTGATAATTGGGGGTTCTGGATCGAATACAGGTAGCATCATGGGAGGTGTCGTGTTTGCTAGTCTGCTTTTTGAGGGTCCAAATTTTGTCCGCCGGGTGATCATGCACGTATTCAAATTTGATAAGGCTCCAAATTCAATTATAGAAGCAGTGATTCCAATTTCATCGTTGGATTTGGGACCATTTGTGGCATATTCTTTGGCAAATATATCGTCTTTGAGGGTAGTGTTTTTAGGATTGGTTTTGATATATATAATACAAAATAGGCCCGAAGGTTTATTGGGAGATAGGAAGGAACTAGCAGCCAGTATTGACATATCCAGACGCCCTGTTATAGAAACAAAGGAGAGGAAAGACGCATGAGTAGTTCTAAAACAAAAAAGAAGCAAAGTCGAAAAAAGAAATCCGCGAAAAAGTACCCATTAAAAGTAGAGAAAATTGGTAAAAAATTTGGAGGACTTTCTGCAGTAGATAATGTGAGTTTTTCGATTGAAAAGGGGTCGATTACAGGGTTAATAGGGCCCAATGGGGCAGGGAAATCTACAACATTTGATCTGATAACAGGAATTACCAGTTCAGATACAGGATCCGTTAAATTTAATGGAGAGGACATAACGGGGAAAAGACCATATCAAATTGCAAATATAGGCCTTGTCCGCACGTTTCAAATAACACGAGAACTCAAAGAAATGACGGTGATGGAAAATGTTATGCTGGCTCCAAAAAATCAAATTGGGCAGCAATTATCGAGTGTATTATTGAGCAGAGGTAGAAGAAAAATAGAAAATCAAGAAGCGGAGTTATTAGAGAAAGCTTGGGAAACTTTGGATACATTCCATTTAGATAAGCTAGCCAATGAATATGCAGGGAATCTATCAGGAGGACAGAGGAAATTGTTGGAGATGGCTAGAGTGATGATGATGGACCCATCTATGATGCTACTAGATGAGCCAATGGCAGGAGTGAACCCCACTTTGAAAAAACAAATTATAACACTGATAAAAAAATTAAGTAAAGACGGCTACACATTTCTTTTGGTAGAACATGACATGGATGTTGTTATGAATCATTGCAATCCGATTATTGTGATGCACAATGGCGGGGTAATATTAGAGGGAACGGCATCTGAAATTTCGACCAATGAGAGAGTCATAGATGCATATTTAGGTGGTTCTGAATGACATTATTGAACGTAAAAAATTTGGTTGCAGGATACGGAGATCTTCAAATTTTAGAAAAAGTGAATATAGTAGTGGAAGAGGGAGAATATGTTGCAATAGTTGGCCCAAATGGAGCGGGAAAATCAACGGTTATGAAATCAATATTTGGCCTGACCAAGCACATAGATGGCAAGATTATTTATGAAGGGTCAGATATCAGTGGGCTCCCGACCGAAGAAATAATTAAATTGGGAATAAGCTATGTTCCTCAAAATGAAAATGTATTTCCAAATCTTACGGTGAGAGAAAATTTAGAGCTTGGAGGATATATTATGAAAGAGGGGAAGGAAAAGCGGATACAAGAATTATTTGATCAATTTCCAATATTACAGTTGAAGGAGAATAATAAAACGTCTACATTATCAGGGGGGCAGCAGCAAATGGTTGCTATGGCCAGGGCATTGGTATTGAATCCAAAGCTATTGATGTTAGATGAGCCAAGCGCCGGGTTGGCTCCAGATCTAGTGAAAGAAAATTTTGAGTATGTTGATCAAATTAGAGAAGGTGGGACTGCTATTTTGATGGTTGAGCAAAATGCAAAAGAAGCCCTTAGCCGGTGTGATCGTGGATATGTACTAGTTCAAGGAAAAGATAGGTTTGTAGATACAGGAGAAGCACTGCTCAATGATGAACATGTTAAAAAAGAGTTTCTTGGCGGATGAAATAGAAGAAAAATAAAAAAATGAGCGGATTATCCGCTGTAGTCGATTGTACTGATGGTTTCTATTCCGCTGCTGCCCCACTTGAAGTATTCGTAGGATGCAGCTCCGAGATCACCATTCTCATCGAAGTCGACTGCACTGGAAGCGCCTTGATAGTCTATATCTTTGCCCGAAGCTGCCATTACGACACCATCGGCTAGAGTTTCAGGTGTTACGACCTCACCACCAGGGTTGGCTATTTTTCTCATTTGTGCGGCAATGGCAACACCATCGTTTGAACCGGCTGCTGCGTTGGCTAGGATAAGTACTGCTGCTGCGTCGTATGCATATCCACAGTAACTGATAGAAGGTGCAGCACCAAATGCGGCTTCGAACTCGGTGTCGAAGAAGTCCTTTCCAGGTCCTGCAGGCATTGGAGAGGTACCAGTAACATTAGCTAGATCGTTTCCAACTTTTCCAGGAAGGTCGGGGTCGTATAGACCATCTGTGACTAGAATGTTTACACTAGAATCGTGATCTGCGTAGAAGTCACGGAGTATCTGTACACCGCTTTCTGGATATCCAATGATCAAGAGAGCATCAGGACCTCCAGCTAAGGCTTTTTGCAATTGTGCAACATACGATGG
>Ga0114932_10001217_pt1 | contig 29640 bp, 21 predicted proteins | sample 2SBtaG_2_FD_87286 | JGI IMG/M metagenome (GOLD analysis project Ga0114932, IMG submission 87286) | Deep subsurface microbial communities from Kolumbo volcano to uncover new lineages of life (NeLLi) - 2SBTROV12_ACTIVE470 metaG | ecosystem: Environmental > Aquatic > Marine > Volcanic ...
CCCTCTCACGATTTCAGCCACTTACTGCCCTCGGTCACGGGCTAACGCCCGCTCGGTCGGTCCGTAAGCGCCTGAAATCGCGATATGGCGTCGCCTGCTCGGTCCGAAACGACGAAACCCGAGCCTAGGGTCTCCCAGGTCGGTGATCCGGCGGTCTCGTCGGCCCGTAGCCTGGGTGTGCCCGAGCAGGACCCACGGACCGACCGGAGAGCGCGCGGTGTCCGGCTGAGGGCCGCAGGCCTGGTGGCGCTGGGACTCGCGCAGATGCTCGGTGCCACGACGGGTTGGCACGCCCTGCGGACCCCGGCGGCCCTCAGCCTGGCCTCTCCGGCGCCCCGGGTGTTCAGCGCGGTCGCCGGCTTCGAGGTCTTCGCGGCACGGACGGAGATCGCGATCGAGTCAGCCGACGGATCCTGGCACCAGGTGGCCATCGAGCCCGCAGTGCAGGCCCGGGCCCGAGGACCCTTCCTGCGGCGCAGCGTCTACGCCGCCGCGCTCGCCTATGGGTGGCACCTGCAGCGCGGGCAGCTCGAAGCCCTGTGGCACCGCACGATGATCCGCGGCTTCTGTGCCGGGGACGGCGTCGGGGCGGAGCTCGGGCTGCCCGTGCCACCCCCTGGAGGTCGCGTCGTCGTGCGGCTGACGGCGGGTCACCAGACCCGCCTGGCGGAGGCGGCGTGTCCCCCCTGACCGCCCCACAGCACCGCCGGGTCAGAGCCGTGTTGGGGCTCTACGTGGCGGGACTCCTGGCCACCGCCCTGCCCTGGGCCAGGGAGATCTTCGGGGCGGGCGGCCCAGCCTGGGTGTCTCTGGGGGCGCTGGCAGGCTTCGCCCTGGCTCTGGGGCGGTGGCCACGGTGCAGTGCTCTGTTGGCCTGGTTGGTGCTCGTCGGGCTCTTCGTCCGTCAGCCGCTCATCCAGAACCCGGCCCTCCCCTTCGTGGGCTGGTTGCTGCTCTGGCACGCGGCGCTGCCCCGCCGGGCCGGCGACGCCACGGCGGTCCCAGTGCCCTTCGTCGCGGCTCTCTGGGTGGTCGCTTCCCTCGCCTATACCTACAGCGGGTGGCACAAGCTCGGCAGTCCCTCGTGGGTCGATGGCTCGGCGCTGGCCCGGGTCCTGGACAACCCGTTGGCCCGCGAGAGCTTGGTGCGGACTGCGCTGCTCGGCGCCCCGGCAGCTCTGCTGCGCCTGGCCACGACCGGCGGCTTGCTGCTGGAGCTGCTCTACGCGCCGCTGGCCCTCTTCCCCAGGCTCCGGCCGATGCTCTGGGGGGGAGCGGTCGTCATGCACGCTGCGCTGCTCGTGCTCGTGGACTTCGCCAGCCTCTCCCTGGGCATGCTCGTCGTGCACGCCTTCATGTGGGACCCCGCTTGGTGGCCAGGTCGGCGAGTCGCTCCCGGGCGCTGCAGCGGATCACAGCCAGCATGAGGTAGCGCAGAGGGGCACCGGGCAGGCGCTCCAGCAGGCCATGGTCCGCGACCATGGCCAGGCACTGGCTCAGCGGGGGGGCTCCGGGGGGCCGAACGAGCCAGCGGCTCGCAGCCTGGAGGGTGAACGGATCGCGAAAGATCGCGCACTGCGCCAACACCTGCACTCCCCAGCTCGGCAGGTCTGCCCAGCTCGCCTCGAGGGATCCCGACAGCTCGGGCCAGAGCGTCGACGAGCCCGGCGCTCGGAGTCGGCCCAGCTCAGCCGCCGGTGTGCTGTGGCGCAGGCGTCTGGCCAGGGCGTAGAGCGCGGCCGGCTGGCCGTCGGTGCAAGCCACCAGCTCGTGCAGCTCTTGTCCCCAGCGGCGCTGGCCTGGACGCCCGCTCAGGAGTTGTCGCAGTAGCGTCAGCCCCTCACGCGGGGGGAGCATGCCCAGGCGATGGTAGTGGGCGCCATCCAGCGCGGGAGGCGCACGGGCGGTCAGGAGCCAGCGCGTCCGCTGGGCGTGGGTCTGGCAGAGCCGCAGAGCCCGTGCCTGGTCGACCCGGTCGCCGTCGAGTCCGTCCAGCGCGATGGCGTCGGGGAGGGGGTCTCCGGCGAGGGTGCTCTCCAGCTCGGCGAGGGGCAGAGGGGGCTCGGGCCACACATCGGCCCGGCCAGGTGCGAACACGAGCGCCGGAGCCCCCTCCCGGGACAGCTGCTCGGCGACCAGCCGAGACTTGCCGATCCCCGGCGCACCATGCACGCACATCACCCCTCTGCCCAGTCGCCACCAGCGGCGCAGCGCGTCCAGCGCCTGGTCGCGGCCCACCCAGTGCCCGAAGCGCGCCGTGCCGCCCACCGACGGTGGGGCGACGAAGCGATAGCCCTCGCCGTGCACGGTGCACAGATGGCGGGGGGCCCGCGGATCGCGCTCGACCTTGCGGCGCAGGCTCTGGATGGTGGAGTCCACGGTGCGGGAGATCACGCCGGGTCGGTAGCCCCACACCTCTTGGAGCAGCTCCTCTCGGCTCACGGTCTCGCCGGCTCGCGAGGAGAGGTAGGCCAAGAGCGCCCGCTCCTTGGGGCGCAGGTGAATGGCGTGCTCCCCGCGCTGGACGGTTGCCTCGGCCAGCCTGACAAAGCCCCCTGAGAGCTGCATGCACACCTCCTCTGAGGGGAGGATTTCCCCGGTCCGAGGTTGGGTGTTGGTGCTTGACATCTCGTTGACAAGGGTTCACGGAAGGGCTGGAGACCTGTTCACAGGAACCACTCGCAGCCTTCGCCCAGGTCTCGTCCACCTCACGGAGGCGCTCTGGCAGGGTCTTCGGGTGCGGGCGTGTGGCGAACACCGGGTGGGGGGAGTGGCCTTGGCAGGGGTCTCGGCCGTGGTCCTGTGGCTGAGCTGCCCGCCCTGGGGCTTGGCCTGGCTGCAGTGGGTCGCGGCGGTCCCCGTGCTGTTGGCGGCCGCGTGGTCGCGACCGCTGCGTGCGGCCTGGCTCGGTGCGATCTACGGCGTGTCTGTTCAGCTGTTGGTGTTCTGCTGGGTGCCGGGGACCCTGCGGGACTTCCACGGGCTCGCTCCAGCCGCCGCCGCCGGCCCCTGGCTCGTGATGGGAGCCCTCGGGGCGCCGACGGGGGCTCTGGTCGTCGGCTCGGTGCCGTGGCTGCGGGATCGGCTGGGCGCCGCGTGGGTCTGCGCCGTCCCGGCCTTGTTGGTGTTGTGCGAGGTCTCCACGGCTCACCTGGCCGTGATCCCCTACGCCCAGGGCCTGCCCCAGTACCAGGTGGCCGACCTGGTCCAGGTCGTCTCGGTGACCGGGGCTTCGGGGCTGACTTTTCTGGTCTGGCTGGTGAGTGCCGGGATCGCGCACGCTTGGCTGGCCGCGGGCACCCAGCGGGCCCGGTGGCGACCGCTCACGCTGGTCCTGGTCCTGCTGGCCGCGGTGTGCGGGTGGGGCCACGGTCGCCGCACCGCCCTGGAGGCCCAGCTGGGCGAGGCGCCAGTCCTGCGCTGGGGGCAGCTCCAGTCGGCGGCACCAAAGGGCACCGATGCAGCGGAGCGGCGGCGGGACGGATCGGACTGGGCGGCCCGAACCCGTGCCGCCGCAGAGCTGGGGGCCGAGCTCGTCGTCTGGCCCGAGACCGCAGCGGCGGTCCCCATGCCCGAGAGCTGGCAGCGGCTGGTGCCGCCCGCTGGGGTGTCGCTCCTGGCGGGCCTGTCCGTGCGCGACCCGGTGGGGCCGCCCTGGAGTGACTGGCGCAACGCGGTGGTCCAGCTGGACCACGCTGGGCGGCGCCTGGGCTGGTACGACAAGCGCTACGCCATGCCCTTCACCGAGTCCCTGCCGGGCCGCGACGCCCTGCCGTGGCCCGAAGCCGTGCGGTCGGGGGTGCGGGAGCTTCGCCCCGGCCGGGGCGCGGAGACCTTCCACATCGGCCCCTTCCGCGCGGTGGCCGCCATCTGCTACGAGGTCGTGCTCCCCTGGGCGCTGACCGAGCTGCCCCCGGCCGACCTGTTGGTCAACGTGACGAACGACGCTTGGCTCGGGCGAGGCCCGGGCCCGCACCTCCACGGCATGGTGGCCGCGGTCCGGGCTGTCGAGCTGGGGCTGCCGGTGATTCGGGCGGCCTACACGGGCATCTCCTTCGTGGCGGAGCCGACGGGCGCGCTGCGGGGCATGACCCGGCCCTTCGAGGCCGTCACCCGGGTCGTGCCGGTTCGGGTCGCCACGGTCGACACCGGGTACCGGCGTCACCCGCTGGCGTTTCCGGCCCTGATGGCGCTCCTGTTGGCCGGTCTGCCGCTCACCCCACGCCGGCGCTGAACCAGGCGACCAGCCGGCCCGTCACGTGGGCCTCGAAGGCCGCGCCGGCCAGGACCAGCGCCATGCCTGTCGCCGCAAGGGCCAGCCCGGAGAAGACCTCCCGGGGAAGGGGGTCCTGGGTGGACCGGCCCCACAGCAGGGCCCGGCCGATCAGCACACCCGCCAGGCCGCCGGCCGCGTAGCCCAGGGCTTCGATCGCCATGTGGGGCGTGCAGGCCGCGCTCACGCGCAGCCACGCCTCGAGCGTGTCCAGGCCGTCGGTGGCACCCGCCCAGCGCCGAGCGACCACGGCAAAGCTGGCGCCCCAGACCGACGCATTCCACAGGATTGCGAACAGCAACCCGCCCACCCGAAAGGGCACCCCCAGCACCAGGAAGAACACCAGGACATAGACGTTGTTGCGAATCAGGCCCTGCAGGTCGCCGAAGTGCAGCTCGGGGAACAGCAGCGGGCCGTAGTCCACGAGCTGGGCGCCGAACATGGCGTGGGCGGTGGGCAGGGTGAGCTTCAGTCCCAGCACGGAGAACCCGGCGATCGCACCCGCGAACAGTGCGGTCGTCTGCCAGACCGCCGTCCGGTTCGAGGAACGCAACTGGGACGGGTCCTGCTGGAGCGAACAGGACCTGTTCTCGAGGATTCGTTCGGTGCCGTCCAGGCACAGCAAGCTGGCCAGGAACACGCCGACCAGGCTGGCCTGGGCCGGGAAGAGGGTCCAGGCGGCCCCCATGCCAAGCACGGCTGCTCCCGCAGCTTCGAGAGCGAGTCGGGAGGAACGGAGAGCGCGCGGGTGACCCATGGTGCGCGCAGTCTACCCAGATGCCTCGCCAGGCTCTCCGTTCCCGGGAGGGACTGTGTAGGAAGTCACAATCTCGACCTTGTGTCACATCATTCGAAGGCTGTGTCATCACCCTTCCGTTCGGTTGTTCGCGGCCCGTACCGTTCGCTCCTCGGCGCCGATGCCGGGCCCGGCAACGGGAAGACCCAGTGAGGACCCCATGACTCGAGAGACCCTCCACGCCGTCCTTGGGGGCGGTGCCCTGTTGGCGCTGAGCGCCGTCGCCGTGTGGGCGCTCAGCCCTGCAGACGGCAACGTTCGTGGTGCCGCTGTCGGCCTCGGCCCATCGGTGGACGCCCCCGTGAGTCTGTTCTTCCAGGCCCCCCGGGACGTCACCCACGCCTACGAGATCGCGACGTTCCGGCGGGGAGACGAGATCGCCCATGTGGCGGTCGAGCTGAGCTTTGGTCTGGACAACACCGTGTCCTTCGCCGCCAACGACTTCTGGGAGATCGCCCACGGTGAGCTCGCCTACGACATCGACACCACCGGGGAGATCACCTCCTCCGATGGCACCTATGTGCCTCGGGAGCTGCTCCCTTGGGCGCTCCTGCCCGATGCCGAGGTCGAGCTCGGCGACACCTGGGTCATCCCCGGGACGACCGAAGCAGACGCCTGGGACCTCGAGTCCATCGTGTTCTCTACCGACACGCGCGCAAGGCTGCGCCAGGTCCGGCGGCAACCGGGTCAGCAGGGCCGCCTGCTGGTCCAGGTGGGCTTCCAGAAGACCACCCGGGCGCTGGACAATCCGTACCACCGCGAAGCGGGCTGGCGGTACAAGCACGATCGTTACCCGACTGCCATCGGCCAGGCCTGGCTCTCCTGTGACGAGGAAGGGCTCGACGGCTGCACCTTGCTCAGCGCCTCCCAGTGGATGACCGAGGCGGTGCATGACGACGCGGTCGACATGGTCGATCACCCGGTGTCCGATTTCCTGCGCATCTGCGCCTTCGAGCCCCTCCAGACCCCCGATCCGGGCTGCCATGACTCGGATCTCAGTCCCACCCCCTCTGATGTCGGAGGTGTCCGATGACCGCGCTGTTGCTCTCCTCTCTGTTCCTGATGCCCAGTGTCTTCGCCTGGAGCGACGACGAACCCGAGCCGGAGCCCCCCGAGGAAGAAGGCGAGCCCGCCTTGACGGGCATCAGCTATGCCGACGACTACGCCCAGGAGATGCTCGAGGCCCTAAGCTCTTGCGGCCAGCTCGAAGACACCATGACGTGTGCTGGCGAGGGCCTCTGCGACGGCGCGGGCGGCAGCGTCGAGGACGAATTCGAGTGCACCACGTGCGAGACGGACTGCGACGAGGCCTATGCCGAAGCGAGCACGGCATCGTCCGGGGCGTGCTCCAAGTGCAGCAGCACCTCGGAGATCAGCGTCACCATCTCCGGCACGCACCCGCTCTACGGCTCAGGCGAGGCGTCCACCAACGTGTCGGCCGACGTCTGGACGTCGCGGGTCGCCCGCGCCAAGTCCCCGACCCCGATCACGGGGGCCAACGGGGACGACACCGACAAGTCGGAGGTGGAGCGGATCGTGACCTTGACGGGCCGCGCCGAGTTCAACGTGACCGTGTTGATCGATCCGCCGGGTCCCGGCTCCTTCAACCTGACAGTCGCTCGCAACAAGAGCCTCGAGGGCCCGACCCGGTGCAGCTTCCGCACCGGCACGACCTGTGGAGACGGGGGCATGGACATGGGCGACACCGACATGCCGGACATGGGCAGCGAGAGCAGCGAGAGCAGCGAGAGCAGCGAGAGCAGCGAGACCCCGAGCTACCCGGGCGGGTTCTAAGCGTGGCCCAGGCGCTCTCTCGACCGACCCCCGTGCCCCGTGCGTGGGGGTCGGCCCAGTCCGCGGTGGCGGTGGCGGCCCTGGCCCTGGCCGGGTTCGGGGTCGCCCTGCCCGCCGGCCACGTGGCGCTGGCCGTCTTGGCGGGCCTGGGGGGCTGGACCCTGCTCGGCGTGGTGGCCTGGCGCTGGTCCCGCACCGGGTGCGCCGACCGCCAGGCTTCCGGTCTGCTGGTCCTCGTGATCGGGGCCGGGCTGCTCCAGCCCTTGCTGCCAGCGGGCCTCGGGCCGCTCCTTCCCCTCGCGGCCTTGGGCCTTGGCGTGGCCTGGCCCCCTCCCCCGGAGCTGACGCTGTGATCCACCCCTGGTTTCGTCCCGTAGTCAGACGCAACGGCCGGACTCGTCGCGGTCTGGGGTGGCGCAGGAGTCGGGGCGTGGACGAACATCTCCAGCTGGGGCGCATCCGCCTCGGCCGCCGGGTGGTTGACCTGCAGGGGCGTTGGGTCGCCCTGCCCGGTGGGGCTCGGGCGACCCTCCGGCCTCTGGAGGCCCGTCTGCTGGCCTATCTGCATGCCCGCCGCGGGGTGGCGACCAGCCGGCGGGAGCTGCTCTCCGAGGTCTGGGGCTACCGCGAGGGCGTGAGCTCGCGCACGGTCGACACCACGGTGAAGACCCTACGGCGCAAGATCGAGCCGGATCCCGGCGAGCCTGTCTTCCTGCTGACGGCCCGCGGGCTCGGCTACCGCCTCGAGGTCGAGACGCCGCCCCCCTTCTCGCCCACCCAAGGCCCGGGCTTGTTCGGCCGGCGGGAGGAGCTGTCCACCCTGTCCAGCCTGTGGCTCCGGGGCGCTCGCTGGGTCACGCTCACCGGTCCACCGGGTGTGGGCAAGTCCGCCCTGGCCGAAGCGAACCTGGTGGACTCCGCCCTGGGGCGGATCGCCCGGGTCGACCTGCGCCAGGTGCGAGACGCCGCGGATCTGCAGCACCGCGTCGCGGCTGCCGTCAGCCCCGATGCCCTGATGGCCGGTGCCGACCCGGCCGCGCTGATGGCCCGGGCCGGGCCCCTCTGGCTCCTGCTGGACAACGCGGAGCACGTGCTGGACCCCCTGTCACGGGCCCTGCCTGGCTGGATGTCACGGGCCCCCGAACTCCGTGCGCTCGTGACCAGTCGCGAGCCACTGGGCCTGCGCGGTGAGCGGCTCCTGTCGGTCCGACCTCTGGTGCTGCCCGACCTGGGCGTGCGCGCTCTGGCGGAGCTCGAGAGAGTCCCCGCCAGCGCGCTCTTCATCGCCTGGGCCCGTCGGGCGGCTCCGGACCGGGACCTGCAGGGCGCGGGCCCGGCGATCAACGAGCTGGTGCGGCGTCTGGATGGCCTGCCCCTGGCCATCGAGCTGGCCGCGGGTCGCAGCCACCAGCTGGGCCCGGAGGGCATCCTGCGGGGGCTCGATGCTCGCTTCGTCCTGCTGTCGCGCCGCCCGAGCTCTGCCAGGCCCGGAGACTCCCTCGCTGGCACCCTGGCGTGGTCCTGGGACCTGCTCGGCCCCGAGGCCCAGCGGGCTCTGGCAGCGCTGTCGGTGGTCCGCGGTCCCTTCGACCTGGCCACGGCGGCGTGCATCGTGGCCGGGGTGCTTCGGGTACCTGGCGAGGCCACGGCCGTGGTCCTCGCGCTCGCGGACAAGAACCTCCTGGCCCCGGTCCGGCGTCGAGGCTCCGGCGGCTGCGACTTCCGCATGTTGGAGTCCATCCGCGCCTATGCGGGACACCGACTCGACGGGGCATCCCTGGCCGGTGACCACGGGGCGATCCTGCAGATCGCGCGGGAGCGGCTCGTGGCGCGGCTCGCCGATCAGGTCCGTCGGGATCCACTCGACCCGGCACGGGCGCTCTGGGACCGCCTCGGGGACCTGGAGGACGCCGCCAGCTGGGCCCGGGACACCGGCAGCGCCCAGCTCGGCCCCCTCGCGCACGGGCTCTGTGCCGTGCTGTACCACGTCGGCAAGAGCAGCCGCTTCGAGGCCCTCTTTCAGGCTCTGGAGGGCGTCTCGATGCCCGGGCCGTGGGGCCTGTACCTGGTGGTGTGGCAGCAGCTGGCTGCCTGTGGTGAGGGGCGTCCCGCCGAAGCCATGGCGCCCCTCGAAGAGGCTCTGCGACGGGCACGCCAGCTGGGGGACGACGCCGTGGTCTGGTTCATCCTGGGCGTGCTCGGGCGGGCCTCGTTCCTGGTGGGCGATGTCTCGGGGGCCCACGGTCGCTTCGCCGTGTCGCTCAGGGTCGCCGACGCCCTGGGTGACCCCCGGCGACAGGCCCGCTCGCTGGAGGACATGGCCCTGGCGAGCATGCACTGCGGGCACACCCTCGAAGCGGCTCGCCACCTGGACCGAGCCGCGACCTTGCCCCTCGGACCGGCTCCGCTCGTCCGCCGGGCCCGACAGCACTCCCTGCGGAGCGAGCTGGCCCTGCAGGAGGGGCGGTTCGAGGACGCCCTGGCGGCGATCGGCGAGGCCCTGGCCTGTGCCCGGCGCCTCGGATCGGTGCGCCACGAGGGCATCTTGCAGGCGACGCGGGCGAGGGTGCTGGGGCAGCTCGACGACTACGAAGCACAGGAAGAAGCCCTGATCCGGGCCCGCTGGTGTGCCCGGCACGTCGGGGACCAGGTCACCCTGGAGCGCATCGAGGTGGCCTGGCAGGGCCGGGGCGCCGACCGTCGGCGCTGAGCACCGCCCGATCAGAGCACCGAAGCGCCCCTGACGTACGTCAGCTCCGGGAACTTGTCCTTCAGGTAGGCGTTGCCGGACTTCTGGATCAGCCCCTGGCTCGGTCCACGGCCCCGGGGAGCACCCTCGCCGTAGCCCTTGTACAGCGCGTCCACGGTGTCCATGCCCTCGACCACCTCGCCAAAGGGCGTGAAGCCCTGGCGGTCGAGCATGCCGTTGTCCTTGAAGTTGATGAACAGCTGCGTGGTCCGGGTGTTCGGGCCCGCGGTGGCAAAGGTGACCATGCCGCGGGTGTTGCTGTGGCCGGTGTTGGGGTCGTCGTCGATGCGGGCGTCCCGCCAGACCTTGTTCAGCCGGGGCTCGCCGTGCAGTCCGAACTGGGCCATGAAGCCGTCGATGACCCGGAAGAAGGCGACATCGGTGAACCAGCCGCCCTGGACCAGGTTGTAGAAGCGATCAGCGCCGTTGGGGGCCCAGGCGCGGTTCACCTGGATCACGAAGTCACCAGCGGTCGTCTCGAACTTCACCTTGAAGGTGTCCGGCGCGGTGGCGGCGTGCTGGCTGGGGTCCATCAACTTCTGCAGGTTCTCCGGCAGGGGCGTCTCTGCGGCGGCATCGGCGGCGGGCTTTGCCGTGGGCTTGGGCGTCGCCTTGGCCGCAGGCTTGGCGGCCGGGGTGTCGGCCGCGGGCTTCGCAGCCTCCTCGGACTCCCCACAGGCGGTCAGGAGCGGCAGCAACAGGGCGAGGGGAGCGAGGGCGCGGATCATGGGGCCTCCTTCGGCGTCAGCGGACCGGGCTCTAACCGCCTGGAGTAGGCTGCGAACGTGGTCGTGGCGCTGGCAGGGCTGATCTTCGGGTGTGGGTCCGGGACCCCGGACGGCCCCTCCCTGGAAGACCCCGATCCGCAGCTGCGCAAGGACGCGCTCTACGCCATGAACCCCCAGGCCGTCCGGGACCAGCTGGACCAGGTGATGGCGCTGGCCACCACCGACCCCGAGCCGACGGTCAAGCGACTCGCCCTGGGCCTGCTCGGTCCCAGCGAAGACCCCCGCGTGGTTCCGATCCTGCGGGCGGCGCTCATGAACTGGGAAGACACCAGCGAGCAGCTCACGGCCGCCACCGCTCTGGGCAACGTGCGCCACATCGACGCCTGCAAGGTGATGGTCGAGGCCACCGTGATCTGGCCGTCCGAGCGGGACCCGGTGCTGTCGGGCCTGCTGTCGTCTCTGGCCGCGTCGGACCCGGTGTGCAACGACGAGATGCGGGCTCGCAAGCGGGAACGCCCGGACCGGATCGGAGGCGTGCTGCTGAAGATCTCCCGCAGCCGCTGAGGCTCGCCGACCGGCCCTGGAGTTCAGCCCCCGTCAACTCTCTGGCCCCCGGGTGGCGACCGTCGTGAGACCCTGGCATTAATCCAGCGCACCACGGGCCGAAGAGGGCCGTGGGGATGCCCCGCGGAGACCTCATGCTGCTCGCGCTCCTGCCCTCGATGGTGCTGGCCCAGGCGCCACCGCCCATCGTCAACGGCACGGTGACCTCGGACTACGAAGCGGTCGGGCTGCTGTACCACGAGGTCGGCAACTCCGGCAGCATCTGCTCCGCCACCTTGGTCCACAAGCAGTGGGTCATCACTGCGGCCCACTGTGTCGAGTCCATGGAGGGCAACGGCGACACCTACTTCATGATCGGCGATGACTGGGACGACACCTCGTCCCGGTGGACCGAGGTCACCGAGATGCACCGCCACCCGTCGTACTCGGGGTCGAATTCCGGCTACCACGACATCGGCGTGATGAAGCTCAAGAACACGCTCAGCAACGTGGACCTGGTGCCCGTCAACGACGACGGCATGAGCAACAGTGTCTACGAGGGTGAGCTGGTCACCTATGTGGGCTTCGGCAACAGCAACGACAACGGCAGCGGCTCTGGCACCAAGCGCACCACCGACGTGCCCATCTACTACATCGACTCGCGCGTGGTCTACACCCACGACGACTCGGGCAAGAACCGCAACATCTGCTCCGGGGACTCTGGCGGCGCCACCCTGTACCCTCGGAACAACGGCGAGCTGGAGCTGGTCGGCGTGAATGCCTTTGGCTTCATGCTCGACAACTCCTGGCCGGTCTACTGCGACGACAAGGAAGCCGCCGCAGGGGCCACCCGGGTCGACGTCTACTACGACTGGCTCCTGGACTACATCGATCTGGACGCGGATCCGGAAGGGGACTCGGACACGGACACCGACTCGGACACCGACACCGACTCCGACAGCGATGCCGACACCGACACCGACACTGACAGCGACGCCGACTCGGACAGCGACGCCGACGGCGACGCGAACGGGGGCGTGCCCGACACCGGCTGGTGGGACGACGAGCTGCCCGGCACGCCGACCACGGAGACCACCGCCGCCTGCGCCACCACCGGCAGCCCCGCGGATCTCGGCTGGCTGAGCCTGGGTCTGATCGGCCTGGCCCTGCGGAGGCGCCGTTGATCCTGGCGGCCCTGGCCTTGACCACCGCGCTCGCTCAGGCGCCGCCTCCCATCGTCAACGGCGAGACCACCAGCGACTTTCCTCAGGTGGGAATGCTGTACTACGAGGCTGGGAATCGCTCGGGCCTGTGCAGCGCCACCCTGATCCATGAGCAGTGGATCATGACCGCGGCCCACTGTGTGGACAGCATGGACGGTTCCGGCACCACGTACTTCATGACCGGCACCGACTGGGACGAAGGCCTGGAGCGCATCACCGAGGTCACCGAGATGCACCTGCACCCCGACTACACGGGCAGCGGGTACCACGACATCGGCATCATGAAGCTCCAGAACACGATCTCAAACGTGGAGCCGATGCCGGTGAACCACGACGCGCTGGGCACCCAGAACTACGGCGACGAGATCACCTATGTGGGCTGGGGCAACGACGACAACAACGGCAATGGCAGCGGGGTCAAGCGCACGGTCACGGTGCACATCGAAGCGCTCGATTGGTACAACATCTACACCTACGACGAGTCCGGCCAACAGGGCAACGTGTGCTCTGGGGACTCCGGTGGGGCCGCGCTCATGCCCCTGGGCGACGACGGCTGGGAGCTGGTGGGCGTCAACGCGTTCATCTACGTGCGCACCGGCGGCCAGGCCCAGTGCGACCACCCCGAGGGCGCCGCGGGCGCGACGCGGGTCGACAAGTACCTGAGCTGGGTCGCCGACTACGTCGACTACACCATCGGGGTCGAGGACGGCGACAGCGACACGGACATCGACGCGGACACCGACACCGACACCGATGCGGACGCCGACTCGGACACCGAGGACCTGGACACCGGCTGGTGGGACGACGAGCTGCCGAGCCGGCCGGACGACGAGACGCTCTCCTCGGGCGGTGGGTGCGCCACCGCGCCGGTCCCCCTGTGGGTCTGCTGGTGGCTGCCGCTGGTGGCGTTGGGGCGACGACGCAGGGCTTGATCCTGGCACTGCTGGGCGCCGCATGGGCCCAGGCTCCGCCCCCGGTCGTGGGGGGCTCGAAGACCTCTGACTGGACCGGCGTGGGCGCCCTCTTGGGCTTGACGGCCAACCAGGACGCGGGGGTCGTGTTCTGCACCGGCGCGCTGATCGCCACCGACCGGGTGCTCACGGCGGCCCACTGTGGGGATCTGGCCGCGGAGGTCGAGGCCGAAGACCTGGAGCTGTGGTTCGCCACCGGGGCGGACATGACCACCGGCCTGGTCGACGAGCTGGCCCGCATCGACGACATCCTGACCCACCCGGACTACGACGACTACAGCCTGGCCCACGACATCGCCGTGCTCGTGCTGGACCACGGCCTGGACGGCGAGGTGTTGGGGCTCAACACCAGCACTGTGGGTTCGTCCTGGGAGGGCCGGGACCTGTGGCACGTGGGCTTCGGCATCACGGGCTGGAACAAGGACGACATCGGCGTCAAGCGCGAGGTCATGTTGCCGATCCTGGGCGTGGACGCGACCCACGTGGACCACTACGACCCGGGCGGGGACAACCTGTGCCTGGGGGACTCCGGCGGCCCGGCCATCGATCCGGACAACGACACCATCGTGGGCGTGGCGTCGTACGTCTGGGCCTACGAAGGCGAGACCCTGTGCGACGACGGCGGCTCGGCGACGGCCCGGGTCGACATCGACGTGGACTGGATCACCGAAGCCCTGGACCTGGGCGGGGACGGAGAGAACAGCACCACCCTCGACGTGAGCGAAGTCGAGCCCAGCTCCGGCGCCGCCGGCCAGCTGCCGCCGGACGAGACCGGTCTGGGGTGCGCGCTCCAGACCGGCCAGAGACCAGGTCCGCTGGGGCTCCTCGGCGGGCTCCTGGCGCTGGGTCTGAGGCGTCGCGAAGAAAAGTCGGCGACGCCCTCAAGATCGACTCCGCTGGATCCGTAGACCTGCTGGCCCGGGCTCCGCCCAGAGCACAGAGGCCTTCCTTGCCAGACGCCTCCCTAGGCTCGGATCACCAGCTCCTCCGCGTCCTCCTGGTCGAGGATCGGGCGGCCGAGGCGCGCCTCACCGAAGAGCTGCTCCTACGCGTGCGCAAGCGCTGCTACGTGGTCGAGTGGGTGACCAGTGTAGACGTGGCACTGGAGCGGCTTCGCGAGCGCGAGCACGACGTCTGCCTCTCGGATTGGCACCTGGTCAGCGAGACCGCCGCGGACCTGTTGAGCGCATGCCAGGACGAAGACCTGCCCACGCCCGTCGTGGTGCTGACCGGATCCCCCGACCCCCAGGTCGACGAGCGGGCGCTGGCACTGGGTGCGACCAACCTGATCAGCAAGCGGCGTCTGACGCCGGGGTTGCTGGACCGTACGATTCGTTACGCCCTGGTGCGGGGCCGTGCCGAGTCCAGCCTGCGGGCCCGGGCCGAGCGGGACGAGCTGACCGGCCTGGCCCGTCGGGAGCGGCTGGTGCGCAGCCTGGAGCGGGCCCTGGCCGAGGTCGAGCGCGGTCGGGTCTGGGAGGCGGCGGTGCTGTACGTCGACCTGGATCGCTTCAAGGAGATCAACGACACCCTGGGCCACGGGGCCGGCGACCGGGTGCTGCAGGCCGTCGCCCGCCGCATGGAGCGCACACTGCGCCCCCGGGACCTGCTGGCCCGCATGGGCGGCGACGAGTTCGCCGTGTTGCTTCAGGGGCCGCGGGCCTGCGCTGCGGCGCGGGCGGCCAAGCAGCGTCTCCAGGAGGCCCTGGACAACCCGATGGTCATCGACGGGCTGGAGATCTCCCTGGGCGCCAGCGTCGGGCTGGCGGTGACGAACAGTGGCGACGCCTACGACGGCAACCTGATCGACCGGGCCGACCAGGACATGTACCGGGACAAGGAGCTCCGTCGCAAGCCGACCCCCTCGCTGCCGCCCATGGAGGGTCCGGATGCGCTGGTGCGAGCGCTCGAGCGAGGCGAGTTCCAGCTCGAGTACCAGCCGGTGCTGGACGCCGGGACCGGTTGGGTCGTGGGCCTGGAGGCGCTGGTTCGCTGGGCCCACCCCAAGCAGGGCGTGTTGTTGCCCGGGGCCTTCCTGGACGTCGCCGAGCAGCTGGGCTTCGGTCGTCTGCTCGGGGACTGGGTGCTCCAGCGCTCCTGTGAAGACCTGGCCGCGTGGCAGCACGACATCGGCATGATGGTGCCTGGGCTACGGCTCAACCTCACGGCCGATCAGTTCGCCGACCCCCAGCTCGCGGATGCGATCGAGAAGACGCTGGAGACCCATGGTCTGCGGCCCCACCAGCTCAGTCTGGAGATCGGCGAAGAGGTGCTGTTGGGCGGAGACACCCAGGCGATCGTGGACCGGATCAAGGCCGTGCGCTCCTTGGGGGTGCGCCTGTGCCTGGACGGCTTCGGGTCAGACGGCCTGCGCCTGGACCTGATCGCCCAATTCCCCCTGGATGAGGTCAAGCTGGCCCCCCAGGTCATCGAGGGGCTCGAGGTCGATCCCCGCCGAGCCATCGTGATCGAGGGCCTGTTCGAGATCTGCACCCGGCTGCGCATCGAGGTCACGGCCAAGAATGTCGAGACCCGGGCCCAGGCCGAGGCCTTGATGAAGCTGCGGTGTCAGCGCCAGCAGGGGTACCACCACCACCGGGCGATGTCCCAGGACGGGGTGCTGGCGTACTTGGCAAAGCAGGAATTCGCCAGCGCGTGATGCCCCGGGCAGGACCAGCCCGAGATCAGTCTCCGACCACCACCACGACCACCGTCGTGTTGTCGTCCGCCCCCGCCGCCATCGCGCTCTCGAGCAGCGACTGGGCCAGGTCTTCGGGGTGGAATTCCTGGCACAGACGGGTCAGATCCTTGTCGTCCAGCGGGTCGGTCAGGCCGTCGCTGCACAGGATGAAGACATCGCCCGGTTCGGTGTTTCGGGTCGACGTGTCGGGGTCGACCGGGCCGTGGTAGCCGACCGAGCGCGTCAGGATGTTCTTGTGGGGCACGATGCGGGCCAGCTCGGGGGTCAGGCGACCGGCGTCGACCTCTTGCTGGACCACCGTGTGATCCCGGGTCAGGCGGCGAAGTCGCCCGTCGCGCCACAGGTAGGCCCGACTGTCTCCCACGTGGGCCAGGTGGGCCTGGCCTTCTTCGATCAGGAGCACGACCAGCGTGGTGCCCATGTCGGCGTAGGAGTTGTTCTCCTCGACGGCCTTGCGGATCTGCTGGCCCGACTGGTTCATGGCGTAGCGCAGGCGCTCCCGGAGCAGGTCGTGGGGATCCTCGACCATCGACTGCAAGATGGTCTCCTCGGGATCGTCGTCGCCCAGGATGATCTCCTGCACCGTCTCGACCGCGATCCGGGACGCGACCTCGCCCGCGGCGTGGCCCCCCATGCCGTCGGCCACGATGAAGAGTCCCCCGTCGACGTCGACGAGCCAGTAGTCTTCGTTGTTCTCCCGGACGGGGCCGGTGTCGCTGACGGCGTAGGCTTCGATCTGCATTCCGAGTCCTTCCGGGGACTATATATCGGCCCCCAGGAGCTGAGCGGTCATGACCTCGGTGCTGCCCCCCGCTGAGCCCTCCGAAGGGGCGGAGATCGGGCCTTACACGGTGGTCTCCCGACTGGGGCGGGGGGGCATGGCCGTGGTGTTTCGGGTGGTGCACCGCGAGAGTGGGGAGCACCGGGCGCTCAAGCTGTTGCTGGCGGGCCTCGAGGAAAGGGAGGAGGCCCGGCAGCGCTTCGCGGCGGAATTCCGGCTGCTCGGCCAGCTGGATCACCCGAACATCACCCGGGCCCACGACCACGGAAGCTGGGAGGGCCGGGCGTGGTTTGCGATGGAAGAGGTCGAGGGAGAGGACCTGCGCGAGCTGGTGCGGACCTGGAAGGACGAGCCGCCGGCGCGGCGCTTCCAGAAGGCCGAGGCCGTGTTGGTCCAGCTGGCGTCGGCCCTGGCCTACATCCACGAGCGTGGGCTGGTCCACCGGGACATCACCCCGGGCAACGTGCGGGTCCAGGCCGACGGTCGGGCCAAGCTGATGGACTTCGGGGTCGCCAAGGCCCCGGGACATGACCTGACCATCGCTGGCGAGATGGTCGGCACGGTGGCCTACATGTCTCCGGAGCAGATCCGAGGGGAGCCGGTCGACGCCCGGGCGGACCTCTACTCCCTGGGGGCGGTGCTGTACCTGATGCTGGCGGGCAAGCGGCCCTTCAACGCCCGCACCCTGCCCGGGTACCTGGAGAAGCACCTGAACATGGCGCCCCGCCCGCCGCGCGAGCTCGACCCCTTCGTGCCGGCCCACCTCAACGAGATCACCCTGCGGCTGCTCGAGAAGAACCCCGCCAAGCGCTATGGCTCGGCCCAACACCTGCTCGGCGTGCTGGACCGGTCCAAGGCCCAGCAGGGCAGCGTCGACCTGAAGCACTGGCCCCCCACGCTGGTCGGACGAACCCGAGAGCAGGCCCGGCTGCGGGAGTGCCTGGCCGCCCTGCCGTCGGGCTGGGGGAGCGTCGTCCTGCTGGAGTCCCCCTCGGGATTTGGGCGCTCTCGCTTGCTCGCTGAGCTCCACTCGTGGGCCTTCGAGATGGGGCTGCCCGTCGCATCGGGACAGTGCGACCCGGACGACGCGCCTTTTGGCGGCTTCGCCGAGGTGCTGAGCGACCTGGTGCCGGCGGACGCGCCCCTGCCCGAAGCACTCGAGGCGGCCTTTCGCGATGGCGAAGGCCCGGTGGAGCGCTTCCTGGTGCTCTCGGCCTTCCGCGACCTGCTGCGGGAGCGCCTGCCCCGGGTGATCCTGCTCGACGACGTGCACCACGCCGATCGGGGCACGGCGGACCTGCTGGCCTTCCTGCTTCGGAACCACCTGGGCCTGGCCGAGGACCCGGTGTACTTCGTGCTGACCCGGCGCCCCCCCGATGGCGTGGACCCACTCCAGGACCTCATCGACGACCCAGATCTGGGCATGCTCCACATGGTCTTGGCGCCGCTGGAGAGCACGGCCGTCGAGGAGCTCCTGCTCCAGCTCCTGCCCGATGACCTGCGCAGTCGGAGGCTCGCGGACCGGCTCCGGCGCGAGGGCGAGGGCAATCCCCACTTCATCGTGGAGATGATCCGCGGACTGGTCGAGGAAGGGGTGATCCATCCGGGCGAGAGTGGCGACTACACCCTGGGCCTGGAGCTGTCCGAGGTCACACGCACCAAGCTCCCGCTGCCCAGCAGCATCCGTGAGGCCCTGCGCGAGCGCCTCCAGCCGCTGAGCCTCCAGGCCCGGGCGGTCGCCGCGGCCATCGCCATCGCCCGCCAGGAGATCAACCTGGACGTGCTGCTCGAGGCGCTCGGCGACACCGAGGAGCAGCTGCTGGACCAGATCGACGAGCTGCTGGACGGCGGCGTCGCCCGGCAGCGCCAGGTCGGGACCGACGAGTTCTACGGCCTGGCTCGCCCCCGGCTCCGGGACCTGTTGCTGGAGTCCTTGGCCCTGGATCGGCGCCAGGATCTCCATCGCAGGGTCGGCACCGCGATGGAGCGGCTGTACCGACATCGCATTGGCGCGGTGGTCGACAGCCTGGCGTGGCACTTCGAGCAGGGGGGCGTGCCGGCCAAGGCCTACCCCTACCTGTCGGCCGCCGGGCGCCGGCTGTACGCCCAGTCCTTCGTGCCCGAGGCCATGGACGTCTACGACCGGGCGTCGATGATCGAGCCCGAAGCCCGGGAGTACCTGACTCTGGAAGAGGCCGATCGTCGGCTGGCGGATCTCCACCTGCTTCGGGGGCGAGCGCTGTTCCACATGGGCCGCTGGAACGAGGCCGGCGAGGCGCTGGGCCGGGCCGATGAGCTCGCGAGGCTGGTGGGCGACGACCACCTCAAGGCCCAGACCGCGGCCGAGCTGGGCACCTACTACCGCTTCCTGCACCGGATGGACGACGCCAAGGCCCACTTCACCGAGGCCCTGAGCCTGGCGGAGCGGGTGGGGGACCCGCGGCTTCGGCCTCTGGCCCTGCACGGCCTGGGTGCGGTGCACTGGGCCCAGGGCGACCTGGACCAGTCCCGCCACTACATGCTCGAGGGCCTGTCGGTGGCCGGGGCCGTGCACGACGACAAGGCCCTGGGCCACTGCTACAACGGCCTGGGACTGGCGGCGATGTGCCGGGGCCAGTCCAGCGACGCTCGGAAGTACCTGGAGCAGTCGGCGAGCACCTTCGAGAAGCTCGGGCTGCTGGCCCAGCTGGCCATCGCGCGGATCAACCTGGTTGAGCTGTGCCACCTCCAGGGCAACCTGCGCAAGGGCCTGCAGATCGCCGACCGGACCATCGCCCAGGCCCGCGAGGTGCACCACTCCCTGGGCATCGCCTTGGGGCTGCGGTACCGCGCCCTGGTGCTGGTGGACCTGGGCCGGCTCCAGGAGGCCGAGGACAACGTGCGCGAAGCCCTGCGTCGGGTCCAGGAGATCGACAACAAGGAGGACGAGGTCGGCGGATGGGTCAAGCTGGTGCGCGTGCCCTTCAGCCGGGGGGACTACGTGGCGGCCCAGGAGTGCCTGGACAGGGTCGAGCCGCTGCTGGCCGACTATGACGCCGAGGGCTTCGCCCCGTTGGTCAAGGCCTGGCGGGCCCGGTGCATCGTGAACCTGGGGCTCGACCAGGACTGGCGGGCGCTGCTGGCCGATGCCGACGCCGAGTCCGAAGGCGCGTGGCCCCACAACCTGTGTCGGCTCGACCTGATCACGGCCAGGACCCTGGCCACGGCCGACGACCACGAGGCCGCAGCCGAGCGGGCCGAGTCCGCCCTGCGCCGGGCCGAGAGCTGCGGCTACAAGCTCTACTCGCTCAAGGCCCACTGCTTCATCGCAGAACTGGCCCACGACCCGGAAAAGGCCGCGAACCACCGCCGGATCGCCGACCGACTGGCGCGCAGCCTGGCGGGGAGCATCTCGCGGGATGACCGGCCGGGGTTCATGGCGATGTTCGGGTTGGGGCTCGGGGAGTAGCGCAATCCGGCCGCAAGATCAGGTCCAACGGCTATCATCCAGTCCCCTGGTCGGACCCCCCTGAGTTCCGGCGGAGAGCCCCCGGAAAGCCCGATGTCCGACCCGCCGACCCGAGCGAAGGTGCTCGCCACCGGCACCCGCCTGGGGCCCTTCCAGCTCCACGAGCACCTGGGCAGCGGGGGCAATGCACGCGTGTTCCGGGCGGTCGACGGCGAGGGACGCATCGTCGCCCTGAAGATCTTGCACCCCGGCCGTGCCTCGGCCGAGGATCTGAAGCGCTTCGAGCGGGAGTTCAAGTCCTTGGAGCGCTTGGACCACCCCAACGTGATCCAGGTCTACAAGGCCGGCGAGACCGACGGCCACGCCTGGCTGGCGATGGAGTACGTGGACGGCACGGATCTGGGGGGACTCGTCGAGGGCTGGGAGGCCCAGGATCCCCCGGACCGCTGGTCCCGGGTCGAGCGCATCCTGCGGGGGCTGTGCGCCGGTCTCGACGCCGTGCATGCGTCGGGCATCGTGCACCGGGACCTGAAGCCGTCGAACGTGCTGGTCGGCAGTGACGGCGAGCCCAAGCTGACCGACTTCGGCGTGGTCAAGGGCGACGACATGTTCTCCACCAACCTGACAGTGGCCGGCCAGCTGCTCGGCACCGTGGCGTTCATGTCCCCGGAGCAGATCACAGGCGAAGGCCTCGACGCCAGATCGGACCTCTACGCGCTGGGGGCCATGCTCTACGTCCTGCTCACCGGGCAGCGCCCGATCGTTGCGGACAGCATCGCGTCGTACCTGGCGAGGCACCTGGCCAGCGAACCCAAGCGGCCGACCCAGGTTCGGACCGACGTGCCACCCGGGCTCGAGCGGGTGTGTCTGAAGCTCCTGCGCAAAGATCCGGCCGGGCGCTACGCCTCGGCGCGACAGGTCCTCGACGCCCTCGAGGGCACCGCGGCCGAGCCGACGCTGATCCTGCAGGGCCGGGACGGGGTGCTGGCCCACGCCCGGGAGCTGCTGGCAGGCTTGGGCCAGGACGGGGGAGGTGCGCTGGGCTTCGTGGGACCGCGGGGTTCCGGTCGCTCGGCGCTGGTCGAGGTCGTGGCCGAGCTGGCGCGGGCCCGCGGTCTGCCCGTCGAACGCGCCGACCAGGCGTCGGGCGCCCGGGCGGTGGTCTGCGCCGATGACCTGCACCTGCGCCAAGGCGTCCACGTGGGGGAGCTGGTCGAGGCCGTCGCCGAGCAGGGATCCTTGCTGGTCTGGTCGGCCGTCGCCGAGCCTGGGGCCGCTGAGCCCTCGAGCTCCAGCCTGGGCCCCCAGCTGATGCCTCTCGGCGGCACCGTGCTGGCGCTCCAGCCCCTGGACAAGACCCAGACCGTGGCCCTGCTGCGCCGGGCTGGCGTGTCGGGGCGGTTGGGCCCGGTGCTCGGGCGGCGTCTGCACGACGAACTCAGCGGCTGGCCTGGGGCCCTGGTGGACCAGCTCACTTGCCTGGAGCGGGCCGGCTGGCTGCGTCGCGATGGACTGCGTCTCGTGGCCAGCGTGCCTCTGGAGCAGCTGCGGAGTCAGCCTCTGCCCGTGCCCCAGCGGCTCCGCGACGAGCTGCTCCGCCGACTCGCCGAGGTCAAGCCCGCCGGCCGCCGGCTGCTCCAGGTGGTCGCCGTGCGAGGGGGCCAGGCCAACGCCGACTGGGTCCACAGCCTGGCGCCGATCAGCGCGGCCCAGGGCGCCGCCCTCACCGAGTCCGGGCTGCTTCGAGTGCGCAGCGAAGGGCTCGAGCGGATCCTGACCCTCGGTCCCCCTCGGCTCGGGCGGGTGGTCTACGACGCGCTCCAGCCTGGCCAGCAGCAGGCCCTCCACCTCCAGGTGGCCGAGGCGCTGCTGGCCCGTCACGCTCGGCGCCCGGGCGCGATGGCCCCGGTGATGGCCGAGCACCTGATGCGGGCTGGCCAGGGGCACCGGGCGTGGCCTCTGTGGGTCCAGGCCGCCCGGCGGGCCGCGCGACGCCGGGATCCGAGCCAGACCCTGGCGCTGGCGACCCGGGCCCACGAAGCGGGCGAAGCCGCCGGCCCCGAGCTCGACCCCTCCGAGCGGCGTCGGCTGGAGCGAGAGACCCTGGCGCTGCGCGGCGAAGCCTTGCTGGCGTGTCGACAGCCCGAGCCGGCCCGGGAGGCGCTGAGTGCCGCGCTCGATCTGGGGGATCCGAGCGATGCCACGGCCCTGACCGCCCGCTCGGCGCTGGGGGCCGCTCTGGTCGCCCTGGGACAGTCCCGTGCTGCGCTCCAGGTCCTCGAGCCTCTGGTCGTCGAGCTGGCGGCAGGCCACCCGGCACGCCCTGCGGCCCTGCGCGCCCTGGCCGAGGCCCAACGACTCGAGGGACAGCTGGGACCCAGCGAGGCCACGTGGCGCGAGGGCCTGGGGCTCGCCCAGGAGCTGGGGAGCCGCGAGCCGGCGGGCCTGTGTCTGCTGGGCCTGGCGGGGACCTTGATCCAGGGCGGACAGCTCGTTGCGGCCCACGAAGCGCTGTCCCAGGCGCTGCCGCTGCTGCGAGCCACCCGGTCCGAGGGCCAGGCCCACTGCTTGCGCAGCCTGGCCGAGCTCCAAGCTGTGGACGGCCGCTACCGCGAGGCGCTGGCCCTCGCCGACGAGGCCGCGGAGCTGGCCCAGGCCCGCGAGGACCTGGAGACGTGGGGGGCCGCCCTCACGGTGACGGCGGACGTCCTGGAGCTCGCAGGCAGGAACCGGGACGCCGACCGCCTGCGAAGTGAGGTCCAGGCCGTCCAGAGCGCAGTCCCGACACCCACGCTGCTCCCGCGCGTGGTGCTGGCGGCCCAGGCCCCCCTGAAGGAGGCCCAGAGCCTCGAGTCCCAGGGCGCACACTTCCCGGCCCTGGGCCAGGCCGAGCTGGCCTGGTCGCTCCTGCCCGGTGCTGGCGCCGGCGGCCTGGCCCACCGGGTCGCCCTGATGCTGTGCCGGCTGGATCCCGACACCCATCGAGAGGGCCGAGCAGCCCACGTGGCCCGCGCCATCGCCGAGGAGCTGCCCCCCGACCTGGCCTCGAGCTTCCGGGCCCGGCGTGATGTCGCTGACCTCCTGGGTTGAGTGTCGTGCCCCGGTGTGCCGGCTTAGGGCACCCCCGTGAAGTCGCCGTTCTCGTCCACACCGCCCCCGCCCCCCCCTCCTCAGGACCCGGTCCTGGTGATGGGCGGGACCGAGGTCGAGGTCGGGGGTCGGGTCGGTCCCTACGTCTACAAGGGCCGCATCGGCAAGGGCGGGATGGCCAACGTGGTCCGCGCCGAGGACCCCGATGGGCGAGAAGTGGCCCTGAAGATCCTGAAGCCGAACCGCTTCAAGACGGGACTTGCTCGCTTTCGAAGGGAGTTCCGGGCCATGGCTCGAATTCACCACCCCAACGTCATCGGGGTCGAGGCCTATGGCGACATCTATGGCCACCCCTACATCGCCATGGAGCTCGTCGAGGGCCAGGACCTCCACCAGGTCATCCGCTCCTTCAAGGAGCTCGGGTCCGGCCCGGACAGCGAGCGCTGGCGGCGCTGCGAGGCCGTGCTGGTCGACATCTGCCGCGCCCTGGCCCACGTGCACGCCAGGGGGTTGGTCCACCGGGACCTGAAGCCGTCGAACATCCTGCTCGGCCCACAGGGCCGGGCCAAGCTGACCGACTTCGGCATCGTCAAGGACCTGCTGCCTACGGCGGACCCCGACACGAGCTCGAACCTGGTCGGGACGTGGGCCTATGCGTCCCCCGAGCAGATCACGGGCCGGCCCTTGGACCACCGGTCCGACCTGTACAGCCTCGGCGTGATCCTGTTTGCCATGCTCACCGGCCGCCGGCCCTTTGCGGCCGAGGACATCAAGGGGTACCGCAAGGCCCACCTGGAGCTTCCGCCGGCCCGGCCTCGCGACCTGATGCCGGACATGCCGCTGCACCTCGAGGAGATCTGCCTGCGGCTGCTGCGCAAGTCCCCGCGGGACCGGTTCCAGTCCGCCCGGGAGATCCTGTTCCGGCTGGAGCAGAACGAGCCCGAGGTGAGCCCCCGCAGCGAGGGCGAGGGGTGGGTGCCGCCGCTGGTGGGTCGCGACCCCCAGCTCGACGCGCTCCACCAGGCGCTGGACCGGGTGGTCGCGGGGCAAGGCGGCCTGCTCAGCCTGAACGGTCGGGCTGGCGCCGGCAAGTCACGGCTGCTGGATGCGCTGCGGAACCGCGCGGCGAGTCTGGGTGTGCCCTGGCTTGCCGTCCGAGCCCGCGAGGGCGGCAGCGGCCTCCAGGGACTGCTGGACCTGGCCCGTGGAGTGCAGCTCGAGCTGGCGGATCCGCCGCGACTGCTGAACCTCGCACTCGAGCTGTGGTCCCAGGGTGGAGTGCGCGGCGCCGATGCGGCCCTGCGGCTCGTCGACGGGCTGGGCGAAGGCCTGGTGGCCATGCTCGATCGCGGACCTGAGCTCGTCATCTACGACGACGTGCACTGGGCCGGGGAGCGAGAGCTCGAGCTGCTGGCGTCGCTCGGGCGCATGGTTCGGGGCCGTGCCCTCCTGGTGGTCTTCGCCCGTCGCTCCGAAGTGGAGAGCCCAGCGCTCGATCGGCTGGTCGGCGGCGCACGGACCGGGGTCGAGGGTCAGTCCCTGACCGTGGGACCCCTCCAGGACCACGATGTCGAAGGGCTGGTCAGCAGCTTGATCGGGCCCGGAGAAAAGGCCACGGCGCTGGGTCAGCGGCTCCACGCCGTGACCGAGGGCAACCCTCTGTTCATCCACCAGTACCTGGCGTCGCTGATGCACTCCGGAGTGCTGACCCGTCGGGGTCGTCGCTTCGAGCTGGGCGTCGACAGCCAGGAGATCGCCAGCGGCCACCTAGAGATCCCACGGGGGGTCCGAGAGGTGGTCTCCGAGCGCCTCCAGGACCTGTCGGCTCGAGAGCTTCGGGTCCTGCGCACGCTGGTCGTGGCTGGCCGGGAGCTCGAGCTGGACCTGCTCCTGGACGTGCTCTGCGAGGACGAGGAGCCCGTGCTGGACGCTCTGGACCACCTGCTGGGGCGGGCCATCATCGTGGAGCGGCGCAGCCGGGGACGGGTCCAGCACGAGGTCGCGCACCAGCTGGTCCGGGACCTGGTCTACCGGGACCTGTCTCCCGAGATGCGGCGGTCCCAACACAAGCGGCTGGCCCGGACCTTGGAGTCCCGTTCTGGGCGCTCGCCCCGGCGCACGGCGCTGGTGGGCGAGCACTACCGGCTGGCGGGCGAGGCCGGCAAGGCCTTCTGCCTGTTGGTCGATGCGGCCGAGCGGATGCACGGTCGCTGGCTCACCGGTGCGGCGTGGGATCTGGCGACGCGGGCGGCGGCGCTCGAGGACCTGGCCCGGGTCGACCTGACGTCGGCCGAGATGGGGGCGTCGCTGGTCCAGCTGCTGCGAGTCCAGGGTGAGATGCTCTACGGGCGCGGCGAGTGGGCGGCAGCCCAGAGGACCTTCGAGCGCCTGATGGAGGTCGCCGAGAAGCGACGGGATGACCGCGAGAGCGTGCGTGCCGCGATTCGCCTCTCCCGCGCCCTGCACCGCACCAAGGCGCTGGACCGGGCGATCGCCTTGTCCGAGGGCGCCCTCAAGGCCGCCCGCTCGGCCCACGATCGCGAGGCCGTGGCGATGGCCCTGCACGAGCTCGCGAGCTTCGCCTGGGACGCTGGCGACCTGGACCGGACCGAGCGCCTGGCCCAGGAGGGCCTGGTCCTGGCGGTCGGCGACGACATGGCGCACATTCGCGGGGAGCTGCTCCTGGCGCTCACCGCGGTCCAGGCCGCCAGGGGCAGCCTGACCCTCGCCGCCCGAGGCTTGATCGAGGCCGAGGGCCTGTTCCAGCTGCTGGGGCGCAAGAGCATCCGCACCCTGGCCCTGTGCAACCTGGCGGAGATGCTGATCTGGCAGGGCCAGCTGTCCGGGGCCATCCACCGGGCCGAGGAAGCGCTGACCATCGCCAACGAGGTCGACTACCGGGTCGGCCAGGTGGTCGCCCGTCGGATCCGGGCCGAAGCGTGGCTGGAGCTCGGTCACCTGGAACAGGCCCGGATCGAGATGGAGCAGGCCCTGGCCGAAGCCGCCGAGCTCGACTTGACCACCGAGATGATCGGCGCTCGCCACGGCCTGGCCCGGCTCGCGGCCGGCCGCCAGGACGCTTCGGACACCGAAGCCCACGTGTCGGTGGCAAGGGCCCTGGCCCAGCGCCAGGACCCGGAGCGCTACGCACCGGCACTGGTGGCGCTCAAGGCCTGGGCCTGTGCCTTCACGGGCGACCTGGACGACGCCGCCCGCATGCTGGCCCAGGTCGAGCGCACCCTGGGCAAGCTCCAGGTGCCCCGGCGCTGCCAGGTCATGCTCTCGGCGGCCCAGGCCCACGCAGCCTTGGGCGCCAGCGAAGACGCTCGCAGGCTCGCCAGCGAGGCGGCGGGACTGGCGGGCTCACGCAGCTTCCGCTTGTGGGACCTCCAGGCCCGCTGGCTCTTGGCCCAGGTCACCGAGGACCCGTCGGCTGCGGCGGGGTGGCGGATGGAAGCCATGGACCGGGCCCGGAGCCTGTACGAGGACCTGGACCCGGCCCACCGCGACGTCTACGGGGCCCGTCCCGAGGTGGCGGCGTTGCTGGAGGACGGCGAGCCCTGAGGCCCGCCGAGTCCGGGTCACAGGTCACGGCGTGAAGGCACCGTCCGGACAGGTGCCCTGGGGGTCGTCGGCCGCGACCGTGTAGCTGACACCGTCGGTCACGGTCACGGTGATCGGTCCGTCCCCGATGCAGAGCCGCGCATGCCCGCCGGCCAGGCTGCCGGGCTCGGGCACCCACACGGCGCCGCCGCCGACCCGCGTGCCGATGCGGTCGAGCACGTCCTGGTCAGGGGCCGAGAGGTAGATCGGGTTGGCGCCCACCAAGACCTGGCGGTCGTGCCCGTCGTCGGGCAGGAGCGCAGCGAGCCAGGTGGTGTTCGTGCTGGAGTCGATGCCGTGGTGGTTGAGCTGGAGCACGTCGACGCCGTCGAGGGGCAGGTCGGCGTGGTCGATCACGTGACTCTCCACGTCGGGCGTGTCCTTGCCGCCGCCGGTCAGGTCCCCGCCGAAGACCGCGTCGAAGTCGCCAAAGGACAGGTGCGCCACCAGGCTCCGACTGTTCTCGTCGTCGTGGGGCAGGTCCATCGTGGACCCTCCGGCCCAGCCATTGACCGCGACGACCCGCAGCAAGGCCCCGCCTCCCAGGTCGAGCTCCCAGTCCCCGCAGCCCGATGCAGGCCAGGGTCCCCCGCCGTCCTCGATGTCACAAGGCGCCCGCTCGTCGCCCTCGCAGAGTTCGGTCACCGGCAGGTCCTCGCCCAGCTCGCACACCTCGGCCCACGAGTCCGGGTTGGTGTCGCTGGGGTCCAGGTCGAAGGGCCCCCGGTGCACGATCGTGCCCTTGAGGGCGACCCCGGCGTCGTCGAAGAGCTTGTCCATGCCACCCACGTGGTCCTCGTGGAAGTGGGTCAGCAGCACGTGGTCCACGGACAGGCCACCTGCCGCTGCGAGAGCGTCCAGGACGTCGTCGTCGTGGCTGTCGTTGCCCACGTCGATCAGGACCTTGTCGCCAGCGGGCCCCACGATGAGCAGCGCCTCACCCGTGCTCCAGCCTGTCATCTGCAGCTGGGTCACCGTGAGGGTGCCCACCGCCGGATGGTCGGTGGTCCCGCCGCCTGGGATCACGATCGACGTGGACTGGGAGCTGGACTCCGACTCGGTCAGGTTCATGATCGTGATCGAACACGCGGTCAGGAGGGCCAGGAGCACCCTACCGTCGTAGCACCACCCTCTGGTCGACGTCGATCGGTCCGTGCTCGGTCTCGCCGCCATCGGGCCAGCGCACGACCACCCGGTCGGCCGTCGTCGCGCTTCCCAGCCCCACGTGGACCCGCGGGGGCGCTCCGCTGGCCAGGCCCACGCTGCCGGCGGTCACCTCCTGGGAGTGGAGGATCGACCCGGCCTCGACCCCGATCCGGGCCCCGATCCCGTGCCCGTTGGGCCCGTCCTGGGCCAGGCTCAGCTGCAGCCAGTGGCCATCGCCGCACTGGGCCCTGTAGGCCTTGGGAGGCCCGTCGAGCTCCCGCTTGAGCCAGTCCCGCCACCCATCGCCGTCCAAGTCGACCCAGAGGCCCCCGCGCCCGACCCCGGTGTCCGCGGCCCCCCAGTCGGCTGCCACGGGGCTGAACCCCCCGTCGTCCCCCTGGAGCCAGACCTCGTCGGGCTGCAGGGTCGGGTCCGGCAGGCCCAGCGCGTCCAGGTCTTCGGTCACGGCGTCCGGGACCTCCAGGAAGCCGTACTGGACCGACACGTCCAGGTCCCCGTCGTTGTCCAGGTCCGCCAGGACCCCGCCCCAGGCGGTCTTCTGGTCGCCGGTCGGCACCAGGCCTCGCGCCTGGGCGGCGTCGTACCAGGTGCCGTCTCCGGCGGACTGGAGCCAGTGGAGATCGTTCCACGCGGCGACCAGGAGCTCCGGGTGGCCGTCGCCGTCCTCGTCGACGGCCTGGCCGCCCATGCTGAACGCGGCGACGCCCAGTCCGGCGTCGTCGCCCAGGGTCATGAGCCCGTCCTGGTTCCACAGCACCTGGTTGGCGATGCCGATGGGGCCGAAGTCGTTGAGCTGGACCAGGTCGGGGTCGCCGTCGTCGTCCAGGTCGGTCCAGACACCGCTGAAGGTGAACCCGTCGGCCGCCTGGGCCCCCAGCGCGACAGCCGCGAAGGTCCCGTCTCCCAGGTTGCGCCAGAGCCGATTCGGGTGCGCCGGCTCGGCCTGGCCTTGGAGCAGCTCGCCCAGCAGCGCCGGCTCCTCGCGGTGGTTGCCCACGAACAAGTCCAGCCAGCCGTCGCCGTCGAAGTCCGCCCAGCTGCTGCCGACGGAGTGCCAGCTCGCGTCGCCCAGGCCCGATGTGGCCGTGGCATCGGAGAAGTGCGCACCGCCGTCGTTCAGGAGCAGGCGGTTGGGCCCCTCCAGCACCGTCACGAACAGGTCCAGGTCGCCGTCGCCGTCCACGTCTGCGGCGGACGCCCCGGTGTCCACGGCCGTCCCGCCATCCGGCACCCGGGCGGCGCCGTCTTCCTCGAAAGAACCGTCGCCCTGCTGCAGCCACAGGCCGTCGGCGCCCACCCCAGGGACCAGCACGTCGAGCAGCCCGTCGCCGTCCAGATCGGCGACCACCAGGCCGCTGCCGCCGTACTGGGTGCCCGCGTTGTCGGGCCAGCTCGACCAGCCGTCGCCCAGGTCCCAGGGCGAGAGGGGGTCAATGTCGCGGAGCCCCGGCTCCGAACAGGCGACCAGGGTCGGGGCAGCGGAGTCCGTCGCCTCGCCGTCCTGACAGGCGATCCCACTCCAGATCAACAGGGCTGGGAGCACAGGCCCAGCGTAGCCGAGTGCGTGACACCACTGTCGCGGTCCAAGGGCCGACGGGGCCGTGTCATGCGGGTCCACGGAGCGGCATGGACGTTGCAGTCTGAGGCACACTGGACCCGGAGACCCGATGACCCGCGCTGAGATCGCTGCCACCGCCGCCGCCCTGGTCCTGGGGACCAGCTGCATCACCGACAGCATGGTGGTGGTGGGCATGCCGGTCCCGGACACCGCCG